>Ga0187833_10001626_pt1 | contig 25352 bp, 20 predicted proteins | sample ETNtaG_37_FD_167968 | JGI IMG/M metagenome (GOLD analysis project Ga0187833, IMG submission 167968) | Marine microbial and viral communities from oxygen minimum zone, Eastern Pacific Ocean - ETNP2014_SV_400_PacBio MetaG (Illumina Assembly) | ecosystem: Environmental > Aquatic > Marine > Hypoxic...
CTACCCTCCTGGAGTCAGTGCCGAAATCATGTTCTGTCCACGCTGAAGAGGCCTTCGGACCCGCAGCCGTGCTCGTCCCCTTCTCTGACTATGAAGAGGCACTGAACATGGTTAATGATAGCCAGTTTGGGTTGCAGGCAGGCATTTTTACCCGTGATATATACAAGATTCAGAAGGCTTGGGATACGCTGGAGGTGGGTGGTGTTGTGATTGGGGATGTGCCTTCCTGGCGAGTCGACCATATGCCCTATGGTGGAGTAAAAGAAAGCGGGTTGGGCCGGGAAGGTATACGCTTTGCCATTGAAGACATGACTGAAACCCGGTTACTGGTGATAAGGGAACCCTAGTTTCGCCTTTTTGCTCTGGTGAGAGCGGCCGTCGTGAATACAGGGATTAGGAGTACTCGAAACAGGACCCGAGGGTAGAGTACAATCCACCATCCTTCTATATTAGGTTCTGACATGAACATTTCACGTTCCCTGACTGTGCTGTTTCTGTTATTTCTCGCTGCCTGTGACTCGGCAGACATCTCGGCAGACTACTCAGCAGATCGGGCCCAGGAACCGATTGTGGTTGCTGCAAAGATTCACTGGTTTGATGGATCAGTGGAGCAAGGCTTTGAATTGACCAAAGCCGAGGACAAACCCGTTTATCTATACTGGGGTGCTGTCTGGTGCCCGCCCTGCCAGGAAATCAAGAATACTGTTTTCAAGAGCAAGCAATTCATTGCTCAGACCGAACTATTCGTACCCATATACCTGGATGGGGATACAGACCGTGCCCAGGCCTGGGGTGATAAATTTGACGTGAAGGGCTACCCCACCATGATCGTTTTCAACCCTGATGGTGAAGAAGTTACACGCATACCAGGCGGCAATTGACATATCCCGGTACAACACTGTGCTGGCGCTGAGCCTGGCGCAGATGCGGCCGACCGCCATGCTGGTGGATCTGGCAATTAACAGCCCTGAAAAGCTGCTGCCGAATGATTTTGTGCGACTTGCCTACTACTCCTGGGGCCAGGATTCTAACAGCCTGCCGGAAGATACACCGGCTACATTTTTTTCTGACCTGTCGGATATAAGCAGCGACAAGGAAGCGAGCGCCAGGTTGTATATGGAATACCTGGGGGCACTCAGTCGGGAGCTGGAGTCGAAAGATTCTGAATCTACTGATGAAGGGGAACCAGGGATATCAACCGGGGCTTTTGAGCGCGTTTCTGCGATTCTTGATTCTCCCCAACTCACTTTGGCCTGCTGGGATTCACTTGCTTACTATGCTGAGGAAATAGCCGCTTTGCCGGTTTTCAGTGACGAGGAGCTGGCTGCACTAAAGAATAAATGGCAAACGCAAATCATTGCCCTGCGCCACCAGCAGTCTCTATCCACGGCCGAACAGCTGGCTGGTTACCCCTGCTGGCCTTCCATTTCATGGAAAATGAAGATGCACCGCTACCAGAATCAGTAGTTGCTGACCTGAAGCATGACCTAACCAGTGCCGATGAGAAGGAAAGTAATTCTTTTGCACGTCAGAGCGTGATTTCGCAGATCAATTATCTGTACCAGAGTGCGAGGCTCTATGATGAGGCCCATGCCCTGTTGCTGGCGGAACTGGATCGGTCTGAGTCTCCCTACTATTTTATGAGCAGCCTTTCATCGCTGGCTGAAAAACGAGAGAAGACGGAGGCAGCCCTGGAATGGCGTCGCAAGGCTTACGAGGTGTCCACAGGTGCCGCAACTCGCTTTCAGTGGGGTGCGAGCTATATCAAGGCAATTATTCGCTTGACCCCGGAAAACAATGACCTGATTGTAAAGACATCAATTGATCTTTTTGCTGAATTAAAAGACGAACAGTCAGTGTTTGCCGGGCGCAATTTCAGGGAATTGAGTTCCCTTAACCAGCAACTGTCTGCGTGGCAGGACGAACAGCAGGAAGATACGCTGATAGAAACTTTCCACGCCAGAATCCAGTCCATGTGCGAGAAACAGGCACTCGCTACCCTGGAACTGGAGAACTGCCGAAGCCTCTTGTCATCATGAGGGGGCGCCGAGCCGGGGGCGCCGAGCTGGGGGCGCCGAGATGGAGCGCCGAGCAGGGGGTGCGGGTCGTTATTTCGTAACAGCGAACACTTCTTCCATAATCCGAGACTGGAATAGCCAACCGTCATCGTATCGAATGCACTCATCGACATAGCGACCCACTCTGACTGGCTGCCCTTCCAGTGTGGCAACACCACTAGGCTTATCCGTACGGTAGGTAGCGAAATTCGAGATTACTTCCACCATATTTTTGGACTGGATATCAACTAGATGATTAGTAACGATATGAATGGTTCGACGATTCTTTGGTCTTCTGCTAAATGCCAGTCTTATGTCCTCCCGGCCTGTATATTTTCCTGCCTGGCTTTGCCAGGAACCCTGTTCATCGAATAGGCTGGAAATCTTATCGTTTTGGCCAGTATCCAGGTAGTAGGCGTATCGGTTACCAAGTTCTATACAGGCTTCTTTTATATGCAGGGATTCTTCGGCGGTGTAGGGGTTCTCTGCGCTTAGATCTGCTGAAACAACGAGAAGCAGACCTAACGCGAATACTTGAGAGTACCTCATGGCGGCGTCCTCCTTTAGTTGAACTGACTATTATGCGCGCGATGTCGATGGTTAGGTAGTGTCAATTCAGTGATTGGCGACTCCATTCGCCCCTGGGGGCACTAGTAGCTTCAATGGCTGGAAAGCTCTATCATCCCAGCATTCATTGAGCCTGGAGGTCAGCCATGCGTAAAGCAGGCACCGTTGTTGCGATTTTGCTTCTCCTGCAGGCCTGCAGTGATAGGGAAGACATCAGCGAGGAAATAAAGTCTGTAGATCCGGTGGATGAAACCCCGGTTTCAAGTCCGGACTACAATGAGAGCAGGAATGCGTATTTTGGCGATCTGCACGTACATACCATGTATTCCTTTGATGCTTTTATATTCGGTACCACTGCTTCACCGGATGACGCCTACGCCTTTGCAAAGGGTGGCGTCATAAGGCACCCGGGTGGCTTTGATATGCAGTTGGATGTGCCTCTGGATTTTTACGCCGTTACTGATCACGCTTTTTATCTTGGCTCTTTACGTGCAATGGCTGACCCATCTACAGACCTGTCAAAGCACGAAATAGCCGCGGGCATGAGTAACCTTTCAGATGCCAAAAACAGGCGCGGTCATTTCGAGAAAATCATCGCATTTTTACGAACCGAACGCAGGGCTGAGCTCCTTGACAGGAAGGTGTACAAGGAAGCCTGGGATGACATAGTTGCAGCAGCGAATCGACATAACGATCCCGGTAAATTCACAACCTTCGTAGCCTATGAGTATACGGCGTCCGGCGATCAGATGGAGAACCTCCACAGAAATGTAATTTTCCGCGGCGACAAAGCACCTAACCTGCCCTTTTCAGCGATTGACTCCCTCAATCCAGAGCGGCTTTGGGAATGGATGGACGAACAGCGAGGAAAAGGCCTGGAGGCACTTGCTATTCCCCACAATTCAAACGGCTCCAATGGTGAAATGTTCAAGTTACTGGACTTTGCCGGTAATCGACTGAATAGCGCCTACGCAGACCAGCGCATGCGCAATGAACCCCTCGTTGAAATAACCCAGGTAAAAGGTACATCGGATACACATCCAGCCCTTTCTCCGACGGATGAATGGGCTGATTTCGAAATCATGCCCTATCGAATAGCGACAACAATGGATAGTGCAGTACCTGGAAGTTACGTCAGGGAAGCGCTCATGAACGGTATTGAGTTGAAGCAGAAAAAGGGTTTCAACCCGTTCAAGTTTGGCGTCATTGGCTCGAGTGATACCCACAATGGTAGCTATGCAGGTGACGAGGATAACTACTGGAGCAAGGTCGGCCTGCTGGATGATGAACCCGTTGAGAGAGGTTCGGTTCCCTTGCCTGAGCCGCGGGAAGATGGCGGGTTGTACACTGATGGCTACTTTCGAACCTGGAGTGCCGCTGGTCTGGCGGGGGTGTGGGCGGATGAAAATACCCGTGGAGCGATTTACGACGCTTTCCGGCGCAAGGAAACATTTGCAACATCCGGACCGAGAATCAAGGTGCGATTTTTTGCTGGTCATGACTTAGCGGCAATTGAAAGCAAGGACCCGATTCCCAGGGCATACGATACGGGTGTTCCCATGGGTGGAGATCTTATTGCCGAAAAAAACCGGGAACCAGCATTCCTGGTGTGGGCGTCCCGTGACGCCAACAGTGCACCGCTGCAACGATTGCAGGTGATAAAAGCGACCGTGAGGGATGGAAAATCAATCGAGCAGGTATTTGATGTCGCCTGCTCAGATGGTGGAGAAATTGATCCCGAAACCCACCGGTGCCCGGACAATGGCGCGCGGGTGAACCTTGAAGATTGCACTATTAGTGATGGTGTCGGGGCGACGGAATTGAGAACCACCTGGCAGGATCCGGATTACGACCCTTCCGAGTACGCCTTGTACTATATGCGAGTATTGGAGAACCCGACCTGCCGGTGGTCTACATGGGATGCCATTCGCAGTGGGGTTCAACCAAGGGAAGACCTAAACGCGACTATTCAGGAGCGAGCCTGGTCTTCCCCTATATGGATAAGTCCCTACGAATAATGAAGTTACTGAGAGAGCCACTGATCTGGTTTTTTGCCGTCGGTATTATTCTTTTTACTGCGGATGACTATTTTTCCCGGCAACCCGGCAGGGTGGTGGTGGATGAGGGCGTGCGTGATAGGCTCAATAAGCTCTGGCAGGTACAGACGGGCAATTCTGCAACACCGAAGGAGCTGGAATCACTGGTTCAGAACTGGATCAGGGAAGAAGTGTTCTACCGTGAAGCCCTAAGGCTTGGGCTTGATCGCGATGACTCCATTGTCCGCAGACGCCTGGTGCAGAAGCTTGGTTTCCTGATCGAGGAGGTAGAGGAAGAGGGTGATCAGACTCGGGCAGTGCAAGACTATTATGAAGAGAATAAAGCCAACTACTCGCTGCCTGTGCGCTATTCTTTTTCACAGATATTTTTCACGGATGAATCACGATTAGCTGAACTTCAAACAAAGCTCGAGCAGGGCGCGGATTGGCGAGGTTTATCAGAAACCTCCATGCTAAACAGCAGCTATGCATCACGCAGTGAAAAGGAGATAACTGCAACCTTCGGGCGACCATTTACGGGGTACCTCTATTCCCTTGTTCAGGGAAAGTGGGTTGGACCGATTAAAAGCAGCTTTGGCCTCCATCTCGTCAGGCTTGAGAGAATATTGCCTACGGAAACGACCCCGCTCTCCTATATCGAAAAAAGGGTGTATGCCGACTATTTGCAGCACAGGCGCGAAGTTGTGACCGAAGCCTTTTACCAGGACCTGCTGGAGAACCATGAAATCATTCACGAGTAGTTCTTCGTGACCAGCGGATCTTCACCCTAACTCACGACTGCTGGTCGGTGCGCGCCAGTAATTTCCCCCATTACTCTCTGGCCTCAACATCCTCCTCCTAAACGGCCGCTTACCTCTTAAAAGCGGTCAGAACAAATAAGGTAGTTTGGTTCTACAACATGGCCGTTGTGTACTGCGATTTCAACCGGTCGACGCAACACACTACTATCGTTATGTAAAAAGTGGAGTGTTGCAACATGGCTCATCGAACTAGTCTCAAATACACCGACGAAATGCGATCTTATATCTGGGACCGCTATCAGTTAGGTGATTCAGTCAAATCAATCGGACGATCTTTTGATCGATCTTCGTCTTCCATTCATAGTCAGCTGGCTAGAACAGGAGGTATTCGGCCTCGTGAGCGGAAACGATCACCGCAGGTACTAAGCCTTACTGAACGCGAGGAGATCTCTCGAGGCCTTGTATCTGGCTTATCGATCCGCACAATCTCTGCCCAGCTGGATCGGGCACCTTCCACTGTGAGTAGGGAGGTAAAACGTAATGGCGGTAGTCATTCTTACCGAGCTACTAGCGCAGACCAAAATGCATGGGATAGATCGGAAAGGCCCAAAGTCTGTAAACTGGTTCAGAACCGACCGCTGTGTCGCAAAGTGGAAGTGAAACTTCGACGGAAGTGGTCTCCAGAGCAAATTGCCGGGTGGCTTAAGATAGAGTATCCCGGTGACGAGTGGAATCAGGTGTCACACGAAACGATTTACCGCAGTTTGTTCATTCAGGCCCGTGGAGCTTTTAAAAAGGAGCTTCAGGCGTGCTTGCGTTCTAAGCGGAGTATTCGCCGTGCCAAGACCTCTACTCTGAAAGATGATGGGCTTGGCGGTATGCCCAATGCTGTCTCTATCAGGGAAAGGCCCGCTTCGGTTGAAGATAGAGCTGTACCTGGTCTGTGTGACGTCAGCCCATATGGTACCACCTAGCCCTGTTTGCTAAGAGACACTTCTGCTAATTTAAACCGAAGCAAAGGAGTCTCAAATGAGCATGTCAAACACAGAAAAACACGTTAAGGATATACGACGTAAGACCCGCAGCATAGAAGGCGTTTCAAGTAGTCCTTTTTGTCGCCAAACGGTCAGTAAGCTGCCCTTCTCATATTCCAGAGGTCAACAGAGCTTAGTACCCTTCCCGATGTAAGTTGGGTTTGGTTGAAAAAAGGTTTTAATCTTGCCTATACTCGAGGCAGCTGTGCTTAAAGAAAATGAGGTTACCCAGATCATCTATCGACAGATGGCGCGAAATGCGAGTACCCAGCTCACCTTTAAATGGTTAAAAAGTGATGCGGATACCATTATGGGGCTGATACCGGAAATATTTCGTTCCGCTATTGTGCCGGATTTTGGTTCGTTTTTTTGTTCTAATCAACAAGCTGCAGAATGGCAAGAATTTCTCGAAGAACATAAGGGCATGCTCCCTGGTTGTGAACGAAGCTTGACGCAGGGAGTGGAAACGAACACTTTGTGTGCGGCGATGAGACAACAAACAGCGAAAGGTTTGCTAGAGAGTTTCGCTTTGGCGGAATGTTAATTTAGAAAATAGTGTTGGAGAGGGGAGTTATCGCCGATGAGTGAATATGCATTTCAATCAGCGCTCGACCTGGTTGCATTGATTAAGTCGAAAAAGGTTAGTTCTCGCGAGTTGACACAAATGTACGTTGACCGAATCGAAAAATTCGATAGTGATATTAACGCGGTCGTCGTAAGAGATTTTGATCGTGCGTTGGACGCTGCCGATGCTGCAGACGCTGCGCTTGCAAGTGGTAACGATCTTGGTCCACTTCATGGTTTACCTATGACAATTAAGGAGGCGTACAACATTGCGGGTCTCCCAACCACGTGGGGTATCCCAATATTTAAAGATAATGTCGCAGACAGTGACGCTGAAAGCGTAAGGCGACTGAAAGAAGCCGGTGCGCATTTTATGGGTAAAACGAATGTACCCATTCAGTTGGCTGACTTCCAAAGTTACAACGAGATATATGGTGTAACTGGTAATCCATGGGATTTGGAAAGAACGCCTGGCGGCTCGAGTGGAGGTAGTGCCGCGGCATTAGCAGCCGGTCTAACAGGCCTGGAAGCAGGTTCTGATATTGGTGGTTCGATTCGCAATCCAGCGCATTTTTGTGGCATTTACGGACACAAGCCAACCTGGGGTGTTGTGCCGCCTCAGGGTCACAGTCTCCCCGGCGACCTCAAGCCACCCGATATCGCCGTGGTCGGTCCCATGGCGCGTTCCGCCGAGGACCTTGCTGCGTCTATGGATATTGTCGCTGGTGCTGACCCGGATCATGCCGCTGGCTGGCAACTCCATCTGCCAAAACCCGACAAGACAGAGCTTAAAGATCTGCGAGTAGCGATATGGCAATCGGATGAGATGGCACCAGTTGAAACTGAAGTAGCAGATCGTGTTGCGATGGTTGCCGATGTTCTGGCAAAAGCAGGGGCGGTAGTGTCAGATAGTGCTCGTCCGGCACTTGATATGAACGATTCATTCGGGGTTTATGTCAGCTTGTTGCAAGGTGTAATGGCTGAGGGTATGCCAGAAGAAATGAAAGAGATTCAAAGGGAAGCTGCAGCGCAACTGGATCCGTCTGATGACAGCATGGAGGCATTGTCAACCCGCGCGGCAATACAGGAACATGGCGTATGGCTAGCATCACACAATCAGCGCTATCACCTGCGACACGCCTGGCGAGCGTTTTTTCAAGACTGGGATATCATGATTTGCCCTCAAATGGCGACTACGGCATTTCCGCATGATCATCAGGACGTCACAGAGAGAACATTGCTGGTCAACAATGAAGTACAGCCTTATTTTCAGCAGATTTTCTGGGCAGGTACGATAACGGTTGCCCATTTACCCAGCACTGTTTTTCCTACTGGACCTTCAAAGGAAGGCTTGCCAATTGGATTACAGGCAGTTGGTGCGGAATTTAATGACTACAAGACGATCGATTTCACACGTTTGATGGCACAGGAAATCGGCGGCTTTCAACCGCCGCCAGATTATTCGTGAACACTCTCTGCGATCGCCCAGTGCTGTCGGCGCAATAATCGCCCTGTTAGTTCTTTCAGTATCCAGAAAAGGGTCTTTGGCTATTCACGATGTAAGTTGGGTTTGGTTGAAAAAGGGTCTTATTGGTGCACAAATTATCGCCCATTGTCAGCACCGTACTAAATATTTCTATACTTTTGACAACACCCATATATCCTGCCGCCTCAATAAAGTCTCCCACCTTTTTTGGATGTGCGCTTCTAGTCATCAATTTGTACTTGCGGATCTCTAAGAATAGGGCGTTAATGATCCTTATACTCAGCTTCGATGTTGGTCAATGAAATGGCAAATCAAACGATAAAAATAAGTGGGCTCCTGGTTTTACTCGGATTGTCTATGATGGCTATTGGGTCGGAGGATAGTATGTGGGGTGCGGAAGTGGAGCTGGGAGCAGTTTTTACTTCTGGCAACACAGACGAGAAAAATTTGAAGTTTCGTGGTGAGGTGGTGAAAGATGGTGATCGATTCAAGCACTCAGTGCATCTCGATTCACTCAATTCGGCCAAGGACAACAACAAGACCGCACAAAAAACATACGTATCCTACCAGGCGGACTTCAAGCTGAATAAGGGATCAATGTTTGGTCGAACCGCCTTTGAAAAAGACAAGTTCAACGGTTTCGACTATCAAGCGGACGCCACTGCCGGATATTCTCGCCTGCTCATGGAAAAGTCGACCATGTCCCTGGTTGGTGATATTGGACTGGGCTATCGAAAATCAGAACTGGTCACTGGCGGCAGTGAGGGCGAAGGAATTGTTCGGCTGGCAGCGAAATATGTCTGGCAGGTCAGCGAAAATGCCACCTTCGAACAATCCCTAAGTACAGAGATCGGCAATGAGTCAACCATTTCAAGATCCGAATCATCGCTCAGTGCTAACGTCGCTGGTAATCTTGCGATGAAGCTGGCAGTCAATATAAAAAACAACTCTGAAGTACCCCTGGGGAATGAAAAAACTGATACAGAATCCTCCGTCACACTTGTATACACATTCTAGGAAAAATAAGAAGTATGAGGATCATCAAAGCGATCTAACAGTACCAGAGGAAATGACAAACTGGCGACGGGACATCCATGCACACCCGGAAATCGCATTTGACGAGCATAGAACTGCAAAGTCGTTGGGGAAAAACTCAAAAGCTTTGGCATAGAAGTCGAAACGGGCATCTCAGGGACTGGTTTCGTCGGCACGCTTAAGAAGGAACGCACCTTTAGACCGTATTTACGTTGGATTCATCTGCTGGCTCCCCCAGGGTCGATCGACCAGACCAGTTGTCAGTAACGGATACAGTTTTTTCGCCGGTGGTCAGCAGTGAATAGAGTACCGGTACGCAAAGCAAAGTCAGGAAGGTTGAAGTGGTTAGGCCGCCAATGACTACAACGGCAAGCGCCTTGAACATGGAGTTGCCCAGCGCAAGTGGCATGAGTCCGAAAATGCTGGTGACTGACGTCAGAAAAATGGGCATGAACCGGTTAACACCGGCGTGGATTGCAATCTCCGTCAGGTCTTCGTCGTCGGTTAAGGCACGCAGCTGGTTTCCTTCATCGACCAGCAGAATACTATTGTTGATGACAATACCCATAAGGCTGGTAAGACCAATGAATGCGAGAAAAGATATGGGCTGGCTGGCAACCCAGAGCATCAAAAAGGCACCAATAAAGCTAAGGGGAATGGCTACCAGGATAATGATTGGTTGAAGTGCTGACTTGAATTGCAGGATGAAAATGGCGAGCACAACAAGCGAAACCAGTCCCAGGTTGCGTCCAGCACCGGAAAAAGCCTTCTCTGTGTTGGCCACTTCACCACGTATATCTATGGAATAGCCCTCTGGAAGGACGTACTCATCGACGACCGCTGCAATCTCCCCGGTGAGTTTGGGTACCGGGTAGTAGGGATCTGCCGTGATACCAATTTTCAGGTCCGGCTGGAACATGTCGTGACGAATATCATATTCGTCCTCAGCGAACCCGTATTCTACGACCTGGCTGAGGGGGATTTGCTTGCCCCGTGTGGAGGTAACAAATACACGATCGAATATAGCAAATGGGTCCTCAAGGGCCGTGCTTGAACGCAGCATGATGGGATAGTCGTTTCCTTCCTCATCCCTGTATCGATCAACTTCCGCACCGTAGGTTAGGAGAACCAACATCTCATCGACCTGGGAGCGGCTCACACCAACTGCGTTAGCGGTCCGTTCCTTGAAATGGATATCCACCGCGTACCAGCGCGATGCTGCCGGGTTGTCGACATGCATTATCCCGGGAAGTTCAGCTTTACGAAAAAACTCATCGAACTTTTTAGCTTCCTCTCGCACGGATTCGATTCGGGGGCCGGATAGATGAATCTCAACATCTGCAATACCAGGTTCCCCGCCCAGTACCATTGATGTCGCGAGAATATTTGCATCCGCGACCCGGTTGGCGAGATCGTTGTTTATGCGTTGGGTGAGGGCATTGATCTTGGTGCTGTCCCTGAAATTCACTGTGCAGAATAAGGTCGCACTGCTGCGTCCGGTACCGGCGTTCTGGATTCCCGTGTTGACGAAAGGGAAGCCGCCGCCGATCACTGTGCCACAGTTGTTAACCTGCTCTTCCTTTGCCACCAGCTCGCGGACTTCACGGGCGAGGCCATCGACGAAATCGCGGCTCCTGTCATCGGGTGCCTCGATGGTTACGGTAAAAAAGGGATCTTCACTGTCAGGAAATACGATGACATTCAGTCGTGAAGCTAGGAACCCAGTAATTGCAAGCAGAACCAGGACGCCGACAAGCAATTGCCACGGATGTTTGATCAGGTGGCGCAGCAGACGAACATAGGCGCCATCTCGTATCGGCGTGAGCAGCCCCAGAAAGCTAGGGGGGTTGGGTAACCGGCCGACGGTTTTGTGTGTGCCTATTCGTGACAGCAGCAGGGTCGAGAATACAATGGCCGAGATAAGAGAAGCCGCCAGACACAGCCAGATGGTAGCGACCATACTGTGTAAAAAAAGACCGGTAGGTGAAGTGAGCAGAAACAGGGGAGCAAAGGCCAGGGCTGTCGTGACCGTGGCAGATAAGAGGGGTGACATGACGGAGGACGCACCATCAATTGCCGCATCCATGCTGTTCATCTTGCGAAACTTTTCGTTCTTGTAAACGTTCTCGCCAACAACAATACCATTGTCAACGATCAGGCCAAGTGATATCACGAAGCCTGCAAGTGAGATTTCCTGGATGCCGTAATCAGTGACAGATAATCCGACCACTGAGAGCAGTAGCGAGATGGGCAGCATCATTGCGATAACGAGGCCGGAACGCCAGCCAACGGAGAACAGCAGGACCAGTGTCAGGATAGCAATGCCCTGCAATATGTTCGTGACTAGTTGCTTGAGCTTGAAGCTGACGCCATCAGCAACGTCAAATAGCCATTCGATTCGTGTATTGACCGGCAGTTTTGCCGTCATGGTCTCCAATACTGTGTCGATATCGGCACGAACTGAAAAGACGTTCGCGTCAGCAGATGATTTCATGGTAATGAAAGTGGCACTCTCGCCATTAACCCTCGTTCTGAGAGCCTCCTTATCGAGTGCCAGTTGGACCGTCGCAACATCACGAAGAGCCAGTGCGCTGCCAGTGTTGTTCATTAGCATGGTGTTGCGCAGGGCTTCCAGGGACTTATAGCCACCGGTAAATGCAAGTACCGAGATTGCCTTGTCGCCGAGCTCGAAAGTGCCCGTCGGCAGGAATCGGTTGTTGCCCCGGATTGCCTGGCCGACCTGTGTGACGGTAATGCCGTAGCGGTGAAGTCGTGCAAGGTCAAGCTCAATTCTGATTTCCTGCTCCGGCTTCATAACAGTGACCTCTGCCAGGTCCGAGACCTTGCGCAGCCTCGTTTTCAGTTCTTCTGCCGTTGCAACTAGCTCGCTCTGGGTAGCGGTGCTTGAAACCACAGCGAGGACATAGGTAACGATCACGTCTATAGGACTCTGTTTGGCAACGGAAACCTCGGCCTCGTCGGGCAGGTCAGGTTTCAGGTTGTTCAACTTGGAATTGATGTCCACATACTCGTCATCAATATCCACGCCGTGGTCGTACTCCATCATTATCATGGCATGGCTGTTGGAAATATTTGCCTCAAAACGGTTCAGGTTCCGGGTTGTCTCAAGCCTTTCTTCGATGGGGTTGATGACTCTTTGCTCGATCTCCCTGGCAGATGCGCCGGGCAGGGTCGCGTCGATAAGCAGTGTTGGCATCTCTATTGTTGGCAGCTGGGAAACGCGCAGGTTTGGCAGGTTGGTTAATGCGGCCAGAACTACCACGAACACGAACAGGATAGTGAACAGTCGATTTGTGACTACAAATTCTATGAATTGGCGCATGTCATCTCACGGTTGAATTTACAGCACATCTACATGCGCATGGTCACGAAGATTCTGTTGACCGCGGACCACGATACTGCGCCCCGTCTTTATGGCTTCAACCAGGGCCACACTGTCGCCAGTATGAGTCATGATGTGGACATGTCGTTCCTCAACAGTTTCTCCTGCCTCATCAAGCAAGTAGATCACGCCTTTGTTGCCACGCAGATCAACCAGTGAATCCAGGGGGACGATCGTGTAGGGCTGTTCGGACTGGTGAGTGAGGTCAATCTCAACCACCATGCCGGGTCGCAGTTCTCGGCCATGGGTCGCAATTGTGACCTCGACCGTGTACAGGCCATCATTTTCGTCCGCAACGCCGGCTTGTTTTGTAAGCTCGCCTTCGAATTCCTCACCTGGATAAGGCGCGAACCGAGCCACTGCTTTTGTTCCCGGTCCAAACGCGAATGCATTTCTGTCGGTAAGCTCGACTTGTGTAATCCAGGAGCCGGAGATATCCCTGAACGAGTAGATGGGTGTACCTGCAGCGATTGTGGTACGTGATTGCAGGTACTCGCGAAGTATCACACCCTTTGCCGGTGCCCGAAGTGTGCTTCGTTCTAATTCAAGTTCGGCCTGTTGCAGCGCGATGTTTGCCTTCTCCAGCGTATCTTTCGCGTTATCCAGTTGGGCCGCTTGTATCAGCCGATCAGCAGCGAGCTTTTGGAGTCTCTCGAACTGACGTGTTGCCTGATCGTATTCGACCCGCGTTTTGTTCAGGGCATCCTTTGCATCCCGTTTTTCCAGCTCAGCAAGGACCTGGCCTTCTTCAACGGTCAGGCCTTCAGTCGCTGCGAAGCTCGCGATCCTGCCGCCGATGCGAAAGGAGAGGTCTTCAATCTTGGGTGCAAGTACGCCATAGGTACTGACTGACCGAGTGACTTGCCTGTTCTCCACGCTGGAAATCCTAACAGGATATCCAGCATCCTCAGCTTTGGCGGTGGTAGTGGTTACCAGCAGGAACAGGCAGAATATCATCAGACTGCTGAACGTCTCGTTAGTGGTGCGCATGCGCTGGGTATTTCCTCTGTCTGAACCCGTCTGGAATATAGCAAATGGGTATTCGAAAAGCGATTTCCTGAGGGTATGCGCTGGTCATGCAGATTGCCTGATATCGTCTGAGCTTTATCAGTGTGGTACTGTTGGTTTTATCAGATCAAAGCTGGCCGCTCGGTTTATACTCGGTCAGTGTGGTTATTCTTAATAAGCAAACACTAAATGGAGCAGGTGATGAGTGAATTCAAAGACAAGGTTGTAGTTATTACTGGTGCTGGCGGCGGGCTGGGTAAATCGCATGCGCTTGAATTCGCACTCCGCGGGGCAAAGGTTGTCGTCAACGACCTGGGTGGCAGCGGTGATGGTGTTGGCGCCAGTGACATGGCAGACGAGGTCGTCAGTGAAATTAGGGAGAAGGGTGGGATTGCGATTGCGAACAAGGCATCCGTTTCCGATCCTGCAGGAGCCAAATCGATAATTGATGATGCCGTTGCGGAATTTGGTACCGTGGATATTCTGGTTAACAATGCTGGCATTCTTCGTGACAAGACATTCAAGAAAATGCCCCTTGATGACTGGGACATAGTTCTGGATGTCCATCTGAACGGTACCGCCTACGTTACCCATGCCGTATGGCCACTTATGTATGAGAAGAATTACGGTCGTATTGTTATGACGAGTTCCACATCCGGCATCTATGGGAATTTCGGGCAGTCGAACTATGGAGCAGCCAAAATGGGCATGCTTGGCCTGATGAATGTGCTGGCGATGGAAGGTCGATCTAAAAATATCAATGTCAACGTACTTTCGCCGGCAGCAGCGACACGTTTGATTAATACGATCCCAGGAAGAGAAGTTGACCTGGATAACCCGGACCCGATGAGCCATCCGAAGCTGGTGACACCTGCCGTGCTCTTGATGTGTAGTGAGGATGGACCCACAGGAAAGGTCATCCAGGCAGGGAACGGGCGGTTTTCAACCGCAGCAGTATTTAACAATGAGGATCTAGAGTTTGGTGCGGATGTTACCTATGAAGATCTGCTGGCGAAGAAAGATCAGCTGCTGGACATGAGCGATGCCACAGAAGGATGGACATGGCGCACAGAGATGATGAAGAAGGCAGCAGAACAAAAAGACTAATCCTGGCGGATTTTTAAGGAGGCCAATGCCATGAGCGATACTGTTTCAGATCAGTTTAAGACACTATTCTCACCGATTCAGGTGGGACCCATTACCGTCAAGAATAGAATTTGTGAGACAACAAACTCACCGGGATCCGCAGGCGCTGATTCGGGTGGTTTGATTGATGATCATTTCACCGAACACCATGTGGCAAAGGCCCGGGGTGGAACCGCCTGGATCGGCAGTGAAACCTGGGCTCTCAATTCACCCTTGCCTGACTGTGCACCGCCGGATATGGGCGTGGGCTCAGGCGGTATGCCATTTGCGATATATCAGTTCCCGGGTTTTGTTGACGCTGTCCGGAAATTCTGTGATGCGGTGCACGAGCAGGAAGCGGTTGCTGTATTCCAGTTGACCCATCTGAATCATATGTTTTCTCCCTCATCTGTACCGAGCACGGAACTCTATGATCAGGTCCCGCATACCATGCGCGACGAACAGATTGAATTTGTTCTCGATACGTATGCTGCGGCGGCTGAAAAAGCACTGGAGGCGGGAGCCGATGGTGTGGAAATTCACTGTGCTCATGACACTGTACCCCAGACGTTTATGTCACCGGCAACCAACAAGCGGACCGATAAGTGGGGGGGCGACGCTGAAGCCAGAACTCTCTTTATCAGGGAAGGGTTGGCGCGGATTCGTGCAGTCGTCGGCGACAAGATGGCCGTTGGTATTCGTGTGAATGGTATGGAATCACGCCAGGGCGGTTACGACCTTCTCGCATTTCGAGAGATGATTTACATCATCGCAGAGACCGGCCTGATTGATTTTGTTAACGTGGATATTGGGCATTGCTGGGGTCGTCATGCCTATGTACCGCCTTCATACCACGCGCCAGCCGAGAATAGAGAAGCCGGCAAGGCTCTCAAGACAGACCTCAATGAAAAGGTCAAGATACTCTTTTCAGGCAGGGTGAATGAACCCATAGTCGCTGAAGAACTGCTACAGGCAGGAATCTGTGACCTTGTTGGTATGACCAGGGCTGGTATTGCGGATCCAGACTTTGCCAACAAGGCAAAAGAGGGCCGCATGACCGAGATACGGCGGTGTATTGGTTGTAATCGTTGTATCGGTGAAGCGGTACACAGCATCCTCCCAGCCATGATGAAGCGGCCGGTATGCTCCATCAACCCGACGATTGGTAATGAAGTGCACTGGCGGGATAACTTCAAGCCGGCGGAGGAAAAAAAGCATATAGCCATTGTAGGTGCAGGCCCTGCCGGCCTTTCAGCAGCAAGAGTTGCAACCCTCAGAGGTCACAAGGTCACGCTCATTGAGCAGGGTTCAAAAGTAGGCGGACAGATGCTGCTGGCAGCGAAAGCGCCAGGGCGCGATTCGTTCGAAGACTTTTTGTATTTTTCTGAGAATGAAATTGAACGCCTGGGCATTGAACTATTACTGGACACACAGGCAACGCCGGAAATGCTGGTTGAACTGAAGCCTGATGTCGTGGTGATTGCCACGGGATCATCGCCCAGGCCCCTCCTGGAAGTTGAAGGCGCGGATTCAGGGCATGTCGTACAGGGCTGGGATGTTCTCTCCGGTGCGGCGCAGGTTGGTAATAATGTAGCCCTTTGTTCCGAGGAAGATTACTTTGAAACACCCAATATTGCCGAATATATGGCTGCCCAGGGTAAACAGGTGACTATCTTTCACAAGTGGTCACACATCGGTAAGGATATAGACAGGTATTCCTACGGCACTGTTCTGCAGCGCCTCGAGGAGAACGGTGTCAATGTTGTTCCAGGTTATCGGCTGGCGCGAATTGATGGTGACAGAATTACCTGTATCTCAGGTTACTCGGGGACAGAGAAGAACTTTGATGGCTTTGACTCGGTGGTACTGGTGGGTGGCTCTGTGCCGCAATCAGAACTTTATTACACGCTAAAAGACAATTACCCCTTTGAGAAAGTCTATATTTCCGGGTCTGCCTGGTTACCCAGAAAGATGGCAGAGGCGACTCAAAGTGGCGCGACTATCGCGATGGAAATCTAGGGTTCGTGTAGGGAGTTCGTGTAGGGAGTTTGTGTAGGAAGTTCGTATAAGAAGTTCCAGTAGCGAGTTCCGGGACTCACACTGCCCTTTGCAGGCAGTGTGAGAACCAACTTCTATTTAGCGAATCCCTGCGGAAAGGTTCGGCCTAGTCTGTTTCCCAGACAATCTCATCTGGATTTGAACTGGAAGGCAACAAAATCTCAGCAACACCCTCTGTTACCCGAGTGCCCAGCTGATTGTCATTCCATACTTCGACCTCAATAATATTCTTGCCATCTTCCTGCCGCTTGCCGCTGACCTTGCCATAGCACCAGGTCGTGTCACCCATGATATTGAAGGAGGGAAAGCGTATCTCAAGCTGTGAAAGGTAGCCGTGATCGCCGGCCCAGTTGGTCAGCATATGAACGGTCCAGTTGATGCGCTGATAGCCGGCATCATAGGCGCCTGGCAGTCCCAGGTAACGCTGGCAGCGTTCGTTACTGTTATGGATAACAACAGGTACCTCCGGGATGCCCCACTCATTCACAAAAGGCAGCCCCGGATGGCGTTCGAACAGCTTGAACGCATTGCCATGGGAATGAGTCCACTCACCAGGTTCTCCGCGGATCATAAAAGCACCACCACCACCGCCTTCGCCAACTCCTCGTTGGGCCTGACTGGTTGGTCCCTTGACCACAAAGGGCAGTTCTTCACCCACCTCGACGTCTTCCCAGAAGCGCTTCTCACTGCCACGGCGTACTTCCTTATTGAAATCGTCCCGGATCTTCTCGATGGCTTCCGGGCTATATTCAGCCAGGCCGCGCATCTTCTGGTTCTTGGCAATGGATTTAGAGGTCTTCCGCTCCGCCCTATGCCAGGAGGTAAACATGGAGCCGATTTCCTGGCCCTTGTCGTTAAGGCCGGTATTAATATATTCCTGCACGACCGCCTCACCACTTGTGCGGCTATGTTGCTTGCGGACTTCGGTGAGCACACCGACACAGGTAATGTATTCACCAACCCTGATGGGGCGCTTCCACTTCAGGGTCGTGCCGCGAAACCAGGCGTGTAATCCTGGCATGCCATCCCTTGCGGCATTTGTTACCTCCACGCCGGTGAGTACCCATGGAGGCGTGGTGAGGCCGCCATAGGGTGATTTTGCCGCGTAATCACTATCAAGATAGAGCGGGTTATAGTCACCCTGGGACATGGCGCTGCGACGGATGGAGCCTGGTGTGTAGCGCATTTCCTCAAGTTCCCAATCGGCCAGGTCGCGCTTGCGTTCAACGCCGATGCGACTAGCCAGTCGCTCAACGGACTCATCGGTAATTTTGCCGTAGTTAGGGTTATCGGTCTTAAAGCCAAACCCGGTATTCAGTTCACTTGTCTTATCTTCGTTACTGGACATTTGTTTCTCCTATCTGAAATTATCGGGTTGGCAGGACGACGGTAGTAGTCCCGGTTGTGATGGTTTGATCGAGCTGATTTGTTTGCCAGACTTCCAGTTGTACGATGCCCTTGTCACCAGACATATTCTTAGCGGTGACGCGCCCATAACTGCGTGTGACATCACCAATCATGCTCTGTATTGGAAAATCGAGGCTCATCTCGGCTGGAAAGCCGGCGTCACCCATCCAGTTAGCCAGGGCTTGCACAAGGTAGTTGGGTCGATCGGCAGCATTTTCCAGTGCGCCCGGCAGGCCGCCCCAACGCTGCGCCCGGTGGTGCACCCAGTCTGTTGCCATGACGGGCTCCAGTATGCCGTTCTCGTTGGTAAAAAAGAGTTCCGGGTGATCATCCATTTCATCCCAGCCCTGCTTGTGGCCCCAGTACCAGGTGCTGTTTCTGCGATCGCCGGCCCTTATCCGTGTCGTTGGTCCTTTCAGCAGGTGCTGCAGTTCATCGCCTTCGCTGACATCGTCCCAATAGAGTGTGTCCGCACCACGCTGCTCTTCTGTTTTGTATTCTGCACCCAGTGCCTCGATATCTTCCTGGGAATGCATATGGGCGTCGTCGCCCCTGCCGTCATAGAGCGCGCGCTGGGCTTCCGACCCGCGTTCATACAGGTGCCAGTCCTGAACCGCCGTACCCACCGCTTGTCCGTCGCTGTTCTTGACCCGCGTTTCGATTGCCATTGACACGACCCTGCCAGGAACATCTGCGCTCGTCAGTTCCTCGACCTGAGTGATCTCGCTTTCTGAAACGATCATATCGCCCACACGGATCGGCTGATCGAAATTCAGTTGAGCTTTGCTCAGTACCGGAAAGGCACCGGGCAGAAAATCCACCCCTGGATTGATGCGCTCGTAAGAGAGAATAATTGCCGCCGGCGCGATGATAGTGCCCCAGGGTGATTCCTTCGCGTGGTCCGGGTCCATGTACAGTGGACGCATATCAGCATTGAGTACTGCCCAGGTGCGGACAGTACTGCGTTTTATTTCGGAATCAGCCTGCTCTTTCTTGACAGAGCTGTTTACAACACCCACCTGAGCCTGGACTTCTTTGATCTGCTCGTCGGTAATGGTGGTTTTGATGGGATTAGTCATTTGTTTGTTCCTTACTTTATCTAGGTGGTAAGAGTGGCCAAGTGTTTACTAATGAGTGTTTCATGAACCGGTTGTACAGTAAGTCGTCGAGCAGCTGCCAACCTTAGTGCGTGATAACAAAGAGCGGTTGCACAGATACCCGTCATAACGATCAAAAGCACCGCGGTCAGACCGGGGGGGCTACTGAGATCGCCCAGACTGATTACTGCAGCCCAGCAGGTAATGAGTCCGAGTCCAAGGGATAGTAGCACAGCAAGGCCTGTACTATGTACCAGCGTCCCCTGTCCCCTTTTTTGAGCGCGCGCCAGTTCCCTTAATGAGAAGTGATCCAGATGCCAGCCTGTATCTTCGTCAACCTCGCGCTCGCCGTGTGGGCTTATTTCTTTGCCGGTCAACGGATCTATAACGGTCTCACCCAGTTTAATTTTTTTGATGGCTGCCTGGATGGATCGGTGCATGGTCTCGCTGATGGGAAACCAGAGCAGGACGACTAGTGCCAGGGCTGAAGAAACAGCGGTGGACAGGCCGTAGAGGGCAGTAATGGTAAAAATGACTGTTTCGTTCTGATCAATGTTTGGGGCATAGCCCATGGCTGCGAGCACCGCCAGGGGTACAGCTGCGCTGGGAATCATGGTGAATTTTGTCATGATGGCCCACAGGGACTGGTACTGGGCTTCCCGGCGATGACCGGTCAGCAGCTCGTCGTAGTCAATAACATCCGCCTGGATCGCCAGCCCGAGGAATTGCGTTGCACCATTGGCGGCGCCGGCCAGCCCGACAAAGACGGCGTAGTACCAGATATCACCCTCGCCCATAAGGAAGAAGGAAAAGAAGGTGCCAATTGCCAGGAATCGTGCCGTGATCAGGGCCCGGAGCTTGCCGACCGCGTTGGCGAGTTTTAACCAGAGAGGCAAAGTTACTGCGCTGGAGATGAAGACAACCATGAGCATCCAGGGTACCCAGTTCTGCGGGTCCGGTGGCTTCAGCACATAAATCACAAAGAAAGGCATCAGGTAGCCGGGAATTCCGGCGGTGAGGCTGCCAATGAGGGTGCTGACCATCAGAATCCTGAAGGGTCGGTTGCGCATGGTGCGACGAATGCCCGGTGCCAGCGGGTTTGGAGGCTTGGCCGAGTATTCCGGCTTTTCTCTCAGTTTGTAGACCAGCAGCCAATACAGAATGATTAACAGCACACCGGTGATAATGGCGAATATGGTAAAGCCAAGAAGTTCGCCAAAGATTCTTTGTGTCACCAGTCTCGGCACGCCCGAAGCATAGATGACTCCCAATAGAGTGAACCCCTCCAGCCAGGCGAACAGGCTTGAGCGTTCCTTGTAGTCACCCGTTAATTCAGGCCCCAGCGCATAGTGAGGAATGGCCAGTATCGTATGGGTCAGGTAGTAGCAAATGAAACATAAGGTAAACCAAACGCTCAGCTGTGGAATAGTGAATGACTCAGGGGGACTGAATAAAGCAACGAGTGCGGCAGCCTGCAAGGGTGCACCGATGGCGATCCAGGGCCGGCGGCGACCCCAGCGGGTGCGAGTACGGTCTGTTACCCAGCCCATCAGTGGATCGCTGATAGCATCGAAAGCCCTCGCCAGTGCGACTGCGAGGGCGATAAAACCAAGGGGAATCATGACCACATCTGAGTAGAAAATATTAATATGGATCGATACCGCGATGCCCATGGCAGCGCCTGCAAAATTCGGCATACCATAGTAAATCTTGGTGGCCGTGGTGAGGCTCATGGTCGGATCGTTTGTCGTCATATCAAGGGGTATTGAAACTTCGTGGGTGGGAAAAGTATCACACGGTGAATTTTCTCGCCATTGAATGATTGTTCCTGATCGAATGTTCCTGATCGAATGTTCCTGGAGACTTTTTGATGATGATGTTAGCTTTCAACGGGCCAGGAAGTGCCTGGCAGAAACCAGGAGAATAATTTTTATGATTCCATGGCCGCATGGTGTGTCGTCGTGACTTGTCGGTTAATAACCGTCCTGGTCATGTTGTTGTTCACCACTGCTGCGTCCGCCCATGAGGTAAGGCCGGCACTGTTGCAGCTCAATGAGTTGGATGGAAGCCGTTTTCAAGCAGAGTTCAAGCAACCGCAGGTACAGGGGCGGTTTCTCAATCTGAAGGTTGTAAGCAATTGCGAGGCAGGTGAGATAACGGCGGTGATCGGCCGGTCTGCACTGCAGGAATCCTTTGAATTGAATTGTGTAAAAGAGCCGCTTCGCTTTATTGAGATTGAAGGGTTGGATCGCACCCTGGCCGATACCATGGTCAGCATTGAAACCCTGAACGGCAAATCCAGCAACTACCTGATTTCCCCGAGCAAGCCGACGTTGACCCTGGAGGGTGGCAAGGCGCCTTCTGTACCGGTCTATCTGATGCTGGGTATAGAGCACCTGCTCTCGGGTATTGATCATGTTCTCTTTGTACTGGTGCTGCTATACCTGGTGAGTGGCTGGGCCAACCTGGTTAAGGTGGTTACAAGTTTCACCCTGGCGCACTCCATAACCCTGGGTCTGGCTGCGTTCAATATAGTGTCTGTTTCCCAGGCACCGGTCGAAGCATTGATTGCGCTTAGCATTCTCATCCTGGCTGCAGAGTCACTGCGAAAAGAGCGGGGCTTGGTCAGCGCAAACCCATGGCTGGTAGCTTTCATATTTGGTCTTTTACATGGTCTGGGGTTTGCGGGTGCCCTGGCTGAAATAGGACTACCGCCATCGAGCACTGTGCTGGCGTTGTTTTTATTCAATGTTGGTATTGAGGTCGGGCAGTTAATTATCGTTGCAATTGCCCTGTTGGTTGCCTATCTGCTGCAACGGGTCCGGTTCCCGGTAAGAGCCGCAGTGCTGCCCCTATATATAGTAGGCTCAGTAGCGAGCTACTGGTTTATTGATCGGGCGTTTCAAATCATGTCCTGAAAATCTGATATGGTTGAAGCCTGCCGCCGTTAGCGTAATAACTTGAACATCCCCGTGAATCCATGAAACAAACCAGTATTTGGGAGAGAGTGTGTCGGAAGCACCTGTAATAACAAGCCGTGTCCGGTGGCTCTATGGGTTTGGCTCAGTTGCCTATGGCGTAAAGGACAATGGCTTTTCCTTCTTCTTGTTGTTCTATTACAACCAGGTTCTGGGTCTTCCCGGTGCTTATGCGGGTACGGCAATACTGATTGCCATGGTGTTCGACGCGGTGTCGGATCCATTGGTTGGTGTCTGGTCCGATAATACGCATTCAAGGTTAGGCAGGCGCCATCCCTTCATGTACGCCTCGGCGCTACCGGTGGCAATCATATATTTCTTTCTCTGGAATCCACCCCAGTTGAGCGATTTCCATCTGTTTATCTATCTCACCATTGCAGCCATTTTGATCAGGTTCTTTATCACCCTGTATGAAATCCCGAGCAGCAGCATCGTAGCTGAATTGACGGATGATTATGATGAACGTACGCGACTGCTGAGCTTTCGCTACATGATGGGATGGTACGGCGGCCTCACTATGGCTCTGCTCATGTGGGGTGTGTTCATGACAATGCATGGTGAACAGTCAGAGACCACCTACCGCCTGTATGGCACTGTAGGTGCTATTGCAATGCTGGTTTCCATTCTGGGTTCATCAGTCGGCCTGCACAAATACATTCCCCATTTAAAAGCGCCACCAGAAAGGGACTCTTATGCCATCAGCAATTTGTTGCGAGACCTGAAGGTAACGATTTCCAACCGCAATTTTGGCGCACTGTTTTGTGCCGGGCTATTTGCCGCCGTAGCTGGGGGTGTGAGCACCAACTTTAATACCTACATGAATCTGCATTTCTGGGAGTTCACTCCAGAACAAATGCGCTGGATCATTCTCGTGCTTTTTTGCTCAGCAGGATTGGCAGCAATATTGGCGCCGATCGTTACACACCGGTTCGATAAAAAGAGAAGTGCAATGGGCATATATAGCGTGGCCATTGTGTTCGGGGCAATGCCAGTCTTACTTCGCCTGGCCGGGTTCTTTCCAGATAATGAAAGCCCGTATCTGTATCCAATAATGATGTGTCATGTCATGCTGGATGTAACGCTGATCGTAATGTTCGGCATAGTGCAGTCGTCGATGCTGGCGGACATCGTTGAGCACAGTGAAATGAGCACCGGCAGGCGGGAAGAAGGTCTGTTTTTTGCTGCGCGGAGCTTTGCTGCCAAGGCAACATCGGGTGTGGGTGCCTTCTTTGCTGGTGTTGCCCTCGACATTATCAACTTCCCCAGGGATGCTGCTCCTGGTGATGTTCCCGCTGAAATTATCTGGAATCTTGGCTTTATCTTTGGTCCGTCACTGATGATATTTTACATGATGGCACTGGGCTCAATTTCTTTTTACCGGATAACCAGGACTGGACACAATGAGCGGTTGCAACCTTAGCCTGATTACTTTCTCACTTAAGTTTCACCAGGATCGCGCCGGCATTATTTCCTTCAAGCTGGTGGGCGACAATTACCTGGCGACGTTCATAGTCTGCCACTCTGGCAATTGCTGCGTCACGTATAGCGCCGGAGCCGACTATGACTCGGAGGTTTTGCGCGACACCGCGCCTGGCATCACTGACCTGGGCTTCCAGTTTGCGCATTGCTTCGGACACGTTTTCACCCTGGTGAGCGATATCGATGGTTAGGGTGGAACCATCGGTCTGCCGGTCCAGCTGGTTGTCACACTTTGGGCACCGGCGAATGTCTTCGGGCACCAGCATTCCACAGTCAAGACAACTCTTTGTTCCCATATGGCAAAGCTCTCACGTGAATAGTCACAGTATAGCGTGAAGATCTGAAACGATTGCGCACCTGAATTTCACAGCGGTCATGAAAGGATTCGTTATTGCATGACAATCAGCAAATATTCTTCTTGAAATTTCCGCCAATCGGAATAACATACCCGCTCACATTCAATGAAACAGATATTAATGAAGCATTTCCTTCCCACAGTCATCACATTCAAGGCAGCTCTCCCAGGAGACGTGGGCCTGAATTTTGTCTTGGCTAGTGGCAGAGATGAGCACACGAATCTGATAGACAGTGACAAACTTATAACCTGACGAACGAGTAAATATTCGGAAGGTTCAAAACAAAAGAGCCTTCCGGAGAAACGATAAAACCCCGGTAGGCATCGTCCACCGGGGTTTTTTTATGCCCGCGGCGAACGAAAAGGTGAAGAAGGGTATAGAGATGTTCGACCTGGCAGTAATGGCCAACCCCATAAGGCTAAAGAGAGAATTTCTGGCAACAACCGAAGTCGCACCGCAGGCCATGCCCGAGGAGCTACAGGCGGAGTTTGATCAGATTCGTGAAGAGAATCCTGATGTGCTCATGACGGGTGCATTCTGGTGGGACTTTATTCGCACCTACAAGAAACACATCAGCTTACTGGTACTGGGCAGGGCGGTGATGACCTTGCTCGTACTCGCAGCGGTGCTTGTTAGTCAGCGAATCCTGGATGAAACAAACAGTGTGACGGCTGCAGTATCGCTGTTGCTGTTTTTTGCCCTGGTACAGGTGGTGATGAAGATTGCCAACGCCTGGTCAGCACTCCTGCAAAGTCAGTTACTGGTCTGTGCGAGGACGTTCGTCACCTTGCGGGTAAACGCTAAATTGTTGCGTATGGGGCAACTATCATCCGCTGAATTTACTACCGGAAATCTAAAAACGCTGATCTCATCAGACGTTTATCGTATCGGTGATTTTTTC
>Ga0187833_10001628_pt1 | contig 25324 bp, 20 predicted proteins | sample ETNtaG_37_FD_167968 | JGI IMG/M metagenome (GOLD analysis project Ga0187833, IMG submission 167968) | Marine microbial and viral communities from oxygen minimum zone, Eastern Pacific Ocean - ETNP2014_SV_400_PacBio MetaG (Illumina Assembly) | ecosystem: Environmental > Aquatic > Marine > Hypoxic...
GAAATTACCGGCTGGTAAAGATTTCCAAGTATAAAGCAAGAAACTATGTCCGTACCTCCAGATATGGAAGCTAAATGAACATCTTTTTTTATATTTTGATAAACATAATTAAATCCATCCTTAGATAGAGGAGATCCGGTAGAACAGATAGTTTTTAAATTGGATAAATTAAATTTATTTATCGTTGTGATTCTACTTTTTCTTAACGCATCTATATATTTTGCACTAATACCAAATAAGGATATATTTTCAGTATTTGCAATTTCAATTAAGAGATCATTTTTTTTATACATTGGGAAACCATCAAATAATACAACTGATGCTTTAAGAGCTAGTGAACTAACCAACCAATTCCACATCATCCAGCCACATGTTGTAAAATAAAAAATTTTATCGTTTGGATTTATATCACAATGCAAATACAACTCTTTAACATGTTGTAAAAGAACTCCTCCCGTCCTATGACAAATACATTTGGGTTTGCCAGTAGTTCCACTAGAATAAAGGATCGCCAGTGGATGATTAAAATCAAATAATTCGAAATTTATATCAATATCATTATAATTTAATATATTTTTCCATTTTAAAACGTTTACCTGTTTAAAATTAAATTTCTCTTTTGAAATATCCGACCCTGGATAAGGAACAATAATTAAATGTTCGATTGATGGAATATTTTCTAATATTTCCTTTGATCTACTTAATACTTCTATTTCTTTTCCATTATAAAAATATTTATCAACAATAAATAAAACTTTTGGGTTTATTTGAGAAAATCGTTCTACCACACCTTTGGTGCCAAAATCAGGCGAACAAGAAGACCAAATAGCCCCTATAGCTGCTGATGCCAGAAAAGCTTCTATAGTTTCTATGCAATTTGGCAAGTAGGCAGCAATTCTGTCATTTTTCTTTATTCCAATTTCTTTTAATAATTTTGATATTTTGATGATATCTGCATTAAGATCGCTCCAAGTTTTGTTTTCTTTATATCCATTTTCACTAATAAAGGTTGCTGCTAATGAATTGTCATTTTTTGGCAATAAATTTTCTGTAAAATTTAATTTAGAGTCAGATAAAAATTCATTTTTATAAAATATTTCAGAAAACTGAATTAGTCTATTTCCTAATTGACCTTTAACATTTGAAAATTCCCAAATTGATTTCCAAAATTCTGCTGAGTTCTCAATTGTCCATTTCCATAATTTTTCGTAATTATTTTTATGGTTTAATCCGTATTTTTTTTTTAAAAAATTTTCAAATTTAAACAAATTTGATTTTCTCAACTTTTCATCAGAACATCTCCACAAAATTTTTGTCATTTAATATTTTATATTTAAATAAAATAGTTAAAAAAAAACAATATGGAAATAATTCTTGTTATGTTAGTATTCAGAAACTAATAACTTAAAATGAGAACTTTTTAATAAATGATTCGGTCATGTTTTAGACTTCTTTTGTTCTAAAACCTAAACTAGATCTTGTGGACATTTAACATTTAAACACAAAACATGGATTTGAATAAAAAACAAGTTACTGCAGTTCTTGGACCAACCAATACCGGAAAAACTTACATGGCTATTGAAACAATGTTGGGTTTTGAAAGTGGAATTATAGGATTTCCATTAAGATTGTTAGCAAGAGAAGTTTACGAAAAAGTTTTAAAGAGAGTCGATCCTTCAAAAGTTGCCTTAATAACTGGAGAAGAAAAAATTATTCCTGCAAATGCAAGGTATTTTCTTTGCACCGCAGAATCAATGCCTATAGATAAATCGGTAGAATTTATTGGTGTGGACGAAATCCAAATGTGTGCAGACTACGAAAGAGGACATATTTTTACAGATCGTCTTTTAAATTTAAGAGCAGAAAAACTAACAATGTTTTTAGGTTCACACACTATGAGAAATATTATTGAATCACTTGAAGAAGATGTTGAGTTTATAAGTAAAGAAAGATTTTCGAAACTTACTTATAATGGTCAAAAAAAAATATCTAGATTGAATAGAAAAACTGCAATTATTGCTTTCTCAGTTGAGGAAGTATATGCAATTGCAGAATTGGTTAGAAGACAAAAGGGTGGTTCAGCAATAGTAATGGGTTCATTAAGCCCAAAAACAAGAAACTCTCAAGTAGAACTGTATCAATCAGGTGATGTAGATTATTTGGTTGCCACCGATGCCATTGGAATGGGAATTAACATGGATATAAACAATGTTTATTTTACCGACTTAAAGAAATTTGATGGCAAAAAATTAAGAAGACTAAATCTATCAGAATTATCTCAAATAGCTGGAAGGGCAGGGCGTCATGTAAATGACGGAAATTTTGGTATTACTGGACAATGTAAAAATCTAACGCCCGAAGAAGTTGAATTAATTGAAAATCACAAACTAGAATCTCTCCAAAAAGTGTGTTGGAGAAATTCTAATTTAGATTTTAATAATTTTGAAACTTTAATCAATTCTTTGGAAAAAAAACCTGATCAATTATTTTTGAGAAGAATAAATGAATGCGAAGATGAAAAAATCTTAAAATATCTTTTAAGAAATAATTCTAAATTCAAAATCCGTAATGAAAAAAATGTTCTAAAAATATTATGGGATTGTTGCCAAATACCTGATTTTGTTAAACATTCTTATGGTAATCACTTAGAGGTAGTAACCAAAGTTTTTAATTTTTTAATTTCAAATAAGGAGAGAATCCCAAATTTATATATGCGAGAACAAATAAAAAATTTGGATAAATTAGATGGAAATGTAGACACTTTAACAAATAGAATATCAAATGTCAGAACTTGGGCTTACATTTCTAACAAAAAGAATTGGGTACAAAATCAAGATTATTGGATTGAAAGAGCTAAAACTATTGAGGATAAATTATCAGATAGACTTCATGAAGAACTAACAAAAAGCTTCATAGACAGAAGAGCAAGTATATTAGCTAGAGGCCTTAAGCAAGATACTGTTTTAGAAACAAAAATAAAAAATGACAAAGACGTTATTATTGATGGGCAGTATATCGGAGAATTAAAGGGACTAAAGTTAAATTTAGATTTTAGAACTGGAGCTCTTGACACAGATATTAAATCGTTAAAAAAGGCAGCTCGTCAGGGAATTGGCCCAGAATTGATGAAAAGAGTAAATTTTATTATTTCCAGTGGAATTATAAAATTAAGTGAAGATTTTAGAATACTTTGGTTAGATAATCCTATCGCTAAGATTATACCAGGAAAAAATTATTTAGAACCAAATATAGATTTAATCACCGATGATATATTGGATTTAGATTCAAAAAATAAATTAAAAGAATTCCTACATAATTGGCTAAAAAATCTTATAAATACTGAATTAAAAGATTTGGTAAATTTAAATAAATTTGAACAAAAAAATAGTTCAGTACGAGCTTTGTGTTATCAATTATTTGAAAATAATGGAGTATTAAAAAGAGATTCTGTTAATGAATTTATAAAAAATCTTAAACAAGAAGACAGAAGAACATTAAGAAGTTTGGGTGTGAAAATTGGAAGGTATCACATCTTCTTGTACAGAATATTTAAGCCAAGCGCAGTAACTACTAGAGTGCTTCTGTGGAAAAATTTTTTTCAAAACAATTCTAAACTAACCCCCCCAAAGTTTGGTCTAAATTTTTTAAATTTAAAAAAAATCATAGATCAAAAATTTATGTTAATTTGTGGTTTCGAAAAATTTGAAAATTTTTTTGTTAGAATTGATATCTTGGAACGGTTATTTATTAAAATTATAGAAAATAATAATAAAAATAAAATAAAATTAAACTCTAATATGATCAATCTACTTGGTTGTACTAAAGATAATTTCATAAAATTACTTAAATTAATGAATTACAAAATAGAAAAGAGAGAAAAAGAAAATGAAATATATTTCAGATACATGGGAAAAAATACCAACAACAAAAAAAAACTATTAAAAAAAAATAAGAAAAGTGATAACCCTTTTAACGTTTTAACTAATGTAAATTACAATTAAAACTGAAGATGGGAAATATTTTCTGAAAGAGGACTAAAGATATAAAGAAAGCAAAATTAACTTTGCTCTAATTTGCACGGTATTTTTTCATGCCATAAAAATAGAAGAGAGTTATATTAATAAAAAAATCAATTATTCTAAAAGCTTTGCCATATTTTCAAATAAAAAGAAAAGTGAACCTAAAATCGTTCTTAACAAAGCAAAAATAAAGAAGGTCAGTTTAATCAAGTAATTTAATTTATAAAAAAGAAAAAAAACTCAGATATAAAATTCTTGAAGTTTTATGGAAAATCATATATTCAGTTGGTGCATTGAACATGGATGAGTCTGTCTTAATAAAAAGATTTAGTGGATTATTTTATGTTTACAGAAAAGAAAATAGAGATATAAAGCATCAATTATTAAAATAAAACAATATGACATATGTAATTAAAGAAGAGTGCATTAAATGTAAATTATTAGATTGTGTTGAGGTATGTCCGGTTGATTGCTTCTACGAAGGTAAAAATATGTTGGTAATTAAACCTGATGAGTGTATAGATTGTGGCGTTTGTGAACCTGAATGCCCACTTAATGCAATCAAACCAGATACTGAGCCTGGTATGGAAAAATGGCTAGAAATAAATAAAAAATATTCTGAAATTTGGCCTAATATAAATCAAAAAAAGAATCCACCAGATGATGCAGATAATTTCAGAAATGAAAAAAACAAATATGAAAAATATTTTAAAGAAAATATAGATTAAATATGCCAATGAGAAAGAAAAGAGAAAAGAAAATTAAAAAAAAAAAATTAAAAAAAAAAATTTATAGAAAAAAAGTAAAAACTAGCCCAACTAACAAAAATAATTTTGTACGACATAATGTTTCACAGATTTCAAAAAATTATGAACAAAAAATTGAAATAGAAAAAATTAAGAAACAGGCTACAGAAAAAAAAAATTTTAAAATTAAAGATTATGTAGTTTATCCTAAGCATGGAGTTGGACAAATTTTTTCGATTAGCGCAAAAACTATTGGCGGTATAGAAGTTCACTGTTATGAAATTAAGTTTACAAAAGATAAAGCGGTTGGATTACTTCCAATAAATAAACAATCTCATTTAAGATCTCTATCAAGTATAAATCAAATAAATAAAGCAATTAGTATTTTAAAGGGAAAACCTAAAGTAAAAAGAACAATGTGGAGTAGAAGAGCCCAAGAATATGAACAAAAGATAGTTTCAGGAAAAATCTATGATTTAGCCGAGGTAGTAAGAGATTTAAATAAAGGGAATGATACTCTTGTGGAACAATCTTATAGCGAGAGACAATTACTCGAAAAAGCTTACGATAGAATGTTAAATGAATTTCAAATAGTACTTGGAGTCTCTCACGAGCTAACTCAAAAAAAACTTGATAAAGCCCTTAAAAGAATCTAATCAGCTGAAAAAAAAATACGCTCCTTATTACAAAATTTGTAAGGAGCGTATTTAAAGAAAGCTTTGTTATCTTCTTCTTCTTTTTTTAGCTTTCTTTTTAGCTTTCTTTTTAGCTTTTTTTCTTTTAGCCATCTTTATCTCCCCTTGTTATTTTTTTACGAATCAAAGTGATTCGGCTCATGTCTTTACTTTTATGTTTTTTTTTATTGATGTCAAACATAAATTTTATTTGAAAAAAAATTAAAAAATTAAAAATAAATCAAAAAAATTAATTCTTTTATTAAATTGTAAATAAGTAAGTAATAACAATAGTTTTTAATAAATAAACTAAATCTAAGATTGAAATAATTAATTTTTATATAAATTTTCTAAAATATTTTTATATTTTTCAACAACTTTATTTCTTTTTACTTTCATTGTTGGCGTCAATAAACCATTTTCAATAGAAAAATTTTCGTTAATTAAATAAAATTTTTTTATTTTTTCAACTAAAGTTAAATTTTTATTAGTTTTGTTTATTATTTCACTTATTTTTTCTTTTTGACCTTTAAATTCTTTATTAGGAACGATTAGAACTACCAAATAATTTTTCCCATCTCCATATACCATACATTGATCTATTTCTAAAAAGTTTGACAATTGATTTTCAATTTTAGCTGGTGAAATATTGTCTCCCCCTGCACTAACAATTATATCTTTTTTTCTATCCGTAATTTTTAAATAGCCATCTTCAGGATTTATTGCACCTATATCCCCTGTGTGTAACCAGCCATCTTTAATTACTTTTTCTGTATCTTCTTTCTTATTCCAATAACCCAGCATTACATTTTCCCCTTTGACCAATATTTCTCCATCTTCAGCAATTTTGACTTCGTTTCCTTTAAATGGAGGACCGACTGTTTCAACTTTAATTTTTTGAATTGGATTGCAACTAACTACTGGAGAGGTTTCGGTTAAACCATATCCTTGTAAGGTGGGTAGTCCAATAGCATTCAAAAATTCGCCTATTTCTTTGTCTAGAGCTCCACCGCCAGAAACAAAAGCTCTTAAATTGCCTCCAAATTGTTTTTTTATTTTTTTTCTGACTAAAACATTTACGATAAAATTTAATAATTTTTCAGATAAACTCATTTTTTGTTTTAGTAGCTCTTTTTTTCCTAGAAAAATTGTTGCTTTGATTAATTTGTCTTTAAGACCAGTTTGTTTTTTTATATTCATATTTATTTTGTTGTAAAGATTTTGGTAAAATCGAGGAACTGCAGTCATAATAGTCGGTTTGGCTTCAGAAATATTGTCTAAAAGTTTTTCTATTTTTTCTGCATAAAAAACTTTTGCCCCAACTGCAATTTGTGCAAATTGAACAGTGTGTTCATAAGAATGTGATAAAGGAAGCCAGGTCAAAAAAATTGGCTTCTTATTTATTAAGGGTCTTAATATTTCACAAGCTCCTTCCAAATTATTTAGTATACCTCCATGACTTAAAATAACCCCCTTTGGATTTCCTCCTGTTCCCGATGTATATATTATACAAGCAGGTGAAGCTCTTTTTAAATTTAAATTTTTTATTTTATCATTTTCTGATAGATCGCTTTCAATTATAGAATTAAAATCTAAATATTTGTCTTTATAATTTCCGCTACTAATTTTTTCAAAAGTAATTACTCTTTTTATAAAGTCTTTTTCCTCAATTATATTTTTTAGTTTGTTGTGCATTTCATTGTTAGAAACAATAATTACTGAAGGCTGGCAATCTTCAATTAAATATCTATAGTCATTTTCAGTATAAGTAGTATAGGCCGGCACAGTTATACCGTTTGCTAACATCACAGCAATGTCAGAAATTAACCACTCCGGTCTGTTCTCAGAAACTAAAAGACATCTGTCTCTATCTGCGATATTTTCTTTTATAATTTTTGCAAGTTTGTAAATATTTGACGATGTTTCTGACCAAGTAAACTTTTTTTTATTCTGAGGATTAAGCCATTCTAAGAAAATGCTTTGGGGATTTTGTTTTTTTGCTTGATAAAAGTATAAGTCTATTAAACTGTTAAATTCATTTAAATTCATAAAATTTTGGTGGGCGAAGAGAGACTCGAACTCTCACAGTATTGCTACCATTGGATTTTGAGTCCAACGCGTCTACCAGTTCCGCCATTCGCCCATTTCTCATTTAGTTAATGTTTGTGCAAACATTATGTTTTGTATTTATAAAATACGCAACTATAGATTTCTTCATGTCTCCTCAATCCTACACCATAATTTTCGTTGAGTCAGGTTTGTAAATCAGTGAGAATTTTTCTTTGATTTGAATCAACTGCCAAATTTCTTGGAGAGTCAGTACGTGTATTTATAAATACAAATCTATTTCTTTATGTTCCGGTTTGCACAAATTAATTATTAGGAAGTAGTTGATATGCTTCTAGCGGTTTTATGGTCTTTTTGGACTTGATTGATAATATTGCTTTTGTGTAAATCACGAGTATCTGCCGGACTAACTTTTACAATGCCTTTCGATAATTTTTCTTTTCTAATCTGTCGATAAATATTGTCCCATTTTTCAAACAGGTTTAATTCTTCTTTTTTAGAAATCCAACGTTTTCTCTTACTTTTTACAGTATCAACTAAACTGATATATGCATTGTGAAAAGCTGTTTGAAGTTTAGAATCATGTTCTTCGCTTGAAAATATACCCCTAAGAGCAATTATAATTGAATTAAGTAAACTGGATTTACTATTTTTTAATTTTTTAGATTTATAAAATTTTATATAAAATTTTAGTTTCCAAAGAAATAGATTTACACGCGATATAGCGGAACAATATTTTTGTGATGGAAAGAGAGCTAAACTATCAAGAATGTGTTTGAAATACTTAATATCTAATTTAATTTTATTTGAATCATACAAGCTATGAAATAGCTGCGTTCCTGGTAAGGCCATATAAAAACCTACTGAAAGATCTGTTACACCATGTTTTGCTAATCTCTCAACAAAATTTTTGTTCTCTTCGAGATGTACAGGAAGATCATGTGGAAAACCTATAACAAGAAATACTGCTACATTCAAATTTGCTCGAGCTGTTGCATCTATGCTATTAAAAAGTTGATTTGTTTCCATTTTTTTTTTTATGTACTTCCTTGTTTCCTCGGATCCAGATTCGGGTGCATATGCCATGCTGGTCATTCCAGATTTTTTTATAAGTAAAGCAATTTCATTATCTATAGCTTCAGAACGAGTTCCGGTTGGGAGCTGCCAAGTTATATTTAATTTTCTTTTTATTATTTCCTCGCAAAATGTTTTGATCCAATCTTTTTTTATTATCGCAGTTAGATCTTGAAAAGGAAAGTTGCCTGCTCCAAATTTTTTTACATAATATTCTATTTCATCAGCAACGGATATTGGATTTCGAGGTATCCACAGAGGTAGCCACATATTAGGAGCTGAACAATAAGTGCACTGATATGGACAGCCTCGGGTAGCAAGTATAGGAATGGTTAAACTTTTCGAATACATGCCTCCAACAAATCGGTTTTCATGATATCCTTTTATGTTGAAAGATTCCCAATCAGGATATGAAATTTTATCGATACTTTGTCGTCTATTTTTTCTACCATTTATAATAACTTCGTTACTTTTCTTGTAACCTATTCCTTCAATTTTTTGAAAAGTTTCTCTATTTTTTATTGCCTTTATTAATTCAATTATAGTTTCTTCACCTTCCCCCATCACAATATAGTCCGCGCTGGAAGTCATCAGTGAAAACTCAGGCATTGCCGAAATATGTTCTCCTCCTAAAATGATTAGCATATTTGGAAACTTTTCCTTTATTAAAGATATAAGTCTAACTACAGCTGGCCACTCATGAGTGAATATTACTGATATTCCAACACTCTTGCTGTTAGGATTAATCTTTTCAACTATTTCTTTTAAACCTAGTCCAACCAAATATCCTTTATAGTAACCAGTTCTATTTTTTGGTGCTTCACCTACAGCATCTAAGATTTCGACTTTGAATCCATATTCTTTAAGAGAAGAGGATATGTAGGCCAATCCAATTGGTAAAGTTATTGAGGTTGTAGCAAATCTGAAAGACTCAACGGCTGGTGGTCTTACAAGTTGTATATCAGGATAAGATAATGACATTTTCAAAAGTAATATTAGATGAATCTAGTCAAATTAATCAAGATTCTTAATCCTAAATAGTAAAAATAGTCCAATAATTAGTAAAAAAATAGCAGCAGAGAATCCAATTCTTTGACTGCCACTCACAAAAGTAAGTGTACTAACCAATACCGGACCAAGAAATGAGGTTAATTTTCCTGAAGTTGCAAATAAACCAAAACCTTTACTTTGATCTTCGTTAATTAGCATTTTTGAAATAATAACCCTGCTTGCCGATTGGATTGGACCTATAAATAAACCATTTATAGTAGCAAAAACAAAAAAATACATTTTAGAAAAGGAAAATAAAATTAAAATAGAAGAAATAATTATTCCTAATAATGATAAGACAATTATTTTTTTTGAACCCAAAAGATCATTAAAATATCCACCAATTATTGCACCAATTACAGCAGAAGTATTCATTAAAATTGATAATTGAAGTAGTTCCTTTATCGATAATTGAAATACCCCAACTGCAAATATTCCACCCATTACAATAATAGCATTGAGTCCATCTGCATAGAGCATTCTAGCAATTAAAAAAATTCCAATTTTTTTGAATCCTTTATCCCAAACAAGCTTTTGAATTTGAGAAAATATACCTATTTCACTTTTAGTTTTTATTAAAGTTTTTTTTGCACTTATTAATAACGGTATTGAAAATATTAAAAACCACAAACTTACAAAAAATGAAATTGCTCTAACATTTTCATAATTTTCTTTCTTTAGACCAAATATAGGATTTTCAGTATCTATAAATAATTTTATTGCCAAAAGCAAAACTAATATGCCACCTAGGTATCCTAACGCATAACTTGCTCCAGAGGATTTTCCAAGATTTTTTTCCGATGAAACTGTTTTGAGTAAGGCATTGTAAAATAATAAACTTAGTTCATAAAAAAAGTTTGCAACTACTACAATTATTAAAGTGAAAAAAATATAGTCTTTTGAAGGTTTTGCAAACCAAAGTGAGCAGGTTAATATTATACACAATAGTGAAAATGTTCTTAAAAACGTAATTTTTAAATTTTTTTTGTCAGAAATAGCGCCCAAAAACGGTCCAATGACTGCAACAGCAAAACCTGAAACTCCGATGGCCCAGCCCCAATATGATTGTCCCAATATTGGATCTTTTACAATTTGTTGTGCAAAATAAGTGGAAAAAATAAAAGTAATGATAATTGTCGTAAAGGATGAATTTGCAAAATCGTAAAGCGCATAGTTAAGTATTTTTTTCATAAATTTATAAGAATAATTGCTTATTTCCTTATATAACAACAATGCCAAACGGCTTTAAATCTTACTAAAGAGGATATAAAAAGACTAGTCATAAATTCATTTAGATCATCTTTTTTGAGCGAAGATGAAAAAAAAAGTGGATAGTTCAGATTAATAATTTCGTCTAATTGGATATAGGTGTTTTTATTTTTTTTCTAAATATGTTTTCCATATTAAATTTAAACAATTTTCAAAGTGTTTAGCATATTGTTTTGTATTACCTAGGGGAGATTTTAGAAATTTATTTCTTAATTCTTTTTTAATTTGAAACAATTTTTTCAAATCTGAAGCCTTAGAAATAGCTTTTAAAATATAATCTTTTTCATTATTTGCTATCCAATCATCCATGCCCAAATTTTTATTTATACTTACTCCAATTCTAGAATAGAAATTATTTCCTTTTTTTGTAAGTAATGGAACTCCCATCCAATTTGCTTCTAAGCTTGTAGTAACACCTGAATAAGGAAATGGATCCAACACAATATCAATTTGATTATATTTTTTTAGCATTTCTTCCCTTGTTTTAGATCTACCTTCGGTGATTATTTTTTCAGCGTTTATTCCATTTTTTTGGAATTTTTTTCTTATATTTTCCACCATTTTTAGATTATCCAATTGTTTCGCTTTTAAGAAAAGCTTTGAATTTTCAACTCTTTTTAATATTTCCGACCATATATCTATTACATTGTCATTTATTTTGGATAGATTATTAAAACTTCCGAAAGTAATATTTTTTTTATTTTGGTAGCCGCTATGATCAATTTTAATATTATCATTTATTGAAATACATTGAAAAGTATTTGGTAATTGAAAAATTTTCTCAGTAAAATATTTTTGGTCACTTAGTGGCACAACATGTGGGTCTACTATAATATAATCTATTTCTTTTAGACCAGTGGAGGCATTGTAACCTATCCAGGTTACTTGAACAGGCGCAGGTTTACTCACAAAAATTGACAATCTATTTTTTGCAGTATGGCCAGAAAGGTCAAATAAAATATCTACTGAGTCTTTTTTAACCAAATTAATCACTTCAATATCATTCAAATGATTAATTTTTCTCCAAACGTTAAATCTTTTTTTAAGTTTTAAAGTTATTTCGTCCATCCTATTTGAGTTTGAATAAGCTATTAATTCAAATTTTTCGTCACTTATATAATTTATTGTATTTAATAGATAATAACTTACAGGATGATTCCCGTAGTCTCCTGATACAAATCCAATTCTAATTTTTTTGTCTGTTTTTTTTATTTTTGGAAATTGCCTTATTTTACCTAAATCAACCTTTGGTAAACTTTGCTTGAATTTTTGCGCTAATTTAAGATAAAAATTTAAATCAAAATATTTGCTGAAATTTAAACAAAATAAATAATTTTGATACGCTTCGGAAAAGCTAGGATTTATTTTAATTACTGATTTAAAGTTTAATATAGCTAGATCAAATTTCCCAATTTCTTGATACAATGCTCCTAAATTATTGTAGGCAGCAAAATAATTTTTATTATATTTAATTGCAAGCTTATAATTATCAATAGCCTTTTCATAATCTACTTTTTTTTTATATAGGTTAGCCAAGCTATAGTGTGCATTACTATCTTCCGAATTAATTTTCAGTATTTCATGAAAATATTTTTCAGATTTTTTATCCTGATTTAATTTGTTATGCAAGTTTCCAAGTAATAGTAATGTGCCTATTGATTTGGAATTAATTTTTAAGCATTTTTTTGACTGTAAAATTGCTTCATCGTATTTCTTTAAATCGTAAAGTAATTTTAATAAGTTAAAATGTGCTTCAAAAAAATTTGACTTTATTTGGATAGATCTTTGAAAATAACTAATTGCTCCTTCTGTCTTATGAAGTTTTGATAAAATTAATCCATAAATATTGCACAATTGATAATCTTTTGAGTTTCTTGTAAGTAAACGTTTAACTAGATTTTCTGCTTTTAAAAAGTTACCCAAATTATAATTTTGGATTATTTCTTTAATTTTTTCTTCAAATATCATGTTATTTTTTACCAAATCAATTAAACTAATTTAAAAAGTAAAAATGATCAAAAAATTATTTGACAAATGCGTACATTGGGGTGGTCAAAAATATGCTAATTTTGCCTTAGGTTTTGTATCCTTTATAGAAAGCTCCTTTTTTCCAATACCTCCTGATGTGATGATTGTTCCCATGGTTATCGCAAAAAAACAACAATTTATTAAAATAGCTTTAATCGCAACTATATTTTCTGTCCTAGGTGGTCTGTTCGGATATTTAATAGGATATATTTTTTTTAATGAAATTGGTTATAAAATTTTTCAAATTTACGGCTATGAAAATGTAAACGTATTAAAAGAAATGTTCTCAACTAAAGAAGGTATGTTTTCCTGGTTTGGTCTTTTATTTGTTGCCGGATTTACTCCTTTACCGTTTAAAATATTAACAATCACCAGCGGATTTATACATTATAATATTTTCACTTTTATTTTTACTTGTACTTTTACTAGAGGTTTAAGGTTTTTTTTGGTCGCATTTCTAACGAATAAATTTGGTTCAAAGATAGGTCCCTTTATGGAAAAAAAAGCTGGTAAGTGGACATTTATAATTGCCGGGGTAGTAATTTTATTATGTGCAGTATTTTATTTTTTAATAATGAATAAATGATGTTAAATAAAAAAAACAATATAATCTTAATTATTATTTTTTTTGTAATTTCATTCTCAATTATTTCTGCATTAATAATTGAATATGTTTTAAATCATAAACCATGTAGTCTTTGTCTTTATGAACGAATTCCCTATTTTCTTTCCGCTCTATTAATAATTAAAATATTCTTTTTTAAGAAATACGAAAAAATTACCTTATTGATATTGTTTTTAATCTTTGCAATTAGTACACTGCTAGCGTTTTATCACTTTGGAATTGAACAGGGTTTTTTTAATGAATCTTTTGTCTGTAATGTAGAAAAGCAATTAACAATTTTATCAAAAGAAAATCTGCTTAAAGAACTAAATAAAAATATTGTAAGCTGTAAAGACGTAACTTTTAGAATATTAGGTTTATCGCTTGCAGCTATTAATACTATTTTATCTGTTGTATTAAGTGTTATTTTTTTGAAATTATTTTTTAATTATGGTTCCAGTTCAACATCCCAATATAAATAATCCATCCAACTCTCATGCAAAAAATTTGGTGGAAAATTTCTGCCATTCTGGTGCAAATCATTCACTGTTGGTTTAAAGGGTTTTCTAAATAATTTCATTCCAGACGTAGGGTGCAGATTACCTCCTTTTTTAACATTACAAACCGAACAAGCTGTAACAACATTCTCCCAGTCAGTCAGTCCTCCTCTAGATTTTGGTAATAAGTGATCAAAAGTTAAATCGTTTTTATCTCCACAATACTGACAAGTAAATTTGTCTCTAAGAAATACATTGAATCTAGTAAAATTTGGATGTTCTGAGGGTTTAATAAAACTTTTTAACGCAATTACACTTGGTAAATTCATTTCAAGTGAAGGACTTCTTACTTTTCTTTGATAATTCGAAACAATACTTACTCTTTGAAGAAAAACAGACTTAATAGCATCCTGCCAACACCACAACGACAATGGATAATAACTTAAAGGTCTAAAATCAGCATTTAAAACTAACGCTGGGCATTTCTCCAACGGAACTGTTTCTGAGGCTGCTATTATCATACAAATAAGTTAGCCGATACCAAGAAACATTTCAAGGGATAGTTTTGTAATAATATTATTTCATTTATAAAAGATTTTTTCTTAGAAATTCTAATCCAAGACTTAAACCTTCAACAGGTATTTTGTGTTCACAATTTTTAAAAAGTTTAGTTTTAGTTTTCAAGTTATGTTGAATAAAAAATTCTTTGCTCTCTAGTAAATGGCTGGGTGATACAATTGTATCTTTATCACCATGCATTAAAAATATTTTTGGCTTTGAAATAATATTTTCAGATAGATGTTGCTTATTAATTATTTTTCCAGAATAAGCAACTAAACAATTAATCTGCTCTTTTTTTTTAAGTGCCGTCTGAATAACCATCATAGAGCCTTGGCTAAAACCAACTAATGCAAGATTTGTTATATCCAATTGATAATCATCAAGAACTTGATCCAAAAAAGTACTGAGTTTTTTTTCAGCTATTAATGATTTCTCGAGAATCGTTTCATCATTTTCTATAGCCATGTCAAACCATTGGTAGCCGAATGGATTCACTGTACAAACTTCTGGAGCATTTGGACATAAAAATACAGCATCTGGCAAAAATCTTCTCCAGTTAAGAGCAAGAGCACTTATATCTTGACCATCTCCACCATAGCCATGGCACAAAATAATAATTTGTTTTGGTTCATTATTTGAAAATGACGAAAAAGATGTTGTGTCAAAAATATATTTAGTCATAATTTAATAACTATTTCAAAAATTTCTCATTCTTAAAATCAATTGATTTTGACATAAAAAACAAATACTTAACATATGAAAAGTAAAAAACATATGAAAAATAAAAATAGTACAGTCTGGGGTACAAGATTTAAAAACTCTACTTCAAAAATTTTTGAACAAATTGGAGCATCAATTGACACTGATAAAAGATTATTTAAAGAAGATATTTTAGGATCAATTGTACACACTCAAATGTTAGTCAAACAAAAAATAATTAACAAGAAAAGAGGCAAAAAAATAATTGACGGTCTAAAAAGAATTAAAACTGAAATTAATAAAGGTAAGTTTTCTTTCAGTAAAAAATACGAAGATATTCATTTAAACATCGAAAAACGACTTTTTTCAATTATTGGAAAAGATGCTGGTTATTTACATATTGCAAGATCAAGAAATGATCAGGTAATTACAGATTTTAAGCTATGGATAAAAAAATCATCAATCAATGTAGTTAAAAATTTGGATAATTTGATTAAAAGTTTTTTAAAAAAATCAGAAAGCAATATTCAAACAATAATGCCTGGTTTTACACATCTTAAAAATGCTCAACCAATTTCTTTTGCACATTATTTATTGGCTTACGTTGAAATCTTCAAAAGAGATAAAAAAAGATTTTCCAATAATATTGTAAATTTAGATGAGTGTCCTTTGGGGGTAGCTGCTTTGGCGGGCACTTCATATAATATAGATAGAAATTTTACATCAAGAAAATTAGGTTTTAAAAAACCAACTTCAAATTCAATTGATACCGTATCTGATAGAGATTTCGCCCTAGATTTTTTATCCTCAGCTGCCATTTGTGCTACGCACATATCTAGACTTGCCGAAGATTTGATTGTTTGGAATTCAGATATATTTAATTTAATTAATTTTAACGACAGGATATTAACTGGATCTTCAATAATGCCTCAAAAGAAAAATCCAGATCCTGCTGAATTAATTAGGGGTAGAGCTGGTAAAAACTTTGGAAATTTACAGGCAATGCTAACAACTATGAAAGGTTTGCCACTCTCATACTATAAAGATATGCAAGAAGATAAAAATTTAGTTTTTGATAGTTATGATGTGTTAATGGAATCCATTTTAATTGCTAATGAATTAATTAAAAATTTAAATTCAAACAAGCAAAGAATGTTATGCCTCGCAAATAAAGGTTATACGACTGCTACTGACTTTGCTGATTATCTTGTTCAGAAAAAAAATCTCTCTTTTAGAGAGGCTTATGAAATTTCTGGAAAGATTGTAGATTATGCTAAAAAAAATAACAAGAAATTAGACGAACTATGCATGGATGAGATAAAAAAGATAAAAAAAGATTTAAATAAAGATGTAATGAAAGTTTTTAACGTTAAAAATTCAGTAAATATGAAAACATCATATGGTGGAACTTCTATAAAAAATATAAAAACGGTAATATCAAAATTAAAGAAAGAGTTTAAATAATGAGAATATTCTTTGTAATAATAATAATTGCTGTAATTTGTTTTTCCTGTGGAAAAAAAGGTGATCCAAAATATAAATCATTTGATTATAAAAATAATACGGTACAAATAATTTAATAAATAATGAATTTTATTCGATTCAGGAATAATAGCCTTTGTATTGAAAATATATCTGCTCTTAGGCTTGCAAAAAAGTATCAAACCCCTTTTTATTGTTATTCACTTGCACAATTAAGGAATAATTTTTTAAGGTTTAATAATATATTTAAAAATATTAAACCAATTATATGTTTTTCGGTAAAATCTAACTCGAATCTAACTTTGCTAAGAGAGTTAAGAAAAATTGGATCTGGTGCTGACGTGGTATCTATTGGAGAACTACTAAAAGCGATAAAAGTTGGTATTAATTCTAAAAAAATTGTTTTTTCTGGTGTTGGAAAAACTGAGGAAGAAATAAGTAAAGCAGTAAAAAAAAGAATACTTTTAATTAATGTGGAATCAGAAAGCGAAGCTATTCTGATTAATAAAGTTTCAAAAAAACTATCCAAAAAAACTTCTATTGGAATAAGATTAAATCCCAATATAAGTGGAAATACACATAAAAAAATCTCGACAGGTAGCAAGAGCGAAAAATTTGGTTTGCTTTATGGTGATTGTATAAATCTTTGTAAAAAAATTCAAAAAATGAAAAACTTAAAATTGGAAGGGTTAAGCGTACATATTGGAAGTCAAATAACAAACATTAAACCATTTAAAGATATGTTATCTACATTAGATAAACTAATTAAAAAAATAAAAATAGATTTTAAATTTATAGATTTAGGTGGAGGTATGGGCATTTCTTACTCCAATAAAGAAAAAAAACTAAATTTGAAAAAATATTCACAATTAGTTGAAAAATTTATGAAAAATAAAAATGCTAAAATAATTTTTGAACCGGGAAGAGTAATCGTTGGAAATGTGGGTGTATTAATTTCGAAAATTCTTTATATTAAAGAAAGCGCCAATAAAAAATTTATTATTTTAGATGCGGGGATGAATGATTTAATGAGACCTGCCTTATATGATGCAAAACATCAAATAATACCCCTTAAAAAAACAAATAAAAGATTTACTGGAAATATTGAATTTGTGGGACCAATTTGTGAAAGTTCTGATAAATTTTATAACCAAAAAGGGTTTGTAAAAGTTAAAGAAGGAGACTATGTAGGCTTGACTCATGTTGGTGCCTATGGAATGTCTTTGTCTTCAAATTATAATATAAGGCCGATGGTTGCTGAAGTTATGGTAACTGGATCAAATCATAAGCTAATTAGAAAAAGACAAAGTTTAGAAAATTTAGTCAAAAACTAATATACAACTTAAATAAATGTTACTAATAAGATCATTAATATTTAATCTTTTTTTATATACGGGAATAGTTCTTGTATTTTTAATAGCTATTCCAACACTATTAATGCCTCCCAAATTTGCTTTATTTTTTGGAAAATTTTTAGGGCACTACGTAGTTTTTATTGTGAGATTTTTTTTGAGTACAAAAGTAGAATTTAAAGGAACAGAAAATATTCCAAAGACAAAAAAATATTTTGTGGCATCAGCACACCAATCAATGTTTGAAACTTTTGCACTTCAAAGTATTCTTGACTACCCGGTATTTATATTAAAAAAAGAACTTTTAAAAATACCATTGTTTGGACTTTACTTAAAAAAAATTAAATCGATAGAAATTATTAGAGACACAACCACAAAGGATAATCTTAATTTTTTCGACAAAATTGCAAACATAGTTAAAAACGAAAATAGGCCACTTTTAATATTTCCCCAAGGGACAAGAGTAAAATTTGAAGAACGGACACCTTTTAAAAAGGGAGCTGGGAGAATATACGAGGCTCTCAATATTCCTTGCGTTCCCGTAGCTTTAAACTCAGGTAAAGTTTGGCCAAAAATTGGATTTATTAAATATCCAGGTAAAATAACAATATCTTTTTTGCAGCTAATTGAGCCGGGAATAGAAAGAGAAATTTTTTTAAAAATATTGGAAAAAAAAATTTATGATGAAATGGACACAATAAGATAATTTATATCAATAAAAATATTATATCTCATGTTAAGCTTTCATGGGCATAATGACAAATATGCTATCTTTATCCACTGGATCTTTAATTAAAGCTGGAGAAACTGTTTCGTTTAAGTAGAATATAATTTTTTCTCCATTAATCTGTGAAGCCACATCAATAAGATACTTTGAATTAAAACTAATATTTAATTCGTGATCAAATTTTACTTCTAAAGTTTCACTTCCATCTCCACTATTAGGATTATTAACTGATAATTTTAATATATCCTTCAACAATTGAAATTTTACACCCTCTTTTTTATCTGTCGAGACTGAGGCCACTCTATCTACCGAACTTAAAAAATTATTTAAATTTATCTCTAATTTTTTTTCATTATTTGTTGGTATCACCTGGGCATAATTCGGAAATTTTCCATCAATTAATTTGGAAATTAATATACTGTTATTAAATTCAAATTTTATTTTTGATTTTATATTACAGATTTTTATTGTCGCTTCCTGATCTTCAAGCAGTGTAACTAATTGATAAATTGTTTTTTTTGGAAGAATTATAGATTCAAAATTTATTTTTGAGTTTAACTTTGTTTTTGAAACAGACATTCGGTGACCATCTGTGGCTGCTGCAGTAAGAAAATAATTTTTGTCATGTTCTGTTTGATGCAAGAAAACACCATTAAGATAATGTCTTGTTTCATCATTTGAAATCGAAAACTTTGATTTGTTAAACAATTTCAGCACTGATTTAGAATCAATCGTAAATTCATTATCATTAAAATTTTCATCAACAAGGGGAAAATCTTTTGGACTTAAGCATAATAAATTAAATTTTGATTTTTCTGATTCTAATTGAAGTTTATTTTCATTGACTAAATTGAAATTTATTTCACTACCAGATGATAATTTTCTAACAATATCATAAATGATTGAAGCAGAGGTTGTTGTGCTCCCCTCAGCATATATTTTTATGTTGTTTGTTAAATTTGTAAAAATTAAATCTAGATCAGTTGCAGTAATTTTTATAGATGAATTTTTAGCCTCAATCAATACATTGGTCAATATTGGTATTGTGCTTCTTTTTTCTATAATGCCTTGGCAATAGTTTAAGGATTTTAAAAGTTGATCCCTGCTTACACTAAACTTCATCGTAATTTTTGTATAGTAACTTGTTTTTTAGTTTCTCTATTGCTTTACTCATTTCCTCATCTCTACCTCTTAATTTATCAATAGTTTTAACAGAATGAATAACCGTTGTGTGATCTCGGCCAGCAAACTCTCTTCCAATGTCTGGCAAAGATTTTGAGGTTAAATTTTTTGTTAAATACATTGCAATTTGTCTCGGTCTAACCAAATATCTTGATCTTCTTTGTGAAAGCATTTCACGAACATTTATTTTAAAATAATCGCAAACTGTTTTTATAATATTTTCAATTGTGACATAATTTTGTGAATTATTTATCAAATCTTTTAAGATTATTTTACTTTCTGAAACTGATGGAAATTTATTATATATTCTACTAAAAGATATTATTCTGTTTAGCGCACCTATTGTTTCTCGGATATTAATTTTCATTTCGGAAGCAATAAAATTTAACAAATTTTCGTCTGGTTCAATTATATCGGAAAAAAATTTTTTTATTTCATTTACTTTATTTTTTAAAATGCTTAGTCTTAAATCAAAATCTGATCGTTGAATGTCAACCACTAACCCGCCAGAAAAACGGGATTTTATTCTCTCTTGAATTTTAGTTAATTTTATAGGGGCTCTATCTGATGAAATAACTATTTGAGATCCTTTATCAATTAAAGCATTAAAAGTATGAAAAAATTCTTCCTGCATTGCTTCTTTGCCAATTACAAATTGTATATCGTCTATAATGAATATATCTGATGTTCTGAATGAATCTTTGAATTTTACCATTTCATTATTTCGAATAGATTTAATAAAATGATACATAAATCTCTCAGCTGAGATGAACATAATTTTATTATTTTCTTTCATTTTTAGACCAATTGCATTTAACAAATGAGTTTTACCCATACCGATCCCTCCATAGATAAACAGTGGATTGTAATGAGCGATTTGTTCACAAACCTTTTGTGAGGCCTGATAAGCAAGATTATTGCTTTTTCCTATAATAAAATTTTCAAAACTTTTGTTTGGATCTAAACGAGAATAATTGACTGGAGAGTCTTCAATAAAACTAACATTGGATGTTTTGGACTCTTTTGCAATTTTAATATTTTTATCTGAAACATTATTACTATTTACATTTATTTCCGATTCAATAATAAAATCAATTTTACTTATTGTTTTTTTATATAACTTTATAATTTCTAATATCTTGTCAATATATCTTGAAACTACCCAATCTCTAATAAATCTAGTTGGAGATGAAAGTACCAAATAGTGCTGAAATTCTTCGACCAATTTAAGTTTTTTTATCCAGCTTTCATAAATATCTTTTCCCAGTTTGGTCTCTATCTCTTTACAAATAATTGTCCAGTCCAAACATTGTAAATTTGAAGAAATATTAACTTCTTGCGTAGAAATATTTTTTTTCATGAATTAAAAATTTGATTTTGATTTTTTTAGTCCTGTTGCGGAATTAAATCAACTAAAAATTTTTTTTTACTAAAATAAAATAAAATCTAGGATAGAAAATTAAACTTAAAAGTGTTTAAATTTTTGGTAGAATTATTTTTTATTTTTCTAAAATTGCAAATCACTTATGAAGCTTAAGAATAACTACATATAGATTAATTTATAAAAAAATTAATTTATTTAGATAAAATATATTTTAGATTTAATTATAAAATCAATATTAATCTTAAAAGTTGATCAACTCGAAATTGAAGTTTTCTAAAGTTTATTAATTTTTTTTGTAAGTCTTGATATTTTTCTTGACGCAGTTTGCTTTTTTATGACTCCTACTTTGGCTATTTTCATTAATTGCGAATTGAATTTTGGCAATAATTTAACCGCTTCTTTTTTTTTTTTTGCGGCTATTAATAAACTAATTTCCTTAATAATAGACCTGTATTTGCTTTTTCTAATTTTATTCACAGAAGTCTGTTTATTAACTCTTCTAACTCTTTGAATGGCAGATTTCGTATTAGGCATAAAAGGAAAAGTTATATAACTCTTACATGTGTTTTGGTCAATGAATATTTACTATCATTAAAGCTGAGATTATCGCTTTAAGACCTCAACTTCTGGTAATTTGAGCATGAAAATATTATACAATATTAAAAAAAAATATTTTATTGATAAAAAAACTAATCATGAAATCTAATACTGTTGAAAAAAAAATGTTGGTTCAAAAAGTATTTAATAAAGTTTTTGATAAATATGACTTAATGAATGACATTATGTCTTTGGGTTCACATAGATTATGGAAAAAACAAATGATTAGCTGGCTTTCCCCTAATAAGAATACAATTTTACTAGATATGTCATCGGGAACTGGGGATATTACAAAATTGTTTCTTAAACATATAAAAAATAAAGGAACGGTATATGCTGTTGATCCAAATTCAAAAATGATAGAAATTGCAAAAAAAAAACTTGCCAAATATAACAATATAAAATGGTATTTGAATAGTGCTGAAAAACTAAGTTTTAAAGATAACTATTTTGATTATTATTCAATTAGTTTTGGATTAAGAAATACAAATAATATAAACCGTGTGTTGCAAGAAGCATACCGAGTGTTAAAACCGGGAGGAAGATTTATATGTTTAGAATTTTCGAAAATTAAAAATTATAATTTTAAAAAATTATATGACTTTTACTCAAAAAATATTCCAAAAATCGGAAATATTGTGGTTGGAGATGACCAACCTTACGAATACTTGGTTAAAAGTATAAAAAATTTTTATAATCAGGAAGAATTAATCGATTTAATGAAAAAGAATAACTTTTATAAATCTGAATATCGAAATCTTAGTGGTGGAATCGTTGCAATTCACTCTGGTTGGAAAATATAGCCATGTTTAAAAAAACTTTTTTATTATTTAAGATTGGAAGGAAATTAGCCAAATCTGGTGTAATCAGCTCAATCTCGGAAATATATAGTCCACCGATATTAATTAAATTTTTTTTCTTTATTTTAGGTTTTAGCATAAAAAAAGAAGTGCAAAAAAAAAATGAAAGTTCGGGTCAAAAACTATGTTCCTCACTACAGGAAATGGGTACAACATTTATTAAGCTTGGTCAGTTTTTAGCTACAAGACCTGATATTATTGGAGAAAAAATAGCAAAAGATTTAGAAAAACTCCAAGATAAACTTCTTCCTTTCAGCAAAGCTGAAGCTTCCTTAATTTTAAAAAAGGAATTTGGAGAAAAAACTTTTCAAAACATCCATGAATTTAGCGAACCTATTGCTGCTGCTTCTATAGCGCAAGTACATTTTGCAAAAATAAAAAACAATGGTGTTGAAAAAGAAGTTGCAATAAAAATACTGAGACCTTCAATTCAAAAGATTTTTAATGAAGAATTGGATGCTCTCATGCTATTAGCCTATATTATTGAAAGTATAGTAAAAAAGACAAAAAGATTGCGATTGATTGAAATCGTCTACTTACTCAAAGAAATTACAAATATAGAAATGGATTTGCGATTCGAAGCTGCCGCTGCAAACGAATTATATGAGAATACAAAAAATGATATTGGGTTTATTGTACCTAAAATTTACTGGAACTTTACTACTCAAAAAATACTTACATTAGATAAAATTGAAGGTATTCCGATTAGAGAAACTGAAAAACTTACAAAAAGTGGAATCGATACAAAAAAAATATCCAAAGATCTAATACAACATTTCTTAAGACAGGCAGTTAGAGATGGCTTTTTTCATGCGGATATGCATCAAGGAAATATTTTTATAAATAAGAATGGTGACATAGTTGCAGTTGATTTTGGAATTATGGGTAGGTTAGATAAACTAAACCGCAGATATTTGGCTGAAATTTTATACGGTTTTATCAATAGAAATTATAAAAAGGTTGCAGAAGTTCATTTTATAGCTGGCTTGATATCAAAAAAATTTTCGATCGACGAATTTGCCCAATCACTAAGGTCTATTGGTGAACCAATTTTTGGTCAATCAGCAAAAGATATATCTGGTAGTAAACTACTAAAACAATTATTCGATAATACAGAAAAATTTGATATGCAAACGCAACCTCAACTTTTGCTTCTTCAAAAAACTATGGTTGTTGTAGAGGGTGTAGCACGAAAATTAGACCCTAATACTAATATTTGGAATGTATCAAAACCAATACTGGAAACCTGGCTAAAAGAAACGAAAGATCCGCTTAATAAAATAAGCGAAAAAATAGAAAATGCATCCGAGGTATTAAAAAGAATTCCGGAATTGCCAAAAATTATGGATAAAGCCAGTGAAGCATTAACAGTCGTTGCAGAAGGAAAACTTTCCCCTAATTCCGCTTCATATTATTCCTTAAAAGAAGAGGAATTAAAAATAAAATTGTTTAGAAATAACTTGATATCTGCATTTTTAGTTCTTGTAATTTTTCTACTATTGGTATTCAAATAAACAAAATGAATTACCTAATAAATAAAAAAATATTATTGATAATAACTGGTGGGATTGCGGCGTACAAAAGTCTTGAATTAATTCGTTTATTAAAAAACAATGGATCCGAAATAAAAACAGTTTTAACTAAGAGCGGGAAAGAATTTGTAACACCATTGTCAATTACATCATTAACTCAGAATAAAGTATATGGAAAATTGTTTGATCCTAATAGCGAAGCAGAAATGGACCATATTACGCTCTCCAGATGGTGCGATGTAATATTAGTAGCTCCCGCAACAGCAAACTCAATTTCAAAATTCTCTTACGGAAATGCCGAAGATTTAGCTTCAACTCTAGTTTTAGCTTCAGATAAAAAAGTAATTTTGGTACCCGCAATGAACGTAAGAATGTGGATGCACCAAGCAACACAAGAAAATGTCTCCAAATTATTAAATTATGGTTATCTTTGCGTAGGACCTGAGATTGGAGAGATGGCGTGCGGAGAATATGGCGAAGGTAAAATGTCGGAACCAACAAAAATTATTGAATTTTTGAATAGCTTTTTTTCTAAACAAAAAGAAATTTCAAAAAAGAAGCTCAAAGCAATTGTAACTTCAGGTCCCACAAGGGAATATGTTGATTCTGTAAGATATATTTCTAACAATTCAAGTGGAAAACAAGGTTATGAGATAGCACAATCTCTATTAAAAAGAGGAGTGGAAACAACTCTTATTACCGGTCCAACCAATTTAACCGATTTAAAAAATTTAAAATTAATAAAAATTAATACTGCAGAAGAAATGTATGAAGAAGCAAAAAAAAACCTTCCGGCAGATATAGCGGTATGTGCTGCTGCTGTAGGTGATTTTAAAATATCTAAATTTCAAAAAAATAAAATTAAGAAACAAGATAAAATTAACTTAGAGCTGGAAAAAAATAGGGATATATTGAGCTAT
>Ga0187833_10001629_pt1 | contig 25318 bp, 19 predicted proteins | sample ETNtaG_37_FD_167968 | JGI IMG/M metagenome (GOLD analysis project Ga0187833, IMG submission 167968) | Marine microbial and viral communities from oxygen minimum zone, Eastern Pacific Ocean - ETNP2014_SV_400_PacBio MetaG (Illumina Assembly) | ecosystem: Environmental > Aquatic > Marine > Hypoxic...
GCATCTTTAACACTGCTCTTGAGCTTTTATAGCTTGAATGCTCTGACCATTGTATGTTAAAGATGTGCAGCTCTGTTAATGTAGGATCTCTGCCTATAAGCTCTGTAATTCTTTTCGCTTCTTCAACAGTTAAAGAAATAGCATTTTTTTTAAGAAAAACTTGCAAAGATGCATCTGACATGCTCTCTATATCTATTAACTCAGTATCTACACCACCCATTTTGCCACAATAATTGTATAGGTGATTGGTTTAAATAGGTTGCGGAAAATTGTAATTTCTGATGGGTTTTTGTGTCCCAACCCTTCAGAAAACATAAGATTATTATATACTTGTTTTTAAAAAGGTATTATGAAAAAGAGGTGCTGCATAAACAGGAGAGGGTACTTTTTTCTTATTGATTCTGTGCTTGCATTGGGGGTGCTTGCAATTGGAGCGTTTTTGATATTTACTTTCTATACGGATGTTCCGGAAGTGGAGCCACCAGAAATTTTGTCAGAAGATATAATGGATTTTTTTGCAACCAGCAAAATCAAGGATATAAATAATGAATATGCTGGCTTAGGGGGTGAATTATGGGATTCTGGAGTGATAACCAATGCAGAGAATACTTTATTGCAGCAGATAGCAGAATTTTACGCAGATGACAACCTTGATATAGCTGAGAAATTCATAGTAAACCTGACAGTAAATTCCTTCCCACAGCAGTATATATTTGAGTTTCGGCTGAATAAAGAGCTGATATACCCCAAAGACCCAACTGAAGAGCACTTAGACTCGAAAAGTTCAACAAGGATCCTTATCCCATCAAAAAAAATAGTCTATGGCATTAACCAGGAAACCGGAGATATGTTCGGCCCTTACAATGCAGAGGTTCTGGTATGGCAGTAAATCATTTAGGAAAAAAGGGGATGTTCTTAACATTCATGTCAATATCCATAATAGCAGCAGTTATAATAATGTTTACGCCTTCTGATATAAATTTAAGAAAAGACATATCTGTTATTAAAACCAGAGTTTCAAATGTGAATGACTATATTTTGGATTTAGAAAATGTTTATCTGGAAAGAACACTACAGGCAACAGGAAGAAAAACAATAATTGCTTTAATCAATTATATGGATACCCGTAAAGAATTCCTCACAGATCTTCAAGCTAATTTCAAGGAAGTCTTATTGAATGGAACAATTGAAAACGTGCCAATAGATGACATTATAGGCCAGGACATAATGAAAGGCAATACATATATCAATTGGACCGATAAAGTGAAAAATATATCTAAAAACACCTTTAATGTAGATACAGATTTTACAATACATGATATCCGAATATATCAAATAAGGCCATGGTTTGTTAATGTTGATGCCAACATTTCATTCAATGTTTCCTCAGAAACTGCATCATGGAATAAAAATGCTATAATAAAAACAGAGATAAATATCGAAAATTTTGATGATCCATATTATCTGGTTATTACTGGAGGATCTTATGCCAATAAAATAAACAAATCAGATGTAAAATTTGATGAATGGCATATTGAAAATGTATCTGACCATGTAGGATACGGGACATATGTGCACTGGGAAAACGGCAATGCTCCGAGCTTTTTGATGAGATTTACAGAAGACATCTCTGCTTCAAGTTGTTGCGGCATTGAAAGCATAGTCAATCGAGACAAATTGGTTAGTTTAGGCTTGCCTGCAGATATATACTTAAGTTATGTAGACTACTTATTTTGGACTACTTCAGCTGGCTGTGTATATACTGTAGATGACATAAATCCTGATAATAACAATTTTGATTTTGAGCATTTAGTCCTGTATAACCGCACACTTGGTGCAATACAAATATGTCCTCCACCACCACCTTAATGACACTACTCAAAAAAAATAAACAAAGTTTTTATATGATGAAAATCTTTTTCCCTTAAGTTGGTTGAATTAGTAAAAAAGAGGTAATTTTAATATGGATGGTAGTATCTTAAAGACAAGTGCTGACGACTTATATGAATTAGTAAAGTCGAGGAAAAAAATATCTGTAGAAGAAGCTGCGCAACTGCTAAAAATTCCAGTCAAAACCACGCAGGCTTTAGTCGATTTTCTTGTTGAAGAAAAGATATTTGGGATAGAGTACAAATTTACTACACCATACATCTACATAAGTAAAGAAAAAAAAGAAGAGACTGAAGTCAAAAGCGATTCTGCAAAAAAGCGGGTTACAAAGGAAGAGTTCTTTAAAAAAGGGGGTACAGGGAATATACCATATGAAAAAATAGATGCTCTGTGGAAAAAATATGTTGAAGAAAATCTCAACTCTATCAAAGAAGAGTTTTACACAAAAGCACATTCAAGGAACCTTCCAGAAGAAAAGATAGGCAGCTTATGGGAAAGGTACCTGCATCACCTAATGTAAAATGGACATTGATGAATTTTTGGAAAGGGAAATCCAACCTAAGGATACAAAACAACATCCTGTTACTGGGAGCGCTAAAGGAGAAATTGACAGCATCAAACATTACTTTGAGCTCTGGGATAAGGTCTCAGACTCAAAATTCAAATGGGACAGTGGCCTTTATACAGAGCTTAATAAGGCCAGGAATGAGGTAAAAGCAGAATTAGACAGGTTGACATCAACAACAGAAAAGGACAAAAACGCAATAAAGCATCTTATAGTCAAAGCCCAGAGCGAACTTAAGAATAAAGATCATGAAGCTGCTACACACTCATATTCAGAAATAAGCGACATCCAAAACAAGTTTCCTAAATTTCTTCTTGAAGAGAAAAAGGAGCTGAATAAGGAGATCTTCAAGCTTTATGAAAAGCTTCACGACCAGATAGACTCAAAATTCATAAATGATTTTAGGGAGTCTATAGCAAAAGTACAGGATATTATTAGAGAAGCTTTCTCTAATCTGGAGAGGAGTGATATAAAAAATGCAAAAAATCTTTATGAAAAAGCGCTTGAGGCCTACAAAGATCTGGCTGATGGATTTTTGACTGAGAAACTGGAGCTTGGCAACCAGCTGCTTTCACTCTATAAAGAATTAAGCATACATACGCAGATTAAAGACCTCCAGCAGCAGTTGGATAAGAGATTGATAAGAAGCTGTCAACACACTAGTATTGGTGGGGATAAGAGATTGTTAAGGAGCTATCAACACACTGGTACTGACAGCTTAAAGCATTTATCTCAAATTGCAAAAAACAACAAAGAAACAAAAGAGAGAATTTCTACACTTTCAAAATTAAGTGCTATAAGCAGCAAAAAAGCAGAAGCACATGAAAAAAGTTCTGTATTCTCAAAATTAAGTGATATATCCCAAAAAAAGCGCATACACAGCGAAACCCTGCTGCCGCGATTGATATCCAGAAAACTGGACAGGGCTAAAACAAGCCTGAAAAGAGGGCTTTATCTAGAGGCAAAAAAGAATATCAATGCAATCCTTAAAGTTGATCCTGATAACCTAGAAGCAAAACAACTGTTGGATGAAGTGCCTGTTGAAGTTTGAGTTCTTTGAATATTTTTAAAAAAACCTTTTATACTAGTTATCCCAATTATAATTTTCATAATGAAAAAAGGTGTATTTAGGCATTTTCTTAATTTTATATTACTAATGAGTTTATTTCTATTGTTTGTTGTTATTATTAATGCTCTTGTTGCTGATGATGATGAAGATGGTGTTCCTGATGAATTTGATCTATGTTCTGGTTCTGATACTCATGTAGTAGATCAGTCTGGGTGCAGCTGCGCTCAAAAGAACTGCCCTTCTGATGGTAATGACTGCACTGATGATTGCAGTATCATAAGCAGGCTTCCAGCATGCGTATTTACTAATAATGATGAACCATGTGAAGGTGGTTATTGTGATGGTGGTGAGTGTGTATCTGAAGTTACTCCTATAGCTACACCAATCCCAACATTACAAACAGACGAAATTAAAGAAAAGTGTGGTTTTTACATAGCAAATGTTGCGTCTGGAGCTATAATTTCTACATACAGGTACTTTAACTTGTATATTTCGAGCAATCACGAAGAGTTTATTTCATCTGTGAACAAGCCTGATTGGGTATATTTATCTTCTCCTAAAATTTATCCTAAAGATTCGTATAGTTATGGCGATCCCGTGCTCCTATGGACCGTCATAGCTCCACCTAGAGGAACAGAAAAGGGTATTTATGCTTTCCAATTAAAAATTGCTGATAATAATGGGGATATTAAGGATACTGAAAAAGTTTGTATTAACGTAAGTAATAATGCAGAGAGTATTCAAAACACCGAATTTAAATCTGGTGACACGATAATTGTTGGTGTAATTGATGTTGGAGTAGAAAAGCAGGCTGATTATGAATCACTTCTTGAAGACTTAATTGAAGATGCTACTTCGGGCCAATTTAAGGATAAGGTCGAATATCTAGGGCAAATTGATGCTGATATTGAGGAAATAATTCAAAACAAGAAATTTGATATTTTATTTGATTTTATAAAAAGTTTGGGTAAAAATCCAAATGATTATGATTATATTCTTACTATAGGGCAAGCTGCACCACAAGGATTTGATATGATTGCGCATATGGAAGATGAATTTTTCGATAATATAAAAGGAAAGAATCTAGTGAATTTGCTTCCTGTATCATTTAAGTTTTTTTCTACTCCATTGGTGAGTACATATCTTCATGAAATAAGCCACCCACTAAGCAACAGAGCTGATCTTCCATACGACTTAATATATTCACCACCGACAGCAGGCTATTTAGAGTCTACATTTTATTCAAATGCCTATTTAAGTGAAATAGGATTAGAACCACATGATAGAGGAGTTTATTTGATTGTTGAAGAATTTGGATATCAAGAAACTACACAAGAAGAAAAAATAATTTATCACGTCCATGTTAGAAATACAGGAAAAATAACAGATACCTATACTATAAGCATAGATAATGATATTTCTAATGAAGAAAGTGTTGTAACTTCTTCAGATATTCCAAATAAAGGGGAAATAGATAAACAAGACATAATGCCTATAAATAAGGCATCCATAACTTTTGATGGGAAACAAACTGTAACCACATCAGTGAATTTAATGCCAGACCAAGCCAAAACATTGATTCTTGAGATAGATGCTACTAAACTTAATTCTGGACTATATGGATTTGAAGCCACTGTAGAATCAACATCAAACAATGTAAAAATAGATTTTGATAAACTGGGGATGTATGAACTAGGTTCTTCAGACTTCTATAACACTATATTTAAAAAAGAGAATGTGGGGGATATTAGCGGTGGGCTATTCGAAGTCAAAGGTGCCAAAACACCTGTTCCAATATATCAACAACATTCATTAGAATGCGGCTCTCAATGCGGCTCAACTAAATGCCCATCTTATGAAACATGCATAACTGAATATCCTGATGATGAGGGTATTGATGTTTATGAAACAAATACATGCATACTTTCTTCTGAATGCGGTGCAACCTGCAATGAATGGGTGGAAAAATACTCCAATATTCTTACTATAGGTATACAAGATGAGCCTTGTTCGGGATTTGCAAATTGCGCTGAAATTGAAAGAGATGATTTTGGTGTTGAAGTGCCATGTGAAGATGGTTATCTGTGCGTTGGAGAGTGTGCAGTTCCATTACCACAATGCACAACACTAGCTCTTAGCTGTAGTACTGTTGTAGATAATAACATACAAGTGAGATGGAATGGTGTAGATGCAGCAAAATATAATTTAGAATGGCGTAAAGAAGGATTAAGCTTTGATGAAGGATGTACAGGCAATAATCCGGCAGAATGTGGTTATACTACAACAGAAGGCACTAATGTATTATCATTAGATCTTGAAAAAGACAAAAAGTATGATTTTAGAGTAAGAACAGAACAAGCAACTACATGCAAAGCTCCTGGAGAATGGTCAACAACAGTTACCTGCAATATTTCATCATCAATCTTTGATGTTTATTTATTACCCATAAATTATAATGATCACAACGACTTCAAAACAAGAACAGACACAATGACTTCTTATTTCTTACGATATTCACCATTTTCTGAATGCACTAGTAGAGTTAACTTCGTAGTTCCTGATGAAGATAAATTTGAACAAGCAAGGAGTTCAGAAGAATGTACAGGAATACTCGATGAAGATGTATTAACTTCAATTCCAAATTGCGCTTCTGTTTTATATCCGGAATGGGATGCAGAAAGTTTAGTTGGAATTGCGGAAGAAAAGATAGGCTCTTCAAGTCAAGGAATATCAGGACCTAGAGGAACTTTCCGACTAGACAGAGGAACTCAATTTGCATTTATTGACGGTGGCAGACCCGGATATGATGGAGACATTTTAGGAGAGGATACTTTCTTGCATGAATTAGGACATGGTTTTGGTGCATGTGAAGAATTCTCAACTAGGCAATGGAACGTTCAAAATAAGTTTTATCAAGGTATTTTTGATGTAAGCTGTCCCAACTCTGATCCATCTGACAAACCCCGGATGAAATTTACATCTGATGGAACTAATGATGCTATAGTATACTCTAAAGAAAATACTTGTTTAAATATACTATCTGGTGATGAGTGTGGCACTTTGAACTGTCGAAGTTGTGGTTCCGTTTCCAGAGAAGATCCAAACAAGAGAACTGTATATGGTGCCAGAAGTCATTTAAGGCTAGGACTAAGTTCAGAATTTTACAACCATATGGCAACAGTTGCCAACGAAAAATTTGGCTGTGAAGCAAGGACAGACCATCCGGATGCACAATTAGATGAACTTGATTTATCTAAAATATTTCCAACAATTAATATTGAAGACGGTTCTGATATTATAATATCTGATAATCCAAATTATAAACTTGGAGAAAGTGTAGTATTTTCTTCAAATATAGATTTTTCCGATGTAGAAGCATGCAACTGGAAAATTTATGAGATAGATACTTTTGGAAATGAGGAATTTGTAGTCAGACAGGAACGTAGGTTGGACGAAATGATTAGAACAGACGAGAAAAAAGATTTTAATTTCTTGGCAAACGTATGTGGACAAGAAATTGGATTCGGTCCTGGCATAGTAGATTGGCCTACATCCGTTGCTTATCTTGGAATAAGGTTTAAAGACAGTACACATAAAATCTATAGATCGCAAACTTTCGGTAATGTAAATCAACAAACTGATGGTTGCGAAAATAAACCCGATAAAGGTTTTACTGTCCAATGTCCGGACGGATTTACATCAACATGTACTCAAACATGCCAAAATGGAGAATACACAACATGTACTCCCGATTGTTCTGGACACCAGCAAACTGATAGCTGCGAAAATAAGCCAGATAAAGATTTAACTATCCAATGTACAGATGGATTTACATCTACATGTACCCAAACATGCCAAAATGGAGAATACACAACATGTACTCCCGATTGTTCTGGACATGAGGCTTCCTTGCCGGAGGGTGCAACAGATCAATTTGACCTTGGAGAAGATAAATTTTCACATAATTATAAGGAAGCTGGATTCGAAAATTATCCACCTTTAAATCGCGTCTATAATAATTGTTCTCCAGGAGGGTATGGCATAAGAGGATTAGAAAGAGGAGATTATATTGAATGGGAAATGGATGTAGATCCAAACTCTAATGAAATTGTGCTCGAACTCCAAAGAACCTCTTCACATGCAAGACAAGAATATTGCAATGTTTACATAGACAATCAAAAAGTAAATGATGGAATTCTAGATTTTCCACAAGGCACATGTTCTAGAGTTCGATATCCATTTACAGATAAGGTATTCATAAGTGATGGTAAAGTTGTAGTTAGATTAGAAGATAATACCCATGAAGGCTGTGCTGTGTATCCTGGCGTATGTGACTGCATACTTACATATGCATGGATGTATTCAGAAAGTGAATAACAATGAAAAAAACAATTTTAAACACAATTTTATTAACGATTTTATTAGCTTCAATTACATACGCTCAGCAAAATCTGTTTTTGATAGACTTTACTATAGATAAAAACGATGAAATCAATGTAGAAAGATTTTTTGCAACTGATGGCAACCCAAGATCAAATGATTTAAGGTCTGAATATTCAGCAAAGATGTATGCTGGTGAAAAACTTCTTTATTTTACAGATTTTTTTGTTGATTTCGAGATTGATGATTCAGATAATGAATTGGAACAAACTTACATTACACTCAGGTTCCCATCAAATAGATTGGCAGATAAGATAATTATTTCTAAAGGTGATGTAACCTTAAAGACAATCTTACTAGAAGATTATTTGTGCAAAAAGGATGATATCTGCAACCCAAACTGCTCAGCAGAGCAAGACGTTGATTGTAGAGAAAAAGAAACTGAAAAAATTCTTGAAGAAACTGAAAAATCAAATTCTTTATCAATAATCATCACCTCAACATTCATATTAATCATAATCATTTTTATTATTCTAGAACACAGAAGATTAAAATACCAAAAAGAGTTGAATGAAAAGTATAAACAGTAAGATTATTTTTAGAATTATTCATACTTTCAAAACAAAAACATTTATATTCTCAGAATGCATAATGACCCTGCTTTATATAATTTATATACTATAGAAATAAAAGCAGTTAATGAGTAACTATTATACATAAAAATGCCTGAAAACGAAGATATTGAGGAATTAAAGAAAGAATTGAAGAAATTAAAACCTAAGGATAGATTAAAGAAGCTAAAGGAATTAGGGGAAAAAAGAAAGGCAGAGATGGTTGATATAGACCAACTCATAAAAGATTCAGAAAAGGATCTGAAGACAGAGGCAGTGGCAGAAGAGATAGCTCCAAGGCAGGATGAAATAAATATTACAAGATTATTTGAGGAGGAAGCTGGAAAACTTGAAAGTACTGTAAAGAAGGAAGCTCCTGAAACAGAGAAAGCAGATCAGGGGTATTTTTCTTTTAAACAGGCTTATAATGACTATTCCAACTTACAAGATATAGCATATGCAGGCATGGCTGGTAATCTAACATCTGCACAGGAAGATGCTGTTGATAAGATAGGGGAAAGGCTTGACAAAACCAAATACCAGTCTGCAAGCCAGGAAACTGCAAACATATTAGTAGCAAGCAAAGCTGTTTTGTATAAAATAAAAAAATATGCTGGTTTAGAATAGTCAAATTTTTAAGATAATCACGCTGTGCTCATCTTTAATTTTAAGAGTGGCTGGTAAATCGACATCATACTCATCAACCTGTATTTCTCCCAGTCCTTAGAATTGATATTTGATCCAACCGGAGGCACAAAACCAATATCTCCCATCACATCTCCTAATGTAAAATATTTGAAATGTTTTTGTGCTTTTTCTACTACCTCTGTGCTTACTATCTCCCTGGAACTTTCTCCATTTTTCATCGCAATATTATCTGAACTTTCATTATTTCCATATGTATCATAAGCTCTAAATGCTCCAAGGTGGCTCCAGAGTTTATTGTAATCTGCATACTTTACATGAGAAGCCATTCCAGAGTATGTTTTTACAGTTCCATAGCCTCCATTAACAGCTATTTTCTTTTTATCTTCTGATTCTTCTTCTGCAGTTACTTCTAAATCATCGGAGTTGATATGAGTATCTTCTTCTTTTGATTCTTCGGTTTTTTCCTTGATAGCAGCATTTATTAAAAATGAAGAGATAGAAAATCTTGAGTTTGATTCAGTTCTATTGCTATCCTTAGTTTCTCTTTTACTGACTTTAATATTCCTCTTTTTTTTCTTTATTTCAATAAAACTTTTTGTAACCAGTTCTATCAGCGTATTTTTTATAATGTTCAAAATATCACCTCATTGGATGTTATATCCAACACAGCATATATAAATACTTTTCTATTCTTAAAAATAGTTATTGCAGTAGTTATACAAACCTTCGCAGAATATTCTTTAAATTGTTATTAATTTCGATTGCAACTGCCAATGCACCGTGCTCAGCCAGCTTGCAGGAATCAGCATATGCCACTATTACTAAATCGTTTTTGCTTAAATCAAACATGTTTTCTATTTCGCTAACATCCTGCTTATAACCTGGATCATAAAGACTAAGCTTTTTATCGAATTTGAGTATAAGCGCGCCATCTGCGCCGTTCTTTACAGCCTCATCTCTTAAAACATGGGATTTGATTTCTTTATTTGAGTTTTTTAAATGCAGAGCAATCTTTTTTTTATCAGAAAAGATATTATTTGAAATGATTTCTTTAATATTAATGATGTTTCCTATTTTTTTAACAATAGCATTTCCTTCTGCACTTAAATAATGGCCTTTTTTGCTTGACATCAGAATTTTATTTTTCTTTAATATGTCTAAAATGCTCCTTATAGTGCCTTCTCCCAGGTTTAATGCTTTTGAAAGCTGAGAGCGGCTTAGAGGCTTATTTATTCTTAATATGCATCTTAAAATATCTATTTTTGTAAAATTCGATAAATTCCCGACCATGATCAAAATAAACTGCATATTGTATAAATATCTTTTCATAAAAAGAGGGTTGGTGCGAAAGTCGGTGTTTGTGCGTAAATTGCCAATTCAGAACATTCCATAGGATTGTGCACTACGACCTGAGCAATCGTGAATTGCAAGCGAGCAACATGAGCTTGTCCACAGTTCACGATTGCGAAGTTGAGATGTAATATAAGGCCTCGCACAAACACGAATTAGATTTTCGCACCAACCACTATTAAAACAATAAAATTTAAAAATTGTACGATCCCGTACAACAGTGTATAGGGATGCTTTCAGCATCCCGAGACGGCTTCCAATTCTTTAACATATAAATGAACAGCTCTTGCACTAGGTCTCGGGACGTCGTAGACGTCCCTATACGCTAGTGTGCAGGCGTGCACAAACAACAAAATTTAAAAACAATCTAATAAATGAAAATATTATGAACGATCGTGCTTTTGCAGAGATAAAAAAAGAGTATGATAATTTCTACAAAGATTTATTGAGAAAAGGCAAGCTTCCTCTAGGAGGGACAGGAAAAGGGTTCTGGGGAGGGGTAATAGCAGATGAGGTTTATGAAGCCTTTAAAAAAATAAATCTGCAGAAGTATAAAACCTTCATTGATTTAGGAAGTGGTGACGGCAAAGTTGTTTTAATAGCAGCCTTGTTTTGTGAAAGAGCGGTAGGGATTGAGATGGATAATGGATTGTTCAAGAAATCAATGGAAATGCAGATGAAACTCAAGATTCCAAACGCAATTTTCCATAATAATGATTTCCATGACCACAGCATAAGAGGATTTGACATTGCTTTTGTTTATCCGGACAGCCCTATGCACAGAGGTTTAGAAAAAAAGCTTTTGAATGAATTAACAGGAAAATTAGTGCATTACGGCCATCATTTCCAACCGCAAAACCTCAAACCAGAGAAGAAGATTTTAGTTGATGGTAATTTGATTACAATATATAGCAACTCAAATAAATAGCATAAATCCAACATCCTCAATTATTTCATTTTTTAATTTTATTTTATTCTTATCAATAATTTCAATTTTTTTATTTTTATTTAATAATTCCAAAAATTTATTATTTATTGTAGACTTAATTTCATTAAATTCCAAGATATTATTATTTAATTTATAGTCTTTAAACATAAAAACACCATTATTTTCTGTATATAAAACAGGGCATTTAAGCATGGTTTCAAATTTATTTCCTAGCTCTTCAGAATATTTTTTAATGCATTGCAAGTTATTTTTTGCTATTTCTATTGATTCTTTGCAGTTAAAACTATGAGGAAAATGGCTTAATAATGTTACATCGAAATACCTTATCGCATGGTTTGTGTAAAAAGGAAACTTAAATTCTTCTGAGTTATTTAATGCAGGCAAAATATAGTCATTTTGCATCTTTTGCTGTTTTTCTTTATTTTTCATAAAAAAGTCAATACAACATTGTGGATAGTCTAATAGTTCTCCTACAGCTTTATCATCATTTTTGCTTTCCAATAATTTAAGGAATATTGCTTTGTTTTTGTCTTTTGAAAGATAGATATGATGCAAACCAGAACCAGAATATGTTACAGGAACTCTTTTTACGATATTTGCATAACTTCCTTTTCCTTCATCTGCAATCTTTATAACCTTAAAATCTGAAAGCTCTAGATGTAAACTTTCTTTACTGCAGAAATCTCTTATTTTTTTAAGCTCAATGTCATTTGCATCCAGCCTTACTGTTTTTTTGATATCATTCAATAAGTATAGAATCTCTAATGATCTTGTATAGTTGGTGAATATTTTTAATAAATTGTCAATCATAAAGGTAAGTAAAAATTAGGTAAATAAAATGTTTTCTATTTATCATTCAAACATAGTCATAAACATTTATAAATCTTTAATGGAATTTTGATTATTATGAAGTTTGATTTGCCTAGGGGAGAGCACCCCAACATGGAAAAGTATGAGAGGCATGATGTTGACCTATCATACAGGTTTGCTAATAATCTATATAAGGAGATGGGTGGTTTAATAAGGGCTGTTATTATTTTCGGCTCCAGCGCAAGAAAAGCAGCTACTGTAAAAAGCGATATTGATATTTTAGTTGTTATTGATGATCTTACAATAAGCTTAGGCCCTGAAGTAATAGAAGCTTATAGAGTTATAGTCAATAAGACAATTGTAAGGGTCTCTACAAGATTGCACATAACAACTTTAAGATTTACGTCATTTTGGGATTATATAAGGAATGGTGATCCTATTGGAATCAATATTTTAAGGGATGGTGTTGCTTTAATAGATTCAGGTTTTTTTGCGCCTCTGCAGGCTTTATTAAAAAAAGGGAAGATAAGGCCGACATCAGAAAGCATCTGGACTTATTACATCAGGGCTCCAAATACCCTGCATAACAGCAAGTGGCATTTGCTGCAGGCAACTTTAGATTTATACTGGGGAGTCATTGATGCCGCGCATTCAGCTTTAATGCAGCATGGTGAAATACCTCCCACTCCAGAGCATGTTGCAGACTTATTGGAAAATAAACTAGTGAAGAAAAAACTGCTAGAGCACAAATATGTAACCATTATGAGGCATTTCTACAATCTCATGAAGATGATCACCCATAGGGAAATCCAGGAGATAAAAGGAGAAGAATACGATAAGTATTTCAAGGCAGCAGAAGACTTTGTCAAAAGGATGAGAAAGTTTATTGAGGAGTGATAATAGAGAAGTGATATTGTACATTATTGTTGATTTGTGTTATAAAATTTTCTAAATCGCTTACAACATCAGGATGTCGTAATTTACTAATCGCTTTATCTTCTAGATAGTTTGCTCCAGATCTTGTTGTCATGCCCAAGATTCTGGCAACTTCCTCTTGTGTATTAGCATACCCGTCTTCTATTCCGAATCTTAATTTAATGCATTCACTTTCTCTGAATTCTAGTATATTTAATACTTCAAGAATTTTTTTATTTATCTGGTCCTGCCACTCTTTTTGTTCAGGAGTTAAAGCAATTTCTTCTGAATCGCTAACAAATGGGGTAACACTATTAACAGCGGTGTCAATACTTGCGTATAGCCTACCCTGGCCAGCATGCAAGTCTAATATATCTACAGCCAAACCTTTTAGCATATTTACATAATCCTCAGTTGGTTTAAACTCAATTCCATATACAGAATGTAAGAAACCTATTGTAGTACCATAACCAAATCTTTGGGCAACGGCAGTTGCAACAGGTTCAAATACATAATCTTTTATGTAATCTTTAGCTTTGTCACTTAAAGATTCATTCACATAAGCTCTTTGTGCATAAAGAAATTTGTGATCTTTAGTTGTAACAATACCCCCTTCAGGAATCCACTTTTTTCTTTCTTTTGATATTTTGTTTATATTCCACTGTGATACACCATAACCTTCAGCTAATATATCATAAGGAACGCCACTATTTACAAGAACTGCTATTTCCCCAATTTGCTCTTGAGTTAATATATTGTTGGGACGATATTTACCCATAAGATCGTTTTTATTCATCATTTTCATAAGTATTAATTTCCTATATATAAATCTTTCATTTATTAACTCCGGTATAGATACAACATATCTATTCTAACTACTAACAAATAATTTTTAAACAACTCCTAATTCTTTATTCATATGATTTTTCAAAAAGAAAAAAAGGAATTTTTAGCTAAAAAAGACAAAAGCAGGAAAGGAAGCATAGATGCAAAAATAAAAAAATTAGTGGGCAAGATAAATTCTCTTGATGATTTCTTTACAACAAGCAGCTGCTCTGGAAGAATTTTATTGTTAGCAATTCCTAAATCTAATAAGAAAAATGAAGTTCAATATTTATTTCGATTACATAAAAAAATAAATAACAACGAATTTAAAAAATTAATAAAAATAATGAAATCAAAAAAAATACCAAAAGAAGATGTTTGGTTTATAGTACAACCAGTTATTCTCCATATAGCTTGTAAAGATATTGATAATGCTAAAAAATTATTGAATACTGCAAGGGATATTGGATTTAAAATATCTGGCATTATCTCAATTGGAAAAAGCAAGATTATTTTAGAATTAATAAGCACAGAGAAAATTGAGGCTATAGTAAGCAAAAACGGAAAATTATTGATTGATGAAGATTATTTTAAAGTTCTTGTTAAAGAAGGGAATAAGAAACTGGAGAAGACTTGGAAGAAGATTGAAAAATTTTATGGAGAATTGTGCACAACAATATAATCTATTGTATTTCTATGGCCTACATAGTTTACCATCATATCCCTTATTTTTTCCAGATCATGATTACGTTCCTCATTTTGACCACTAAAAGTTGCTTGTCTTAATCTTCCCGTAAAGTAATCTGCTTGATATGCCTGGCCTTGTATTATATTAGCACTCGCAAGTACATCTCTTTGATCATTAGTAAGATTTTCAGTCCTTAGTCCATGATAGGTAATAGTCATTTCGGGCATTTTATAACCTCAATTACTTAATTCCTTGAATGGATAATTTATTTATAATCTTTTCCGTTTTTTTAATATGATGTCTACTTCCTCAACAAAATAAACCCTGCGCCAGCAACAAATATTGCTGTCCCTAAAAATATAACAATTAAAATTGCTAATAATACCTTGTACTCAAATGTTTCTGCAAAGGAAACTTCAACAGGAACTTCTGGTTTTTTCTCTAATATGATTGTTGGCCTTATAACTTCTACCTTTGGTTTTTCTTCCTTAACATCCTTTTTGATTTTCTTTACCCTCTCACAGTCCTCGACAGTTAAGTCCACTGTTTCTGTCTCGCTTAATTTGCTGTCATAGTATGTATTGATTGTTATTGGATATGTTCCAGCTTCAACATCAGAGCTGATAGAAGCTGTAACTAGTTCTGTAAACCTGTTGTCATCTGTGCCTTCATCAAGTTCTATGTCTGTTGTCAATGAATTTATTTCTAATTCTGGGCTAATGACTTCAAGACTTACCTCATCCTCATCATCTGAGCCTGTATTTATTATTTCAGTGTTAATAGATATTGTTCTTTGACACTTTATTGTTGATGGTGTCAATGCAGACCTTACTATCCTTATTTCATGGTTTTCTTTCTCTACTTCAAGCTCAAGCTCCCATCTTATTGTATGTATAGTTCTATTTTCATCTTCTCCATCAACATCTATTATCACATCAAATGTGCCTTCTTCCACTTCCAAAGGTACATCAAATTTAATCTTAACATCATCACGTTTGCCTTGTTTCAAATCAAAATCATCTGCTTCCTCATCTAAATCATCTCCGTCATCTATATCTTCTATTGTGATCTCAACTTCTATATCTTCTATTTCCAACTCTTCATCATCTGTAAATAGGTTCTTTAATTCAATCTTAAACTCAACTTCCGAACCTGGTTCTGCATCTTTGCTTATCCTGGTATTGTTTGTTACTCCACTATGCGTTTTCTTGCCTACCTTCACATCAAGATCGCTTATGATTAGTTTTGGACTTTCAGTGACATTTATCTCAAAGCTCTGGCTTGTTTCTAAACTGCCATCACTCACTTTAACTGTTACATTGTTAGATCCTAGCTGGCTTGTAGTTGGTGTCCATGAAATTACTCCAGATGAAGGATCTATGCTCATATCGCTTGGCTTTGTTATCAAAGAGAAAGTTAAAGCATTTCCATCTGGATCTGTAGCATCAACATTATACGTATATTGTGCCCCATCAGCTGCTGCTGTTATTGGTGTTGATGTTATTACTGGTGCACCATTAGTTGTATTTGTTTCTGTGGAATAAGTTGAAAAATAAGGTACATTGAATCTTAAGATTCCGTTAGCAACATCATAAGTTATACCAGTACATACGTTTTCCGGACATAAAACCCCACCTGCTGTGCTTTCAAATCCTGAAGACATATTAATCAAAGGAGCTTTCGTAAAGCTAAGCCCTTTCATAACTAATGACGCTGATTTATTCAAGCCCGGGAATGTTTCTGAATCAACAGAAACAAGGCCATCGCTTATATTAACTGCATCCTCTAATTGGAGTACACCGCTGAAGTTTAATGTTTCATTCCTGAAATCAATGCCTCCAAAGGTGCTTTGATTTATCATAACATCAGTTGCATTCTGCCTTCTGGATTCATTTAATTGCAATACAGGGCTTGTAAGCTCATCTGAAGTGACATCTCCTGTTACAGTTAATTTCCATTCGTATCTTGCTCTTGCAGCTGAAGTATCATTTACGATTGCTGTTATATTGTATATTCCCATACCCAAGCTTGTTACAGTTACATTTGAAGAATCCCGCACTAGAACAGTTCCATTCCTGATCCATGTAGCATTTACAACATCTCCAACATCATCATCTGAAAATGTAACATCAAATCTCTGGATTCCAACATCTACTGCTATAGTTTTATTCTCTACTGGGAGGAATGACGCTATTGTAGGTGGATCATTGGTATTATTTACAGTTATTACAATAATCTTTGAATCCCACTTTGAACTGTCATTTGCCACGATTTTCACTGTATTGTTTCCTACATCTGCATTTGTTGGTGTCCATGAAACTGTTGCTAATGAATTGTTTGCAGCTTTTGTAAATGAGATTGAGGTTATGTTAGAGATAAAGGTCAAACTGTTATTATCAGGGTCAATAACTGTTATGTTAAATTCTAAAGTTGAATCCTCTAATACTTCTTTATTTGCTATAGCGTCTAAAACAGGATCTCTGTTTATGTTTGTTATTGTAAGGTTCCAGTCTTTTTCAAAGCTATTGGTGTTATTGTCTGTTAAAGATAATCGCAGAGTTTTAGATCCATTATCACTAAATCCTGGGGAATATGTCAAGTTGGTAGTTAATGGTACTACTTCAAATCCGCTATCTTTTAATACCTCACACACTAAATCACCGGGATCCCCAGTACAAAGCCCCCATTCATACATGATTTTATCTCCATCTGCATCAGAAATGCTAGCATTAAATTCAATTGACTCGTTTTCTTTAATTGTAATATTTGTTTCAATAGATGATCTTTCTATGCTGGTGTTCCATCCCCAGGCTGTTATTCCTGGTTTTGAATCTGTTAAATACAGGAACTGGAACATAGATGAGTTTCCTGAACTATTTATTCCATCAGTAACTTCAACGACCCAGAAATATGTTTTTCCTGACACAAGATTATTAACTGTCAATCCTCCAGATATTTGTTCGGGTACTCCCGGAATTGCAGATTTAAATTGGCCAATATCTGTTCCTGTTAAATCTAAGTTGCTTGAATCATTTGAAAAATAAAAGTTGAATGTTAAATCATCAAAATCGCCATCTTTTGAAGTTGCCATAAGGAAAATACTATTCTGAGCTGAGATAAAGACTGAATTGTTCTCAGGTGATGTTAAGTTTGATATAGATGGTATATCCTGCACATTATTGATAGTAACTATAACATCATCAGTAACATAGTTTTCAGCTAAATCTGAGGCATTAAAGGTTATAAGAGTTGAACCCGTCCAATTCCCTTCTGGAGTTAAAGTAGCAATGCCTGTGTTTTGATTAATTGAGACACTTATATTAGTATCATTGATAAAGTTGGCATATGTCAAACTCTCTCCATCTATACTCTTAAAGACACTGCTCAAATTAATGCTATCATTAACTGTGTCCTCATCAAATGAAAAGTCAATTAATGGATTTGCAACTCTTGGTGCGCTATTAGTATTGTTTACAGTAACGCTTAGTATATCTGAAGTATTGGAATTTCCTGCACTGTCATAAGCTATAACCTTTAAAGTATAAATTTCATCTCCATAACTCCCATTGGTGGTATTCCAATTAAATGTGAAGTTGATTTCTGTTGAATCAAAGACCAAAGAATCGTTTATGAAATATTCTAATCTAGTTAAATTCAAATCTGTAGCTGTAACATTGAATTCAACTTTATCCTTCACAAATGAATTATTTATTGGATTGGTTATGTTTACAAATGGATCGTTATTGTCTATTGTCAAATTAGCAGTAGATACATTGGTTTTTGAAGTATTTGTGCTTGTGAGCGTTATTGTCAAATCATAGATTGATCGTGGACCATTGTCTTTATGGAACATAGCAAAGGATTTTGTTTGGTTTCTCTCAACATAAACATGTGCATTTCCATTGAAAACAGTATCATCAACTAGTGTTTGGTTCCATATAAGGAAAAATAATGAATTTGAGGCTGATCCAGAATAAGTAATGCTGTAATTCTGTCCAATATTACCGCTATTGTTGATGGTTATATTTCCCAATAATCCTGCAAATTCTGTTTTCTTGAAAGATTTCGTAACATTTGGGAATGAAATCCAGGAGTCATCCGTAGGGACTTCTACTGTAACTAAAATAGTTTTATGTAATATTGAAGAAGGTGTAATGTTCAAAGTTCCGGTATAATTTCCAGGGTTAGTAAATTTTGGTATAGTGACTGTTACATTAAATGTCTCATTAGTTCCGGCTGTTATTGAGCTAAAGCTGCTTGGCTGCAATGTTACAAAAGAGCTTTCCAATGTTCCTGCAATGAAAGTTATAGTTGCATCCTGCAAATTAGCATTACCGGTTGAATTCAAATCAAGTGTTAAGTTTGTATTTTGCCCATGGATTATTGTCGTGCTTATATTTTCAGTCACAGCCATTTGAGGATTGCTGCTTATTGTCACAGTACTTTCTGCCGCCTTGGTAAGCTGGTTTTCAGTAAAATTGCTATTTGTCCAGTTAGCATTCCAGAAAATAGTATGGGTTCCTACAGAAGACCCTCCGTTAACAGTTATATCAAATGTTGCATTGCATAACTCTGAGCTGTTTATATCAGAACTGCATGTGCTATAGCTCCCAGAAGATGCAGACAAAGGAGCATTTGGAGAGAAACCGCTTAAAATAGCTCCCGTATCATACATTGGGTTATTGCCTGTATTGTTCAAAGTTACATTTACCTGAATAATTTTATCTGACTGGTTCAAATCTGAGACTGTTACATCTGGTAATATTAAGTTTCCAATTGTTGAATGCTTTGTTGTAAAGTTGATTGTTGTTGTATTTGTGTTATTTGCCTTGTCAAAGACTGTAAAGTTTATTGTGTAGGTGTCCTCTGTCAATGGTGCTGTCAGATTGCAGATAAAGGTCTTGTTGCTTATGTTAGCAAAGTAGCCATAAGATGTCCCATCAAGAAGGCATGTAACCTTCAGCAAATTTTCATCTGATGCATTAACGCTTGCATTGAATACAAATCCGGGGCTTACAAAGTTTCTGGAATTTGAGGTTGTGTTTGGGCTAGTTATGTTTGGAAAGGTGTTGTCGATACTTATATTAAACAAGGTATTGGAATTCGACAGGCCAATGGAGTCGTTAAAGTGTATTGTTATATTGTAAGTGCTGCTGGCAGCAGTTTCCAGATACTTGCTTGTATTCAACAGATAATACCAAATATCTCCGCTTTTGTTCATAACAGATAAATTTGTTCCGTTAAATTCAATCCAAGAAGTGTTTACAGTATAGATTCGGTCTGTTATGTTTACAGTCACATTAAATAAGCTGCCTATAAAAGAAGCATTTGCTGAGGGCTTTACCCATTTATTAAAGACAGGAGCTGCATTGTCATTTTTTGCGCCGGGTGTCTGGGCTGTAAAGGTTGAGAAGCTTTCATTTCCATCTGGAAATCTTCCTTCTGATACATTTTCTGATGAAGATGAATAGGAAACATTGTTTATCCTCGAACCGGATGAATTATACAGAGTTATATTTCCCGCAGTATTATGTAATTGGAAAGATGCAACAACAGCGCCATACTCAATTATTCTTATCCCGCTTATATTAACATCAGGATAAGTGGAATTAAACAAGGTGAAATTTTCAGCCAAAACAACAAATCCATTTACCGGTATTGTCCCGTTCAATGTTACGTTAGCGCTCGCTCCAGACTCCGTTATGTTGTAGTTTGTCAAATCAACAGAAGAGCTTCCATTATTATAAAGTTCAACCCATTCAGAGTCCGGTTCTATAATACCATTAGCCAAAAATTCATTAATAAAAATATCAGCATGAACAAAACTGGACATAGAAACAAATAATAAAACTAATAGAATTACAAATAATACACTTCTTTTCCCACTCTTTTTCAATATATCACCCAACGTTAAAGAATTAGTTTGAAAAATTTTAATTTGTTTATAAATATTATTGTGTTAGAGTGGTTATTTTATGTAGTTATACATAGGTGGTTAAATTGAGAAAATCAATAGAAGGATTAACTGGCTTTTAAAAAAGAAGTACATTAAAAAATTTACAATTCATCCAAATTTTTGGAAACTGGGAACGGGCGTATTTGCGTTCATTTATGTAGATACAAGACTATCGATGCTTAGTGTACTTGGAACCTTGCCATTATTTTTTTTCCCATTCGCAATTTCATATTCTCTCAAACTATCTTTTGAAATATGCCACATATTCCATTTTTTAAAGCCCTCAACTTTCTCCTGGTTTAGCAATTTTCTCATGGTATCACGGGAAAATGTGCTGGTTCTACAGGCTTCGTCTAATGATTCATAGTCATCTGGAATTTTTAAAAATTGCTCAAAATCTTTAACAGAAAAATAAACAACTCCAAGCACCCTTGTAGTCGGAATTTCAAAGTTTTTTACTAACTTTCCAAAATGACTATTAGAATAATTGAAATGTTGAGAGCCTTCTTTAAGACTCATATATCCTTCTGGGACTTGCCCGTACATTCTCAAGTCATATCGACTAAAATACCTTTCACCAACTCTTTCTATGCTTTCAATAATGCCCTTTCTTGACATCTCTCCAATATAACCCTCAGAGTACCCGCTATTTGCAGCAGCGCTTTCCAGGTCAACATAACCCATAGGAATTCTTCCATTGCTTTGCATCATTATCCACACCCGTTAATTAATTATGTATTATATATTTAACTAATACTCAGAACTTATTTTTTCCCAACAAGTTTAGCAACAAAGAAAAAAATAACAACAATTAAAGCTATGTTTACTAAAACTATCCCAACCCAAAACAGTGGTTTTTTTGTCAGTGAAACTTCAATTGTAGTAGTTGGCTCTAAAATTGAAATTTTTTCTCCTTCGGTTGTTTCTTCTTCTGGCTCTTCACTAACCTCAACAGTTTCTGTCTCATTAATTTCTTCTTCCTCTTCTTCTGGCTCTTCTTGAACTTGAGAACAAGCTTCAACAACAAAATCAACTGTTTTTGTTTCCCATGGAATTTCCTCTTGTAGGTAGGACTTTACAGTTATCGGATATGTTCCTGCTTTTGTGTTTCCGTCAACATCGATTATCAATTTTTTTGTAAATTCATTATCGGAGTCAAATGGATCTTCCCCTAACTCTATGTCTTGTTTTTCAAAATTAATGCCTAAATCTGAATTAGTGATTTCGATGCCAGTCTCTTCTTCTATCCTTGAACCTATATTTTTTATAGTTGCTGTAAGTACTGAGCTTCCGCTGCATTTAATTTTTCCAGGGAATAAAGATGCTTTGCTTACTATCACATTTCTGCTTACCTTATCAATGTCCATCTTTAAATTCATTTGCACTGAGTGCTTATTCCCATTGTCATCTTTACCTTCAACGTCTATGATTATATCATATACACCTTCATCAACTGATAAGGGTATCATAACAGTCACATCAAGATCGTTATGATCATCAGAATCCAGGTTAAACTCGTTTGATTCCTCTTCAATATCCTCTCCATCATCTATACTCTCTATTGTAACTTTAACGGTTATGTCATCTATATCTATATCTTCTTTATCTGTAAAAGTGTTTTTTATATTAAGATTAAACCTTAGCTGGGATTCAGGCCCTACATTTTCATTACCAAAATTCAGCTTTCTGCCGTCAGTTATGTCCAAATCATTTCCGTTTCCAGATTCAAGAGTTCCATCAGAGCTTCGCCTGACTCTCGTCGTAAGGAAAACATCAAGATCCTCAATTATCAACCCTCCGCCTACCCCTGCGTTTACACTAAATAAGGTTTTGCTTAATTCTGTTGAGACAAGGTTTACAGAACCTAAGGTAACATTGCCTGTTGAGGAGCTAGCTGGAATTGTTATATTAAATTCAATTGTTTCCATAGCATTGTATTCAAGAATAAAATTTGTTTTATTGGATTGTAGATTAAAGCCGCTCTCGCTGAATTCAAAAGAAACGTTTGTAATGTCTGCGTTGCCAGTGTTGGTTATATTGAACAATAAATTAGTTTTTGTTTCATTAAGACCTACACTTCCCAAATCCATCCCAGAAGAAGGAATTGTGCTTACACTGTAAGTAGGAGTTACATTTACGTTTATTTGAACTGTATCTGTATTTGAATTAGAATCATTTGAGGTAGCAGTCAATGTCCCTGTATATAAACCAGTTGGTTGTTGTGATGGGACTATAACCGAGAAAGTTTTAGTTTGAGGAGTTGTGCCATTATCCATATTAGTTATATTGTTTAAAGAACTTATGCTTATCTGATCGCTCCCTTTAGTTAATACATAGCCGGTAAAATTGATATTCAAATCTTCTGTGCCTGTGTTGTTTACAACAAAGCTCAACCCAGTAGTTAAGGTCTGTCCAGCACTGCTTGTTCCATTCACAGAATCTTCAATGATATTAAGACTAGGTGCAGCATTTACTCCTACTGCAAACAAAAGAAAGGTTAAGATTGTCAATATTGGAAATTTTATCATTTTAAAAGTTGATGGTATTATTGCAGAGTGGTTAATTTATATTTAAACATTGTGGTTTTTACAGGATATTTACCAAAAAATAAGAAATAGAGGTTATTTATTAATATTGGTGTTTAGAGAAATAAAAATATCTATCCAGATTCTGATGCAGCTTCTTCAGCTTCCTGCACACCATCAGATTCTACACTATCTTCTTCTGCCATAAATTCTTCTTCTACACTTTCTTTATAGCTTTCTTCATCCCCGTAATTTTCACTATCGTTTCCTGCATCATAACCCTCTCCATCTTCTACTAATTCTTCTAAATCACCGCCTTCTCTTTCCATATCTTCAGCACATTCCCATAATCTATCTTCAATATCTTTTGCTGCATATGCTTCACTTTCGCCTGAAGCTATTGCTTTTGATTTGGATTCTCTTGCTAATCTTTCAAGTTTGCTTACAAAACGGGATCTGCCTGCTCTTCCACTACTGAAGTGCTCTGCATACGCTGAGTATATTCCTGTTAACATCCTGTCAATGTTTCCCTGCAACGTATCGCTTCCATTCCTTGCCTGCTCACCATAATGCCTTGAGTGCAGTCTTCCAACCCTTGTTTCAGAAGCTTTTTTAGATAAAGAATCAGGATCCCAAAAATGATACAGCTCATGCTCTATTACAGAGTTAATATAGCTGGAAACAAATTCTTCTGCTTCCCTGCCGCTAAGATTACGCGCTTCTGCACGCTTCCATGCCTCCTCCTCAAGATCTTCTGCCAAAGCAAGGACTGTTTTAAAATAAGTCAGTCCAAGAGCATTGTCATCCGAAAGGTCAACAACTCCAAAACCTTTAACATCCCTCCCTTCATCTATATTATTTGCTGTAAGGCGTCTGGCCCATCTTAATGCTCTGTCATTCAGGTGAGTATAAGATTCTGTATCAGTATCATAGTTTGGCGGCTGTGTAAATTGGTCAAAAACTAAGAACCTTCTTGCCCTATTTATTCCATTTTCCAGTTTTGATAGTTCTACTCCATAATCATTATTCCTCATTTCTCCAAATGGAACAGTTTTTCTTATAAATAAATTAACATTTGTCATAGCTGACTCTTCGCTATACATTCGTTGTTCTTCTGGAAACGCAACTAATCCTTGGCTTTTTGTAGGTAATTTAACATATTCAATTGCAAGAGATTTTCCTTTTTTAGGTACAGTTGCATCTATAAATCCGTCCATCCTGTCCATATCTTCATCTGGATTATGCGCATATCCATACTTAGCCCAATCTTCCTTAAGATAAACATCTTTCCTATGAGCTGACGAGAAAACCACATGATTCTTTGTTTCAGCAACATCAACTTTAAACTTCATGATTTCTGGAAATGATTGGCCACTTGATTTCTCTGGAAAACCACAACTTGGGGCTGGACGTCCTGAAATAGAATATACTGAAACATCTGCTTTACTAGGGTTGTCACTATCTTTAATTAAATCTGCAGGTACTCCTGGATTAGCACGTCCAAAGTAACGAATACTTTGAACCTCTTTACCTGTAGTTCCCATAGTCCCATAGCTTATTCCAATAGTTGATTCCATTTTTCCATCTATATTGTTACTATTTAATAATGGTGAAACTAGTATATAAAGGTTTCGCTTTTTACGTGCCCGTAAAACAGCGTATAGGGTGATATTCGCTACGCTCAATCACCTGAGACGGCAGGGTTTCAAGCCGTCTCGGGATACCGTAGGTATCCCAATACACTAATGTGCGGGTACGCACAAGCAGGCATGCACAACCCGAGACTGCTCTTACTACAGCAATCATACCAAAGAATGAGCCTTTTTAGTAATAAGCACTAACCTACGATTATCAAAATCAAAGAAATGCTCGGAATGGATGATATTGTAAGTGTATTTATATGCAAAGCTTCTTAACACATCGACTTTATCCGAAACAATACCCCGGATATTTTCAGCTTCTTTCCTTACTCTCCCAACTTTATTGCTTTTAATATCTTTTACTATTTGTGATATGTTGTTTGCCAAATCAACTGTAAATTCCATTAAGACTTGGTACACCTGATCTAATTTCTTCAATAATACCTTATGCAGAGTATTCCTCATTTTAACATTTATAAGGGATTTATAAATGGTTT
>Ga0187833_10001631_pt1 | contig 25307 bp, 22 predicted proteins | sample ETNtaG_37_FD_167968 | JGI IMG/M metagenome (GOLD analysis project Ga0187833, IMG submission 167968) | Marine microbial and viral communities from oxygen minimum zone, Eastern Pacific Ocean - ETNP2014_SV_400_PacBio MetaG (Illumina Assembly) | ecosystem: Environmental > Aquatic > Marine > Hypoxic...
TTTCCGGCAGGTGCCTGCAATGAAACCGCTCATTGGATAGCTCATCTGTTGAAAGTATCATTATAACATCATATGAGTTTTCACACACCCTGTACCCAAAGCGGAAGTTGGAAGACGAGATAGAGGTATCAGACTCTTGGATTGCCACCGATAGAAGATGAGAACGATCAACGTGAATGGGGAGGACGAGTGTCGTTTAACTGGTCGCCTGTTGAGCATTTCACCGCGACGTTCACCTATACGCATGATGAAGTGGAGGCCCATCCGATAATCCCCCTTCAGAATTCCCCGGCAGGGAGTGACCAACGCGCTACTTTTAATCGCGAATTTGTCGAAGTCGAGAATGACAGCTACAGTTTGGCCGGTTAGAGCGGCCTATTAAACCTAGTATTTTCTGTTGATTGAGGGCGCTAACTGCTCAGCAGCGGAAACTATTGGCTGTCGACTGAGAAAAGGCTCATATGTGTTATGTTTCACTTACTAAACCAGATTCTAAAGCTTGCTTTTGGTTACTAAAAATTGCCATCGCTGTATTCATTTTATGGAATCCCAGTTTGCTATAAAAGCCTTCTGTTCCTGGGTTAGCGTATAGAATAATTTTTTTGTGCCCTTCTGATAGCACCACTAACTTTCCAATGATTTTTTTGCCAAGTCTTAAACCTTGGTATTCAGGGTGGACCGCAACATCACATATATATGAACAATCTACACCATCAGCTAAGGCTCGCCCTACACCTACTAGAGTACTATTTGAATAGACAAAACACTTGAATTTGCTGTTTGAAAATACTTTTGCTAGGTCTTCTGGAGATTTTTCTCCAAGTGGAGCAATCCGATACAACTCAGATAGCTCATCCCAATCTATTTCACTGTGATCGTAGACCCATGAAAATTCCATCGTGATCTTCCTGTGAAACATAACAATATAGTAGATGGTTCAGACACCACCTATCCTGGAATAAGGTGGGTATATTTCCACATTTCCCTGGAAGTAATGCAAGTGCTCTGGGTCCGTTGATGGCCGTTTGTGATGCCGAAAATCATTCATGAATAACTGCTCGAAATGTCTGGTTTCTCTAGAGCAGTGTATCTGGGGTTTAGATCAGAGGGTCTTAGGAGCTTACCTCTGTACCCGTTGCTAACATTAGTGCGGTTTACTCTAGCACTTTACTATGAGGTTCCCCAGAGATTACGCAGCGACCTATAGCCCCTTGTACCATATGGGCTGACGTCACACAGGTTTCACCCGTAGGCACAAGCCACCCCCGTCATAGAGGTTGTATACCTTCTCGTGGGCCTTTGCTTGCTTAACTTCGGTTGCAGTAAGGGGCCTGGTTGTATTGGCCATTGCAGTACTGACTCGCTCAGATTGTTGCTGGTACTGCAATCAGTATTGCAATAAAGCGCGTATTTTACAAGACGTCAGCGAACGTTAGTGAACTGAAAAACCGCTTAAAGCGCCTGTTTTAAAGGTGCTTAAGCGGTTTGCAGTATTTCAGAGAATGTCTCTGAATGTAGTATTGGTGGAGGTGGCGGGAGTCGAACCCGCGTCCGTCAGTTCTCTGCCTTTGGCTCTACATGCTTAGTTCGTCTACTATTTAACCTTTCACTGGCCCGGCGAACAGGGATTAAAAGGCGAGCTTGCTTCAAATTTAATCGCTTCAACCACAAGCAGGGTCTGGCGACGATCCCATGAGTCGTGCACCCGGTTTGAATTCATGGGCAAATTCGCCCCGGGTTTAGCTAACTTAAACTTTGCCTAAAAGGCGGATTTAAGCAGCTAGCGCGTAGTTTTCGTCGTTGGCAACTATAAAAGTTGCAGCAATTTATTTACGAGAGTTACTACCCTCTCGGCATGCACCTCAGGGTTCGCAACCGGCGTCGAAGCCAGATCACCCCCAGATAGTGGTGTATTTTACAGCTTTTTCTAATGTTTGTTTTATAAGAAGTTATCCTCCTTCAGAATTGCTTAACGATTATAGTCCTTCATCAGCCGCTGCTTGTCCCGATTCCACTCACGGTCCTTGATTGCAGCCCTTTTGTCATGATCCTTTTTACCGGTTGCCAGCGCTATTTCACATTTCACCCTGTTTGCTTTCCAGTAAATGGCCAGTGGGATACAGGTTTGTCCTTTCTGTTGTGTTGCCCCGATCAGCCTTGATATTTCCTTTTTGTGCAGCAGCAGTTTCCTCGTTCGCTGTGGATCTGCTATCACATGTGTGGAAGCAGTATTCAGTGGTGTAATATTGCTTCCAAGTAGAAACGCTTCCCCATCTTTTAGGAGTACATAGGTATCCGTGAGCTGGGCTTTGCCCGCTCTCAATGATTTTACTTCCCATCCCGTAAGCGCCAAACCTGCTTCAAAGCGTTCATGCAACTGGTAGTCGAATCTCGCTTTCTTGTTCAGTGCGATGGTGCCCGGGCTGGCTTTCCCCTTCTCAACCATAGTTACTCCCTTGGGGGCGCCATTATAGGGCACGAATCAGTTGAGGCAACGGGGCAAATCCTCGAGAATGGGCAATCTGACAAATATCAACAGGGTAGAGGCATGGCAGTATCTGAATCAGTTCACGGGATGTGGTCTTCTCGGTTGATGTTTATCCTGGCTGCGGCTGGTTCAGCCGTTGGCCTGGGAAATATCTGGCGGTTTCCATATCTGGCCGGTGAAAATGGCGGTGGTATTTTCGTTCTTGTATATCTTGGCTGTATTTTCGTGATTGGAATCCCGATCATGTCAGCAGAGATTCTCCTTGGACGTTCCGGGCGACAAAGCCCCATCAACACAATGCGTGAACTGACCGCCATGTCAGGGGCTAACCCTTTTTGGCAAATCGTCGGTTGGATGGGCGCTATCGCGGGTTTTATGATTCTGTCCTTTTACGCCGTGATCGCAGGTTGGGCCATTTCCTACATCTTTCAGATGGGGTCTGGAGCTTTCACGGGTGCTGATGCAGAATTTGCAAACAGTGCATTCACCTCCTTTACCGGTAACGTCTGGTCAGTCGTTGGCTGGCATGGTCTGTTCATGGTTATGACGATTGTCATTGCCGCTCGCGGTGTCGGTAAGGGGCTGGAGATAGCGGTCAAGTATCTGATGCCCGCGCTGTTCGTATTGCTGGTAGTACTTGTTATCTATGCCGCCGCCACAACGGGTCACTTCATGGAAGGCGTATCTTTCCTTTTTTCTCTGAATACCGAAAAGTTTAGTTGGGGTGCCGTGCTAACCGCGATGGGACAGGCCTTCTTCACACTAAGCCTCGGCATGGGAGCGATAATGGCATACGGAGCCTATATGCCGAAGGACGCCTCGATACTGGGTACGGCGACGACGATTGCTTTATTGGATACCGGTGTGGCCCTGATGTCAGGTCTTGTCATCTTTCCCCTTGTGTTTGCCAATGGACTGGAGAGTTCAGCCGGACCAGGGTTAATGTTTATTACGTTGCCGATTGCTTTTGGTCAAATGGAAGGCGGTGAGATCTTTGGTGTAATCTTTTTTCTCCTGGTAACGTTTGCTGCTATTACATCTTCAATTTCACTGGTAGAACCGGCAGTTGCCTGGATAGTTGAGAAGGCAAAAATTAGCAGGGCCATGGGTGCGGTGACTGTGGGTGGTTTTGCCTGGCTCGTTGGACTTGGCAGTGCATTCTCTACCAATATCTGGGCCGATGTAACGATTGTTGGTGGCATGACCTTTTTTTATACCATGGACTACGTTTCGAACAATATTATGTTGCCTGTCGGCGGCGTTCTTATTGCCCTGTTCGCAGGCTGGATTCTTGACAAGAAAATTATTGAGGATCAAATGCCCGGCAGAACTACCATGTTTAGCCTCTGGAGATTCCTGATTAGATTCGTAGCGCCAGCAGCCGTATCCCTGGTATTTGTCATGACTTTCATTTAGTGAAGGAGGTAGTTCGATCGGCGCTGATGCCGTATTCGGCGGCTCAGATGTTTGCAGTGGTAAATGATGTTCTTGCTTATCCGAGCTTCTTGCCCTGGTGCGTGGGTAGTGAAATTATTACCTCAACTAATACAGAGTTAGTGGCCCGGCTGGATCTGGCCAGAGCCGGCGTGAAGCAAAGTTTTTCTACCAGAAATAAATTGGATGCGCCGCATCACATGCAAATCTCGTTGGTGGAGGGACCTTTTTCCTTATTGGAGGGGGATTGGCATTTTCATCAGTTGGGTGATGATGGCTGTAAAGTAGAAATGAACATACGCTTTGATTTTGACAAACATCTGATGAATGCAGCCCTTGGGCGGGTATTTAGTGCCGCGGTAGACAGGCTGGTGAGTGCGTTTTGTGAACGCGCAGACGAATTGTACGGCTGATAGTGCAGCAACTACTTCGATAATATCAGTGTTGCATGCGGTTAGTTTAGCAGCGACTGGAACATTGATGAATTGCAGACGCTCAAGTAATAAAGTCAGTTTGCTTCGGCTTCCAGCAGATCAGACCTATCTGACGGCAGGAAGTCACCTTCGAAGTAGCTGAGCCGATCTTCCCTGAAGTGAAGAGCAAGTTTTTGCCTTATCACATCACCGCCAGCAATGTGGAAGGTATGAATATAATCCCATTGATCCTGGTCAAGGGAGTCATCAATTACGGGATTACCAAGAACAAACCTGACCTGACTTTTGGTCATGCCGGGTTTTAGCTTATCAATCATTGATTGAGAGATGACATTACCCTGTTGGATCGAGATCCTGTGTACGCCCGGAAATCTGAATGTCGAGCAACTGCTGACCAGCAAGACAGTGGAGATTAGGAGAACTGATTTCATTGTGTCCTTTAAGGGATCTTCCCTTCCAAATGTTATGATTACTGTAGATAATTGATTGTAGCGGAATCTTCCATGTCCCTGCACAAAAAGGTTTGGATCTAATGACAGCTGATACCACGGGAATAAAAGATGCTGGGCTGAAGATCACTCTCCCAAGAATCAAGATCCTGCAGATACTGGAAAACTCTCCCAAACACCATGTCAGCGCGGAAGATGTTTATAAAATGCTGATTGAAACGGGGGAGGATATTGGCCTTGCAACCGTGTATCGCGTTCTCACCCAATTTGAGCAGGCAGGACTGGTCACCCGCAATCGTTTTGATGGGGGAAACTCTGTCTTTGAAGTGAAAGCAGATTCTCATCACGATCATATCGTATGCATCAAGTGTGGGTTGGTTGAAGAGTTCGCTGATGATGAAATCGAATCCAGGCAAAAGGCCATTGCCAAGAAGTTTGGCTTTGAGCTTACGTTTCACGATCTGAACCTGTACGGTATATGTTCGGCGTGTAAATAGGCACCCTATTTTTGGGCTGAGGCAAACATCTCCTGGGCGTGGGCGAGGGACTGATCTGTCATTTCGACGCCGCCAAGCATTCGCGCAATCTCTTTTACTTTCTCAATTTCAGATAGCACCTCAACATCGATTTTCGTGCCGGCCTGTTGGTTGTCTTTAGTGACCACCAGATGTTGATGCCCCTGGGCTGCAACCTGGGGCAGGTGAGTCACGCAGATGATCTGTGCCTGCCTGGCAAGTTCGCGCAGCAGCATGCCTACGACCTCAGCAACTGCGCCGCCAACGCCCACATCGACTTCGTCAAAAACTAGTGTAGGGACACTCGAAGTATTGGCGGTGACGACTTGAATCGCCAGGCTGATTCGCGACAACTCCCCTCCGGAAGCAATTTCTCTCAAGGGACCCGGTTTCTGCCCGGGGTTAGCGCTGATGAGAAATTCAACATCCTCGAGCCCATTGGCATTTAGGTCTCCTGATATTGGCTTCAAGTCTATCTGGAATTTCGCTCCAGCCATTCCCAATTCAGCGAGTTTTTTTGAAACCTGAATCTCTAGTGTTGCTGAAACCTTGCGCCTTTTCCCGCTGAGATCAGTCGCCCGTTCCCGGTAGTTCTCCTTGAGAGAGGCAAGTTCCGTGGTGAGAAGATCAACTTCATCCTCACCGTGTGCTATGGCTGCAAGCTCCTGGCCAATCTTCTGCTCCAGTTCGGGAATTTCAGCGGGTTGGATTCGGTGTTTTCTGGCTATGTCATATATTTTTCCAAGGCGAGACTCAACCAGTTCGAGCTTTCCTGGATTTACCTCACAACCTTGAGCATAGTGCTCAAGGTCGTTTGTTGCTTCTTCAATTTGTATCCGACTGGATGAAAGCAGGTCCAGGATCGGTAGAATTCGCTCGTCGTCCAGGTCAGAAATCAGGTTCAGTGCCCGTGAGAGGGAGGACAAGGGGCTACTTTCGTCGTCGGATGTACAGAGTGAAACTGCTTCTTGTACCTTCTGCAGTGTTGTTTCGGCATTGGCCAGTTGCTTCTGTTCCAATTCCAACTGTTCACTTTCAGAGGTTTGGATAGAGAGTTCAGCCAGCTCTTCTGCCTGATAGGAAAGTAGTTGCAACCGAGATGATTGCTCATCAATGTCATTAATCAGGTCCTGCAATCTTTTATCGCAGGTCTGACATTGAGAGAACAGTTGCCGGAGCTCGGTTGCCTCCCGAGTCAGATTACCGAATTCATCAAGAAGACGACGCTGGGTTTCCTTCTTAAGCAGTGATTGGTGTTCATGCTGTGAATGAATATCGATTAGCAGATTGCCAAATATTTTCATGTCACTGATGGTTGTGGGAACACCATTGATGAAACCACGAGAACGACCGTCCCTGGTGATTACCCGGCGCAGGATGACTGAACATTCATCATCAGTAAGGTCCCTTTCACGCAGCCAGTCTGCGGCTCGTCCAGATTCAGCAATACTGAAGGTGCTGTTGATTTCTGCCTTGTTTGCGGCGGTGGCGATAAGATTGCTGTCAGCGCGGTCGCCGAGAGTGAGGCCGAGGGCATCCAGCATGATCGATTTGCCTGCCCCTGTCTCACCTGTGACGACGGTCATGGCAGAACCAAAGGAAAGGTCAAGTGCCTGCACAAGCGTGAAGTTGGATATGGTCAGGTGCGTAAGCATCTATTGATCGGGTTATTGTGTGAGCGGCTATTAAACTCAACCGTGACCGGTGAAGCAACGTCCATCTTGTCTGTGCTCGTGTGAGCCGTCTCGCTTTGTTTATTTCAGACAAAAGTTTATATTGGAGGTTGTCACAAGGAATTAAAGACGAAGAACGTGATGCAGCAAGATGTTAGTGAAAAAGCTCAACGGATGCTAAAAGCGTTGGTAGAGCAATATATAGCCGATGGCCAACCCGTCGCGTCGAAAACGTTGGCTGATACGGCGGAATTGCCAGTGAGCCCGGCTACTGTCCGCAATATTATTGCGGACCTGGAAGAAAAAGGCTTTGTTCGCTCACCCCATACATCGGCTGGCAGGGTACCCACACCGCTTGGTTATCGCTTCTTTGTCGATAGCCTGGTTCACGTCGAACCGCTTGCGGACTATGACATGGAACAGCTGTATCGCGGACTTGACCCTGATATGACCGCTCAGGAACTGGTGGAATCTGCCTCTGGTATTCTATCTGAAGTGACTCGTATGGCGGGGCTGGTCACGATCCCAAGGCGTGAGCAACTGATGCTGCGTCATGTCGAGTTTCTTGGGCTGAATGACAACCGTGTCCTGGTTATCATGGTTCTGGATGATCATGAAGTACAAAATCGAGTGATTTACACGCGTGAATCATATTCAGAAATACAGTTGCGTGAGGCTTCGAACTTTATTAATCACCAGTTTTGCGGCCAGGTACTGAGTCACATTAGGACCAAACTCATTTCCTCCATGCAAACTGATCGTGAGAGCATGAATTCATTGATGCAGACGACGCTTGAGGTCGCGGAGCAGGCCTTCAGCCCTGAAGATCAGAATGCCAAGGATAGTGGAGATTTCGTCATAGCCGGGCAGGAAAATTTGTTTGCCCTGGCCCAGGATCAGGCTCTGGAAGATATCCGGGAGTTGTTCAAGGCATTTTCCCTGAAGGGAGATATCCTGCATCTATTGGATCGCTGCATGGATACCGAGGGCGTTCAGCTTTTTATCGGTCAGGAATCCGGTTACGAACTGCTCGATGAGTGTAGCCTTGTGACCTCTCCCTACCAGATTGAAGGTGAACTTGTGGGCGTGTTGGGGGTGATAGGACCCACGCGCATGGCCTACGAAAGGGTAATCCCTATCGTCGATGCAACTGCACGCCTGTTGAGTGCTGCCCTGGACTCATCCAGGCGCTGATAGCCTTCCATATCTTTCCCATGCCCGATGCAAATCAAGCAACCTGCAAAGACTTGAATGCTGCAGGCTAGTCCCCATATAGAGTAAACGCATTTTATAGTCGTATCGGAGCACTGATATATGTCTAACCCGGGAAAAGAAACCGGCAAAGAGGAATCGTCTGAGGGCGAAGCTGATATGCAGGATAAGGAAATCCTCGAGGCAGCCGTTGCCCAGGCTGCAGAAGAGAAGTCTGAGGAGAAAGTACCGACGGAGGAGGCCTCAGCTGAGGAACAGCTGGAAGCGGCGCTTTCAGAGGTTGCCGCATTTAGGGATGTTGCACTACGTGCGGAAGCAGAGATGCAGAATGTGCGTCGGCGTACGGAACGTGATATCGAAAATGCTCATAAGTTCGGCATTGAACGATTTCTACAAAAGCTGTTGCCTGTGGTAGACAGCATTGAGAAAGCAGTTGAGTCAATTGAACAAGACGGCCCGGATGAAAAGGATACGGTAGTAGAAGGTATCAGGCTCTGCTACAAGCTCCTGCTCGATGTCCTTGATAAGGAGCACATTGAACAGCTTGATCCCCTGGGTGAGCCTTTTGATCCAAATGCACACGAGGCCATGACCGTAGTGGAGAATCCGGATATGGAGCCAAATTCAGTATTTGCGGTGGTTCAGAAAGGTTACAGATTGAACGAACGGCTGCTAAGACCCGCCATGGTGATGGTAACCAAGGCACCAGCGGAACCAGGTGACGAATAGCCAGCCCTGTAGGGTGCTAGGCGAAACTTCCAGTGACTAGTAAGGCAGATAGGTCCTCGGCCGTCGATTCACTGGAAACCGTATGAAGGATTTGGAGCAACTTCTCTGAGATGGGTGGGGATGTTCGGCAGAGAGCCTTGAATTTCAGTTATCAAGGCCAATATAGAAGTCAACAGATTAACAAAATTGACCTGAACGTAAGTCAACAAGGCAAAATTCAGGTTCAACAACAGGAGATGTAGGAATGGGCAAAATCATAGGTATCGACTTAGGGACGACTAACTCCTGTGTGGCGTTACTGGAAGGCGGCGACCCTAAGATCATTGAAAATTCAGAAGGCGATCGAACGACACCATCTATCGTCGGATATGGAGAAGATGAAGAGATTCTCGTTGGCCAGTCAGCCAAAAGGCAGGCGGTTACCAATCCGCAAAATACCGTATTTGCAGTAAAACGCCTGATTGGACGTCAGTATGATGATGATGTGGTGCAGCGAGATATCAAAATGGTGCCCTACACGATTGCCAAGGCAGACAATGGTGATGCCTGGGTTGAGGTAAAGGGTGAGAAGATGGCGCCGCCACAAATCTCAGCACAGATCCTTACCAAGATGAAGAAGACTGCCGAGGACTACCTGGGTGAGGAAGTAACGGAAGCCGTTATTACTGTCCCAGCCTATTTCAATGACTCCCAGCGCCAGGCGACCAAGGATGCAGGAAGAATAGCAGGCCTTGATGTCAAACGAATCATTAACGAACCAACCGCTGCCGCATTGGCTTATGGTATGGACAAGGCGCAGGGTGATTCCACTATCGCCGTGTACGATCTAGGTGGTGGTACTTTCGATATATCGATCATCGAGATCGCCGATGTGGATGGTGAAAAACAATTTGAGGTGCTGTCTACTAATGGTGACACTTTCCTTGGTGGTGAAGATTTTGACCTGCGCCTGATTGACTATCTGGCAGATGAATTCAAGAAAGAGCACGGCATGGACCTGCACAACGACCCGCTGGCGCTGCAGCGCTTGAAGGAGGCTGCTGAGAAAGCCAAGATTGAGCTGTCCAGCAGTGTGCAGACGGAGGTTAACCTGCCCTATATCACTGCTGATTCGACTGGGCCAAAGCACCTGGTCATCAAGGTTACCCAGGCAAAACTTGAATCGCTGGTAGAGGCACTTGTAGAAAGTACGCTTGATCCCTTGCGAATAGCATTGAGAGATGCTGATCTGGGTGTATCAGATGTTGATGATATAATCCTGGTAGGTGGTCAGACTCGAATGCCTTTGGTACAGAAAAAGGTAAAAGAGTTTTTTGGCAAGGATCCTCGAAAAGATGTCAATGCTGATGAAGCTGTGGCACTTGGCGCCTCAATACAGGCTGCCGTACTCGCTGGAGATGTGAAGGATGTTTTGCTGCTGGACGTTACTCCCTTGTCATTGGGTATTGAAACGATGGGTGGCGTGATGAGCACGTTGATTGAGAAAAATACCACCATTCCGACCAAGAAAGCCCAGGTGTTTTCTACCGCTGATGATAATCAGCCGGCAGTTACAATTCATGTTTTGCAAGGAGAGCGGAAGCAAGCAGGACAAAACAAGTCTCTAGGTCGGTTTGATTTAAGTGATATACCGCCTGCACCACGTGGTACGCCACAAATTGAAGTTAGTTTTGACCTGGATGCAAATGGCATACTCAATGTATCTGCTAAGGACAAGGTCACTGCAAAAGAGCAGTCCATCATAATTAAAGCCTCGAGCGGTCTAAATGATGATGAAATTGCGCAGATGGTGAGGGATGCAGAATCTCATGCTGAGGAAGATCGCAAATTTGAAGAATTGATTACCGCCAGGAATACTGCCGACGGTATGATTCACTCAACCAGGAAGATGCTGGAAGAGGCTGGTGATAAGGTGGGTGAAGAAGAGAAAACCAGTATCGAATCTACTATCACTGATTTGGAGGAAGCCTTAAAAGGCGATAACAAGGAAGAGATTGAAGCAAAGATCCAGAAATTGACAGAAACGTCATCGGAACTGGCGCAACGTATGTATGCGGAGCAGGCTCAGGCGGACGAATCAGTTGACCCGGGTCCTGAAAGCGATCCCGCGGATACTGATGCCGTTGATGCTGAGTTCGAGGAAGTTAAGGATGATAAGCAAGCATGACCTAACAGGTCATGCTGCCCGTAATTGGCGATCGTCCGGAGCTGAGGCAGAAAGAACCTTGAAGGTGCATTGAGCGCGGGATAGGCAAACAACAAACTAAGAACAAAATATGGCCAAGCGCGATTATTATGAGGTTCTGGGGGTCTCTAGGGAGTCCTCTGAGCAGGATATTAAAAAGGCCTATCGCCGTCTGGCCATGAAGTATCACCCGGATCGGAATCCTGACGATGCCTCGTCGGAAGATAAGTTCAAGGAAGCAAGTGAGGCCGCAGAAGTACTGACGGATGGGCAGAAGCGTTCTGCTTACGACCAGTTTGGCCATGCCGCTGTCGACGGTTCTGCAGGTGGTGGCGGCTTCGCCAACACAGGTAGCTTCAGTTCAATATTCGAGGATGTATTTGGGGATATATTCAGCGGTGGCAGAGGTGGACACAGCCAGGTACATCGCGGCGCGGATCTAAAATATGTATTACACCTTGATCTTGAAGAAGCGGTAAAAGGTGCCAACCCAAAAATAAATATTCCGACTCTGGTTGGCTGTACTGAGTGTGCTGGTTCTGGTGCTAAGAAAGGCACATCGCCTATCGATTGCGTTCAGTGTGGTGGTCTGGGACAGGTCACGGCACGACAGGGATTCTTTTCCATACAACAAACCTGCCCTCGCTGTCGTGGTAAAGGTAAAGTCGTTTCAGACCCCTGCACTAAATGTCGTAGCCAGGGTCGAGTTGAAGAGCAGAAGACGCTAGCCGTCAAAATACCACCAGGAGTTGATACTGGTGATCGAATTCGATTACCGGGGCAGGGTGAGGCAGGGGCCAATGGAGGTCCTGCTGGGGATTTGTATGTACAGATAGATGTTCGAGATCATTCAATCTTTAATCGAGATGGTGAGGATCTGTACTGTGAGGTACCCATCAGCTTTGTTGATGCCGCACTTGGTGGGGAACTGGAAGTCCCCAGTCTTGAAGGAAGAGTAAATTTAAAAATTCCCCCCGAAACACAGACAGACAAGCTGTTTCGCCTGCGTGGCAAGGGCGTGAACGTAACCCAGGTCAGAGGGGGTGGTGTAGGGGACCTGTATTGCAAGATAGTGGTCGAAACACCAGTAAACCTGAGCAAGAAGCAGAAGGACCTGCTGCGTGATTTCGCCGAGGAATACAGCGAGAAGCAATCACCACGTCAGGCCAACTGGATGGACGGTGTGAAAAACTTTATTGATTCACTTACGGACTAATTGAGAGCTGCAGTGACAAGAATCGCGGTAGCAGGTGCAGCAGGAAAGATGGGCCGCACTTTAATTCAGACGATTGTAAACAGCGAGGGGCTGGAGGTTACCGCGGCCCTGGAGCGTGAGGGCCTATCTGTAATTGGCGCTGATGCAGGCGAGGTTGCTGGGGTTGGCAAGCTGAATATTCCCATTACGGATCGGCTTGAATCCGTATGTGATGATTTTGATATTCTGATTGATTTTACAGTAGCTGCCGCAACCGTCGAAAATATGGAAGCCTGTGCTGATTTCGGGCGCAAGATGATCATCGGTACCACAGGGCTGAGCGAGAAAGATAAAGCTCGCCTTGGAGACCTGGCATCCACCATTGCTGTTGTGCATGCATCCAATTTTAGCATCGGCGTAAATGCGACCTTTAGACTGCTGGAAGTAGCGGGACAAATATTTGGTGACACAGTTGATGTAGAAATCATCGAATCCCACCATCGTCACAAGATTGATGCTCCGTCCGGCACGGCGCTGACCATGGGTGAAATTATTGCCGACTCGCTCGGTCGTGACTTGCAGGAAGTCGCTGTATATGGGCGGGAAGGGATTACAGGTGAGAGAAGCAGGGAAGCAATTGGTTTTCATTCAATGCGAGCCGGTGACATCGTTGGGGAGCATACTGTTGTCTTTGCTGGTGCTGGGGAGCGGCTGGAAATTACTCACCGGGCTCAGAGCCGGGCCAATTTTGCAGAAGGAGCTGTGCGTGCTGCTATCTGGATTGCAGGTCAAGAGAAAGGCTTGTTTGATATGCGGGATGTTCTTGGATTGAGAGACTAAATATTTGAATCCCTAGGCTTGATGTATCAGCGTGCAATATTTGCTTTCGCACTGGAAAGAAAACACTGGCTCTATTAGAATGTCGCGCCAGTATGACACCTCAGTATAAGCAGAATTGAACAGCGAGATGGGACTATTCCTATCTCGCTTTTTTTTGATATACACATCCATATTCATATAAACAAGTAACCTGGAGACTGAACTGTAATGGCTAGAGCAGTGCTCGCACTCGAGAACGGACAGGTATTCGAGGGTATTGCTATTGGTGCCAGCGGAAGTTCCGTCGGTGAAGTGGTCTTTAATACGGCTATTAGCGGCTACCAGGAAATACTTACAGACCCATCCTACGCCAAACAGATAGTGACCCTGACACACCCTCACATCGGAAATACAGGTGTTAACTCCGAGGATGAAGAGTCATCTGGAATCTGGGTAGCCGGGTTGATCATCAGGGACCTGCCAATGATTGCCAGCAGTTGGCGCATGGAAACCAGCTTGTCTGACTATCTGAAGATGAACGAGATTATCGCCATAGCGGAGATCGATACTCGCCGCTTGACCCGCGTTTTGCGTCAGGAAGGATCTCAAAAAGGTTGTGTTGTAGCAGGTGAGTTGATTGATGAGCTGGCAGTTAGCAAGGCGATCCAGGAGGCTCGAGACTTTTCAGGATTGAAAGGTATGGATCTCGCCCAGGAAGTGACTGTCAAGCAATCCTATACGTGGGACCAAGGATCCTGGTTTCTCGGTGAAGGCCATCGAACTCCTGATGAGCTTCCTTTCAACGTTGTTGTGTACGACTTCGGGGTTAAGCGAAATATTCTGCGTATGATGGTCGATCGTGGTTGCCGATTAACCGTTGTGCCTGCAAAGACAGAGGCGTCTCAAGTTCTGGCTATGAATCCCGATGGAGTGTTTTTGTCAAACGGCCCGGGGGATCCTGATCCGTGTGACTACGCCATATCAGCCATCCAGGAATTTCTGCGCACGGATATTCCGGTTTTCGGTATCTGTCTCGGTTTGCAGCTACTGGGACTGGCTGCCGGAATGAAAACGATTAAAATGAATCATGGTCATCACGGTGCCAACCACCCTGTTAAGAATCTCGAGGATGGCAGTGTTCTTATTACCAGCCAGAATCATGGATTCTGTATTGATGATGAATCCCTGCCGGCCAACGTTCGGGTGACCCATGAATCTTTGTTCGATGGCTCTCTGCAGGGTATTCATCTGAATGACCGACCGGCATTTGGATTTCAGGGTCATCCTGAAGCCAGCCCCGGACCCCATGACGCAGCGCCCCTGTTTGATCACTTCATTGAATTAATTAGAGCTCGAAATGCCGAAAAGAACTGACCTCAAGAGTATTCTCATTATTGGTGCCGGGCCTATTGTTATTGGCCAGGCGTGTGAGTTCGACTATTCAGGTGCCCAGGCATGTAAGGCACTCAAAGAAGAGGGCTTGCGAGTCATACTGGTTAACTCCAATCCTGCGACCATCATGACAGATCCTGCGATGGCTGATGCCACCTACATCGAGCCCGTGAATTGGCACACTTTGGCGAAGGTGATTGAAAAAGAGAGACCAGATGCGCTACTGCCTACCATGGGTGGCCAGACTGCCTTGAATTGTGCATTGGACCTGGCCAGGGAAGGTGTGCTCGACCAGTTTGGCGTTGAGTTGATTGGAGCCAGCAGGGAGGCGATTGATAAGGCGGAAGACCGGCAGTTGTTTGACGATGCGATGAAGCAGATTGGCCTGGAGACCCCGAGGAGTGCCTTTGCCCACTCGCTGGAGGAAGCGAAACAGGTTCAGGTGCAGTTGGGATTCCCATGTGTTATTCGCCCGTCTTTTACAATGGGGGGGTCTGGTGGAGGAATTGCCTATAACCAGGAAGATCTCATCGAGATCTGTACTCGTGGCCTTGATTTATCGCCTACCAATGAGTTGTTGATTGATGAGTCGCTGCTCGGCTGGAAAGAGTACGAGATGGAGGTAGTCAGGGATAAGAATGACAACTGCATTATCGTTTGTTCCATCGAGAATCTTGATCCAATGGGTATCCACACTGGGGACTCGATAACCATCGCGCCCGCCCAGACCCTTACGGACAAGGAATACCAGATAATGCGAAATGCATCAATCGCGGTATTGCGCATTATTGGTGTAGAGACTGGCGGTTCAAATGTTCAGTTTGCTGTGGACCCTGAAACGGGTCGCCTGGTAGTCATAGAAATGAATCCTCGTGTTTCCCGTTCGTCTGCGCTGGCATCAAAGGCCACAGGCTTTCCCATTGCGAAGGTAGCAGCCAAGTTGGCCATCGGTTATACACTCGATGAACTGTCCAATGATATTACTGGAGGAGTTACACCTGCATCATTTGAGCCGTCAATTGATTACATTGTTACCAAGATTCCTCGCTTCACTTTCGAGAAGTTTCCCCAGGCGGAAAATATCCTCACAACCCAGATGAAGTCTGTCGGTGAAGTGATGGCCATTGGGCGAACCTTCCAGGAATCCATGCAAAAAGCACTGCGCGGACTGGAAGTCGGTATCGATGGGTTTACACCGGTTGTGGATACAGATTCTGTAGATCATGTCAGTTTGAGCAAAAAGTTGAGGGTTGCGGGTGGGGAAAGGATCTTATATCTCGCAGACGCAATCCGCCTGGGTTTTGAACTTGAAGAAATCCGTGAATTGACGGGAATAGACCCCTGGTTTCTGGTACAGATTGAAGACATCGTGCGTCGAGAGAAAGTCCTCGCCGGGACCTCCCAGGGGCGGATTGACAGGGCCGAAATGTTCGAGCTGAAGCGGCGCGGCTTTTCTGATGCCCGAATGGCCACGATTCTTAACACGGCCGAAGCAAGGGTTCGTGCAAGGCGGTTGGAACTTCAGGTGAAATCTGTTTATAGGCGAGTTGACACATGCGCAGCCGAGTTTGAATCCTCTACTGCCTATATGTATTCCACCTATGAGGAAGAATGCGAGGCCAGACCAACAGATCGCGAAAAGATAGTCGTTCTGGGCGGTGGACCGAATAGAATTGGTCAGGGTATTGAATTTGACTACTGTTGCGTCCACGCGGCACTTGCCATGCGAGAGGATGGCTTTGAGACCATCATGGTTAATTGTAACCCTGAGACCGTTTCGACGGACTACGACACGTCGGATCGCCTCTATTTTGAGCCCCTGACACTTGAAGATGTCTTGGCGGTCGTGGAGTTGGAAAAACCCAAAGGCGTCATAGTACAGTTTGGTGGTCAAACTCCACTAAAGCTTGCCAACGCCCTTGAGGAAGCAGGAGTCCCTATCATTGGCACAACACCAGATGCTATTGACCGCGCGGAGGACAGGGAGCGCTTCCAGCAGATGATTGACAAGCTGGGTCTGAAGCAGCCACCGAACAAGACAGTAAAGAACCTGGAGGAGGGTGCCGTAGCAGCAGAGGAAATTGGATTTCCTCTGGTCGTACGGCCATCGTATGTGTTGGGCGGTCGGGCAATGGAAATAGTTTATGACCAGGCCGAGCTCAGGACTTATATGCAGGAAGCCGTTGATGTTTCTGATGACTCTCCGATACTGCTGGATCGTTATCTGGACCAGGCAATTGAAGTTGATATCGATGCGGTATGTGATGGCGAGCGGGTTGTCATTGGTGCCATTATGGAACACATAGAGCAGGCAGGGGTTCATTCGGGTGACTCTGCCTGTTCACTGCCACCTTACAGCCTTGACGACAAATACCTGGATATCATGCGAGAGCAGGTGAGTCTCATGGCGCTTGAGCTTGGAGTTGTCGGGCTAATGAATGCACAACTCGCGGTCCAGAATGGAGAAGTTTATGTCCTCGAGGTTAATCCCCGTGCTTCACGTACCGTGCCATTTGTATCAAAGAGTATTGGTACTTCGCTTGCCAAGGTGGCGGCTAGATGCATGGTCGGTATATCCCTGGAGGAGCAGGGAATTCTTGAGGAGATCATCCCTGATTACTACTGTGTTAAGGAAGCCGTGTTTCCATTTGGAAAATTTCCAGGCGTAGATCCTATCCTGGGTCCTGAAATGAAATCGACGGGTGAAGTAATGGGTATTGGTGAGACATTCCCTGAGGCATACGGGAAAGCGCAGATTGCAGCGGATGATAGGATTCCTGCCTCCGGAAAGGCGTTTCTCAGTGTGCGGGAAGCGGACAAGGGACAGCTTGTAGATATCGCGAAGGACTTGGTGGAACTGGGTTTTGACCTGATTGCTACCCGTGGCAGTGCACGTATAATAAAAGCTGCAGGTTTGGCCGTAGAAACCATTAATAAGGTCCAGGAAGGCAGACCAGATGTTAGAGATATGCTCAAGAATCAGGGCGTGGACTTTATTATCAACACCACAGAGGGCAAGCAGGCTATAGCGGATTCATTTGAGATTCGCCGATTGGCTCTACAGTACAAGGTGTGCTACACAACGACGATGGCAGGCGGGCGTGCCAGCATTGCAGTCTTGGAGCACGGGGCCGAAAGTGCCGTATATCGGCTACAGGACCTGTTAAAAAGGGATGCACGCCGAATTTAGACCCCTCAAAAATTGAAATCTTGTTGCTTTGCTGGGAGCAACACAATTTTTATACTGGACAAAGCTGCATTTCTTTTCGACACTAACTATTCTGACTCGAGTAAAAATACCCACAGGGGACGATCCAGGGGAGATATGGAAAAAATTCCGATGACAGCGACCGGTGTCCAGGCATTGCGCAGCGAAGTGGACCGTCTGAAATCAGTGGAACGTCCACGGATTGTTCAAGCGATATCTGAAGCACTTGAACAGGGGGACCTCCGGGAGAATGCTGAATATCAGTATGCAAAGGAAGAGCAGGGATTTATTGAAGGCCGAATTCTGGAAATTGAGAACAAATTATCTGCGGTCCAGGTGATTGACGTGATGTCAATATCACCCACCGGCAGAGTTATATTTGGCACGACCGTAAAGTTGGTCAATCTTGAGGATGATGCGGAGAGCACCTATCAGATAGTAGGTGATGATGAGGCGGATATAAAAGTGAATAAGATATCGGTTTATTCACCTGTTGCCAGAGCCCTTATTGGTAAAGAGATTGGTGATGTTGTAACGGTGGTAACACCCAATGGCGACGTTGAGTATGAAATTTGCTCTGTTGAGCACCTATAGCAGGTCCATGCGCAGTAGATTGGATAGAGCAGGGTCCGGGTTTGCTGCCCCCTTGTAAATCAAGGCCACTTTGCCGATTGACTGTACGACCTCTACATCAAGCTGCTCCTGGATTTCAGTAACCGTTTCCAGCCGCTCATTTCTATCACTCGTAAGAATTCTGATTTTGATGAGTTCATGATCACCAATTGCCCGGGTCAGCTCCGACATGACGCCGGTGGACAAGCCTTTGCCTGCAATGGTGACGACCGGGTTGAGATGATGACCTATTGCACGATAGCGCTTTTTGTCTTTCTGGCTTAACATTTTGTAAGGTGAGCAGTTCAATTGGTGTTTAACTGGGCGGGCGAGTCTACCTGAGTCAGCCGCCCGCGGCTATACCTCATACCATTAGAATTGGCGCTTAACAGCTATGAAACGATCAAAATCAAGCCGCCGGTGGGTGGCTGACCATGAAGATGATGAGTACGTAAGACGAGCTCGCTCTGAGGGTTTTCGCTCTAGGGCCAGCTATAAACTGCTTGAAATTGATGACAAATTTCACATTTTGAGGGCTGGTGCCCTGGTGGTGGATCTTGGCGCTGCCCCCGGTGGCTGGTCGCAGATAGCGGTAAAGAGGGTCGGCAGAGCAGGGAGGGTCATAGCCCTGGATATCCTGAAGATAGAGCCGATCGAAGGTGTGGAGATTATTCACGGAGATTTTACCGAAGACAGCTCGCTGCAAGGTCTATTGGAGTTGACCGGTGAATCGCAAGTTGACCTTGTAATTTCGGATATGGCCCCAAACTTAAGTGGTATGAAGGATATTGACCAGCCAAGATCCATGTATCTAGTGGAACTTGCCTATGATTTTGCATCACGGGTTCTGCGCAGGGATGGTGCCCTGCTGGTCAAGTGCTTTGAGGGTGAAGGGATGGATGCGACCCGTCGGCTGTTTCGCGGTGGGTTTGGCAGTGTAAGTAACTTTAAGCCGCGGGCTTCCAGGGCTTCATCCCGGGAGATTTACCTGCTGGGCCGCGGGTTTAATGGACGTTAGGGTAGCTGGGAATCCGGCACATTAATTGGGTCACGAGGAAACGAAGGAACGTTTGGTGACTATATTGATCTATAGTAAGGTTGTTCACCCACAGCCGTTTCTTAACGGGACCTTTGGGAGCAATTGGCGAAGAGCCTGAAAGATTGGTAACTATGAGGACAAGTCATTGAATGATATGGGTAAAAATCTGCTGCTTTGGCTGATAATCGCTGCAGTATTGTTGACAGTTTTTCAGAATTTCAATGTCAACCGCGGACCCGAAGAGATTGACTACTCAGTTTTTCTGGAGTTAGTAAATCAGAATCAGATAAAGGCTGTTGAAGTCGATGGGCTCATTATTCATGGTGAGCGATTTAATGGCCAGCAGTTTGAAACCATCCAGCCACAGATATCCGATAAGGCACTAATAGATGACATGCTGGACCACAATGTGGAATTCAAGGGGAATCGACCCGAGCAGCAAAGCATCTGGACTCAGCTATTGGTGGCAAGTTTCCCTATCCTCGTCATTATTGCCGTTTTTATGTTTTTTATGCGCCAGATGCAGGGAGGTGCGGGAGGCAAAGGAGGCCCTCTTACTTTCGGCAAGAGCAAAGCAAAACTGCTCGGTGAGGATCAGATTAAGACAACATTTGCAGATGTAGCGGGTGTTGATGAGGCGAAAGACGAGGTGCAGGAGCTGGTGGAATTTTTAAGTGACCCTGCGAAGTTTCAGAAGTTGGGTGGTCGAATCCCAAGGGGAACCTTGATGGTTGGCCAACCCGGTACAGGTAAGACATTGCTGGCAAAAGCCATAGCCGGTGAAGCAAGGGTACCGTTCTTTTCCATCTCCGGTTCTGATTTCGTGGAGATGTTTGTTGGCGTGGGTGCTTCACGCGTTCGTGACATGTTTGATCAGGCAAAGAAGCAGACGCCGTGCATCATATTTATAGATGAGATAGATGCAGTTGGAAGACACCGTGGGGCAGGTCTTGGTGGTGGCCATGATGAACGGGAGCAGACACTGAATCAGCTGTTGGTGGAAATGGATGGATTTGATGGTAATGAAGGAATAATCGTCATTGCATCAACCAACCGACCAGACGTGCTGGATCCAGCGCTGTTAAGGCCAGGGCGATTTGACAGACAGGTTGTCGTTTCCTTGCCCGACATTCGAGGACGCGAACAGATTCTGAAAGTACATATGCGCAAGGTACCACTTGGTAAAGATGTTGATGCGGGCATTATCGCGCGCGGTACCCCAGGATTTTCAGGTGCGGACCTGGCCAATATCGTGAATGAAGCTGCCTTGTTTGCAGCCCGGCAGGACAGACGTAACGTTTCAATGGCGCAGTTCGAACAAGCTAAAGATAAGATCATGATGGGCGCAGAACGCAAGAGCATGGTCATGTCTGAGAAAGAGAAAAAGAATACGGCTTACCATGAGGCGGGACACTGCATCGTTGGCTATCTTATGCCCGAACATGATCCTACTTATAAGGTAACAATTATACCGAGGGGCATGGCATTAGGTGTGACAATGTTCCTGCCGGAAGAAGATCGATATTCAATGAGCAAGCTGTCTATTCTTAGCCAGATCAGTGCCCTGTTCGGCGGTAGAATCGCGGAGGAGCTGACTTTGGGCTCCGATGGAATTACTACTGGAGCTTCTAACGATATAGAAAGGGCGACCAAGATGGCTCGCGCGATGGTCACTAAATGGGGCTTAACGGAGAGTCTGGGTCCCCTGATGTACGATGAGGAGGATGAACAAGTTTTTCTCGGTATGTCGGCGGGAAGTAAACGCCTTCATGTGTCAGGAGAAACGGCAAGGAAGATTGATGAAGAAGTTCGTACGATAATTGATGAATGTTATGGCGATGCTCAAAATCTCCTGGAAAAGAACAGGGAAAAGTTGGATGCCATGGCTGCAGCATTGCTTGAATACGAAACTATAGACCGCGCACAGATTGATGACATTATGGCTGGTCGGGAACCTCGACCACCGGAGGGGTGGAACGACAATGATGATCATTCTGCAACCGGCTCTAGTCTTGGCGAAGACTCAAAGCCGAGACCGGCAGGTCCGGTGGGCGATCCCGCGGCAGATCACTAACGAGGCATTAACAAAGGGCGGCTTTCTGCTGCCCCTTTTTGTCTACCTATGTCCAGGCTAGTTCCTCTGCTAGATGAATCCCGTCCCCTGGTGATGGGGATACTCAATGTCACGCCTGACTCGTTTTCTGATGGGGGCAAGTTTCTTTCCCCATCGGCGGCAATCGAACATGCGAACAGGATGATACGGGATGGGGTCGATATTATTGATGTTGGTGGTGAATCAACGCGCCCTGGTGCTCTGGCAGTTTCTTCCGAAGAAGAAATGGCGCGAGTAATGCCAGTAATAGAGGCCATAAGAGAACACTCTGAAATTTGCATATCCATAGATACGAGTTCCCCGGAAGTGATGCTGGAAAGCTCACGTTTAGGCGCAGACATCATTAACGATGTGCGTGCCATGCGCAGGAGTGGAGCGGTGGAGGCCGCAGCCAGTACGGGTTTACCTGTATGTCTGATGCACATGAAGGGCGAGCCTGGGACCATGCAGGCGGCGCCTTTCTATGAGGACATCCTGCGTGAAATCAATGACTTCTTCCTGGAGAGGATAGCTGCCTGCAGTAAAGCTGGGATTAGTTCGGATCGGCTGGTGCTGGACCCCGGCTTCGGCTTCGGAAAAAAACCAGAGCACAATTTGCAGCTAATCAATAAACTGGGCTGTTTCAAAGAGCATGGTATGCCGTTGTTGGTCGGACTATCGAGAAAGAGTACCATTGCCAGGATTACAGATAATGGGCTCGTAGGAAGCGTAACTGGTGCACTTCTTGCGGTTGCCAGGGGAGCTAATATTATTCGTGTTCACGACGTGGCTGAAACGGTCAGTGCTTTGAGCGTTGCGAGTGCTATCAACGCCGAGTCCCTGGAAGCAGAATTATGAACACAAAAAGATATTTTGGGACTGATGGTATCCGAGGGAAGGTAGGGGCGGAGCCGGTAACTGCCGAGTTCATGCTCAGGCTTGGCTGGGCGGCAGGCAAGGTCTTTTCAATGCAGGGACGCGGCCGGATTCTTATCGGCAAGGACACGAGGATTTCGGGGTACATGTTTGAATCTGCACTCGAAGCTGGGCTTGCCTCAGCTGGGATGGATGTGCTGCTCTTAGGACCGATGCCGACCCCCGCAATTGCCTATCTAACCAGAACCTTTAATGCCAACGCCGGCATCGTGATCAGCGCATCCCATAATCCCTACTACGACAACGGCGTAAAGTTTTTCTCGGGAGAAGGCAAAAAGCTGGATGATGAAATTGAAAATGCCATCGAAGCAGAGCTTGGCTCGACCATGCAAATGGTGGAATCAAAGCGAATTGGCAAGGTTTCCAGAGTTGACGATGCCGCAGGACGTTATATTGAGTTCTGTAAAAGTAGTTTCCCTTCCAACCATAACCTCAAGGGGAGAAAAATAGTGGTTGATTGTGCCCATGGTGCGACATACCACATAGCGCCAAGTGTTTTCAGAGAACTGGGTGCAGAGGTTATTGAGGTAGGTGTAGAGCCAGATGGTTTTAACATCAACCAGGACGTGGGTTCAACATGCCCTGGGGTGATGGTGCAGAAAGTGCGACAGGAAAAAGCTGACTTTGGTATCGCCTTCGACGGGGACGGTGACCGTGTAGTCATGGTTGACCATGCAGGAGAAGTCGTTGATGGTGATGAGTTGTTGCTGATTATCGCCATTGGTCGAAAGCAATCTGGAAGACTCGATGGTGGGGTGGTCGGTACCTTGATGAGCAATTTTGGACTGGAAAAAGCGCTTCAGGATGAAAAAATACCCTTTGCCCGCACCAACGTCGGAGACCGCTACGTCCTGTCTGAATTGCAGAAGCGGAATTGGGAGATTGGTGGAGAGTCTTCCGGGCACATTATTTGTCTCGACCTGTCGTCAACGGGTGACGGGATCATTTCAGCATTGCAGGTAATAGCAGCAATGGAAAATTCCGGCAAGAACTTGCATGAGCTGAAGAAGATGATGCAAAAGTACCCGCAGCGAATGATTAATGTGAATTGCAGGCAGGGGACATCAATTGAATCCCTACAATCGGTGGATGCTGCTGTTAAGCATGCCCAGGAGAGGCTTGATGGAACCGGCCGCGTTTTGCTGCGACCATCAGGCACTGAGCCCGTAATCCGGGTGATGGTGGAGGGGGAAGATCATGAACTGGTTGAAGAGTTGGCGAAGGACCTGGCAGATATTGTTGCGCAGGCTGCAGGCTAGGTCTCATGAGATTGAAACTTGGTACTAAAGCCGTTACTATCTGCCGCCTTTTTGAGAGCCATCAGCGAAACGAGAGCCATCAGCGAAACGAGAGCCATCAGCAAAAAGAGAGCCATCAGCTTACGAAGAACCGTCAGAAGATCGTGAAGCCCAGGGCGATCAGCAGGCAGGGCATATTGTGAGAAGACCGCTGGTTGCAGGCAATTGGAAGATGAACGGGGCAAAGGACCGAATTTCTGATCTCGTAACGATGCTGGTGGCGGGTGAAGTCGGGAATATTGATATGCTGGTCTTTCCGCCCTTTGTCTTTCTTGAGCAGGTTAGTCGGGAGCTGAGTGGGAGTAATATCAGGCTTGGTGCGCAGAATGTTGATTGGCGGGAACAGGGTCCGTTAACCGGTGAAATTGATGCCTCCATGCTAAAGGATGTCGGATGCGAATATTGTCTTACGGGACATTCTGAGCGACGGCAATTGTTTGCAGAAACTGATGATCAGGTTGCCAGTAAATTCAAGGCCTGTCTCGAGCATGATTTGACGCCTGTTTTATGTGTTGGCGAGACTTTGAAACAAAGACAGGCGGGTCAAACAATGGAAGTGGTTATTAGGCAGGTCCGCGCCGTGGCTGAAGCCGTAGGCTCGGCAGGAATTGGTCAGGGTATCGTCGCTTATGAACCCGTTTGGGCAATTGGAACAGGGGAGAGTGCTTCACCGGATCAAGCAGAAGAGGTACATGGTCAGATACGGCAGATGCTGAAACAGGATGATCCTGCTATGGCTGAAAATACCCGGATTCTGTATGGCGGTAGTGTTAATCGAAATAATGCGGCTGAACTATTCCGCATGGAAGACATTGATGGTGCCCTGGTTGGTGGTGCTTCTCTTATAAGCGAAGACTTTTTAACGATCTGCGAGGCTGCTAGACGCAGAATGGATGATTGAGATGAATTTGGAAATTGTAGAAACTTTGGTGCTCGTGGTCCATGTTTTGGCCGCCTTGTCTATTATCGGACTGGTTTTGATTCAGCATGGCAAAGGCGCCGATATGGGGTCCGGATTCGGTGGCGGCGCTTCGTCCACCGTATTTGGCAGTGGTGGTGCTGGAAACTTCCTTTCAAAAGCAACGACTATGATTGCGATCACATTTTTTGTGACCAGTTTTGGGCTTGCCTACTTTGCCAAGGAAAAATCTGTAACCATGCGTGATCTAGGTATTCCGGAAGTTATTCAACAAGCACCTACCCAGGCAGATTTGCCAGATCTGCAAACTAACGGTGGTTCAGAAGTTCCTGAGCTGGAGCCTAGCGATTCAGAAATACCCGATAGTTAAACTGACCTTTATGCCGAAGTGGTGAAATTGGTAGACACGCTACCTTGAGGGGGTAGTGGGGGAAACCCCGTGGAGGTTCAAGTCCTCTCTTCGGCACCAGGTTTGTGTTTTGCTTCAGCAAAACACAAACGCCGGCAGCGTTTTCCACATAGTGGAAAATTGCGAGAGGCAAGGTTGTGGCTTTGCGTCGAACCGTCCTACGCGGCCCGGTCGAACCTAGCAAAACACAAACGCCGGCAGCGTTTTCCAATTCGTGGAAAATCACGAAAGGCGGCTCTTTGAAGCTATTTGCGTTTTTTTTGGCCCCA
>Ga0187833_10001633_pt1 | contig 25301 bp, 28 predicted proteins | sample ETNtaG_37_FD_167968 | JGI IMG/M metagenome (GOLD analysis project Ga0187833, IMG submission 167968) | Marine microbial and viral communities from oxygen minimum zone, Eastern Pacific Ocean - ETNP2014_SV_400_PacBio MetaG (Illumina Assembly) | ecosystem: Environmental > Aquatic > Marine > Hypoxic...
GGTATTTTACTATTGACAGGGTTAAGTTTTGCAGTAAAATTGTAATTAACATAAGCATCTTTGAAAAGTTTTGCTAAATCGTCTATGTCTCCTCTCTTAATGGCATCAGTAGCCTCTTTAACAGGGTCCCTATTCTCTCCAGCCATGTCACCCAATATTTGCCTCATATGGCTCGCATATAACTCATCATGTGGAAATTGAAAACCTGCAGCTTGTAAATAGGTTTTAGAATAATCTTGAAATTTATCAACAATATCTTGTCCAGAAACGCCCTCTCTATTAAAGTTTGCTCTAAGAGCGTCAGAAGCAGCATGGACGTGAGTTCTAACGTCATTAAAAGCAAAATCAGGTTGTGTTATTTCCTCTAATCTATCAAAAAGTGGCTTTACTACATCATCTAAAGCCCGATACTCTGAACCTGTTGTATAGTCAGCTAACATTTTAATCTTATATTGTAACCATTATAGAGTAATGAAACTAATATATAAACCTTTCGGTTTTATCTAAACCTTCTCAAACAATTCAACAACCCTCTCCTTGCCCAAAGCAAGTATAAAAGGAGCCAGTTTTGGACCGCGATCTTTATTCAACAGAACATTATATGCAGCCTTAAAGAAATCAGTATTTTTTATATCAACTTTCTTGCAAATATTATAGAATTCCTCAAACAAGGTTTTCTCATTCCATCTTTTCTTTTCCAAGGCCTTAACCACTAAGTGCAAAGCCTTTTTTTCCTTTGCATTTAATTTCAAATCTTTTGGAACAGCATCCTGCACAGTAAATTTAACATCATCCGGAGCGTATTTCTCCAGCCAGATCTTAGCTTTATTAATTCTCTCAAAAATAGCATCATGCATCTTCTTGTCATAATGCCCTGTTTTCTCTAAACTCCTTATCATATCCTCTTCTGTAGGGCCTATCTGCGCAACCATGACTGCATGGGAAAATGAAATATTTACAGGGCTTATTTTTTCACCATGGCTTATCTCAAACAATCTTTTCATATGCTGCTCTTCTTTCTTGTTATCCAGCTCAGTTTTACCCAGGTAAACATTCATATGATTGTCATAATCATCATAGAACTTTGACAAATCTTTCCATGAAAAGCTCCTGGTCTTCATTATCCTCTTATTGTAAAAAAAACGCAGTAGTTCGGCAGGCGCTACTTCCAGCCAGTCTTTTGGGTAAACAACATTTCCCAAAGAAGCAGACATTTTTTCTCCATCTATCATCAGATGCTCATAAAATATTGGTGCAGGCATTGGAAATCCTAAAACTTTCTCAACAATCTCTGCATTAATCCAAAAAGCGCTGTTAGGAACTTGGTACTCTTTTCCAGCACCTTCTGATGCAATCTTCCAATGCGCCCATTGGGCAGCCCACTCGCTTTTCCATAAAAGTTTACCACTGCCTTTCAGAGGGTCATTTTCTCCTTTATGATTGCATCCAACTGCTGTTACAGTTTCAAAATCATAATCCCTGCATTGGTACTTTACAACACCATCAGAAAAATCCTTAACTTGGGTTGTAACAATCTTGCCGCAATTGTCACATATTGGCTTCCAGGGTATAAAGCCCTTAGCTAATTTATTGGTCCTGTACTTGTTTTGTATTTCCCTTATTTCTTCAGCTTTTTCAAGAATCTTTTTTATGTATTTATTAAAGCATCCTTTTTTGTATTCTTCCCTCATGGAAAATTTTTCCATCTTTGTTGTAACAAACTTATCCAAAACTTCAAAATATTCGGCTTTGAACCTTTCTGCATAATTCTTATAATTTCCATCAGGATCAGGAACATCAGTTACTGACATTCCAATGTATTTTTCAAATTCTTTTGGCACGTTTTTTGGCACTTTTCTTAATGGATCCATGTCTTCTGCAACCCAGATTAATTTTGTTTTGACTTTAGCGTCCTTCAAGGCCCTGTAGACGGTTTCACCCCTGATTGTATCGCTTAACCTGCCAATATGCAAAACTCCGGATAAAGAAGCAGAGGTCTTTACTGTAAAAATATCAAACTTTGGAATTTTTTTATCAATATAATGGAACTTTTTTCTGTTGATTATTTGCTGTGCCAACTGGTCTGCCCAGAATAATTCTTTTTCTTCAGAATTTTTACTCTCTTTATTATTTTTATTCATTAATATTTAGAAATAAATTTTGTTTTTATAAACATTGTGTAAAACCAAGAGTTAGAATTAACCTTTAAACACTTTATCGTATAAACCTCTTACAACCCCTGAAACATGAGTTTGATCGGTTATGATAGATAATGCTATTCCATTCATTGGGCTTGATATCATATTCATTGGCAGGCCTAATGTATCCAGAGTTTCGCCTATTGCCGCTAATCCTTTAGGTTGTCTTCCAATACCTTCACCAATTAAACCAATTCTTGTAGTATCATAGTGTAAACTAACACCCAATCCCAATTCACTTATATCTCTTAGAACTCTTCCTATGTTTATCTCTAATGGATTATCAGGTGAACCTACAACTACCATGCTTGAATGTTTTAAATCACCTGCTTCATTCATAAAACCAATTTGGTACCTGTTTAGTATTTCTGTAACTTGATTATATGCTCCTGGGACATCTGGCAAATTACTTAATGCTAAAACAACAGAAGGCTTAGCTCCAATACATTTAATTCCACTATAGCCACCATTTATCCTTGAACTTACCACAGTTTCTCCAGGATTTTTTTTATTTGTACTTCTTAAAACCAATTCTAGTAAAGACTCTTCAGCAGCCTCATTTGCCCTTTCTGATAATATTTCTGCACCATAACTAATAATCTCAGCCATCTCGCCATATGTTACCCTATCAATAACTCTTGCATTAGGGACAATACCTGGATTAGCTTCCTTAAGAGGAGTATCACTATAAATATATGCGCGCTTAGCCCCTAATGCACAGGCAATCCAGACTGCATGTGTATCAGAACCACCTCTTTCTAAAGTTGTCACTTTATTGGTTTCTTCATAAATTCCCATAAAACCTCCAAGTACTACAATCTTACCCTTGTATCCTGGCTTTGATAAAGCATCCTGTATATCATCATAAGTATGAGAAGTTTTTTTTGCATTCCTGAAATCCCCAGTTGTAGTAACACCACTTTTATCATAATCAACAAAAACAGCAGCATCTTTCCTCCTTAGATTTAATACAGACTCAAATTGTCTCGCCTTTAATCTTTCTCCTACTATTGTTGCTACTAATGGATGCTTTTCTTCATCAGAAATATCTCCAGAACTTAGATAACGTTGCATTAATTGAAAATTTTCATTGTTAAAATCCTCAGATAAACCAAAATGTGATAAAACTCTCTGCTCTCTACGCATTATTTCTTCTATATTAGCATTAACATTTTCACCTCTTAAAATTTCTTCCAACAGATCTGTATTTTTAGTTCTAATGTCGCCAGTTTCTTGCTTGCCTGTTGCAGAAACAACTAAAATAGTAACAGAATCTTGATCTTCACTTAACGCTTGACCATGAATATGTAGAGTTTCCTCAATAATTGTCTCCATAGACTCTGGCGTACCTACGGATGTTCCTCCAGCCTTTAATACATTATAGTTTACCATTTTATTCAAGAATTAGTTTTATTTATCCTCAAACTCATTCATCAAATCATTAAAACTATAGAAATCAGCGAATGATCCATAATCATCATCTTCAGATTCCAGCAGGTCATACTCCATGGAGTTTATTATTTTTCTCCTCATTCTTTTTGTCATTAAGATAGGAAGTATTATATATTAAATATAAAAACTTAGTGTTATTATAGTAACAAAAACTAAATAAAGAAATTTCAAATGGTAACTGTAAGCCACTTAGTCAAAAAATATGTAAGTGAAAATACATTTTTGCTGGAGGCTATGGGCAAGGAATTGATTAGCCATGGAAATCTTGCAGAACAGTTAAAGCCGGAGATTGAACAGGAACTAGGAAAAAAGGTAAAAGAATCTGCAATTGTGATGGCTTTGAGAAGGTATGAAGAGGAACTGCAGAGTTTTGACAAAAAAATCAGGAAATTTAAATTTCAGGGAGAAATCATAGTGAGAACAAACATTGTTGACTTTAATGTTGTTAAATCCAGCAATTTGTTGAGTAAAATAAAAAATTTATATGGTTTAGTTGATTTTAAAAGAGGAGACACATTAAATATTATTTTAGGGAGTAATGAGGTAAGCATAGTTACTAATGAAAAATATAAAGAAAAGCTCTCTAACTTTTTAAAAGGGGAAAAAATCCTTAACAAAGAATTTGATTTGGTTGCATTGACAATTGTTTTTGAAGGTGAAAAATTCTTAACAACTCCGGGAGTTATTTTTACTGCAATAAGAAAACTGGCGTGGGAGCAAATAAACATCTATGAAATAGTTTCCACAAAGACAGAGTTAAGTTTTATTTTAGGCAAGAAAGATTCTATGAAAGCGTATAATGCTTTGCAGGGGTTGGTTGGGAAATAGAAATTAATTGCTATCTCCATAAACAATAACATTTACATAATCTTGATTATAACCTTGTGCTTCTCTTTCAAGCTGAGTTCTTCTCGCTAGCCATCCGGAAATTTCTACTCTATTTTCAGGACAGAATTCTATACCTTCATTAGTTTGCACAGCCTCAACTTCAAAAGGCAGAACATCGTTCCTAAGATTGTCTCCATTAGGGTTGAACTTTGGTCGGTCTAATGTCAGGTCATACATAATAATCGCAGAATATGTTCTTCCAGGAGAAAAATGTCTTAATAACCCTGTACGTGGTTCAATAACTAATTCACCAATATTAGTTCCTATAATAGAAGTGCTTAAAAGAGCCTTTGGTGCCTTGCTATTGATAGTTCCTCCCATAAGTGCAGGTAATGCATATCGGTTTAAAAAAATTACTAAATGGGCCCAGAGGGATTCGAACCCCCGACCTCAAGATTAAGAGTCTCGCGCTCTATTGTCCAGCCTTGCAAAGCCTACTCGTTAGGAGGACTGAGGAACAGAGTTCCGAATGTCGCCCGCTTTTCCCGAGGCTTTTTGCAAAAGGCTCCCAGACTGAGCTATGGGCCCAACAAAACAATCCTAGAATAAATCATTATTTAAAAAATTAACTAAACCATCTTCAGTTTCCCAGTAACCCTATTAATCTTTTCTTCCAAATCTGGGCCTACCCCCAAACATGTGATAGTCCCTGGCTCTACAACAGTATGGCCAGCATCCTTAATCAAAGCTACTTTTATTCCTTCATTTTCCAGCATGCTCATGTACTTGAACAATTCTTTTTCATCCGCTACCTTCAAAACAACTTTTTTACCACCTTGAGCTTTCCAATTTTCCAGTATTTTTTTATCTGATTTCATTGCTGCGTCTAAAGAGGCATGAGCTGATTGAGCAGCCAATTTTCCTCGAGGCAATTTTAAGTCTTCTCTTACCAATATTACTTGCTTGTATTTCATTTTTAATTTTATTATCAAATCTCAATCACCTTTCCATCAAACTCTATCTTAGGATTCTTAAACACCTGGTCAAGGTGTATTATTGCATAAATATTGCCCCCAAACCAATAATTGCTTCCAATACCTATATGTGCAGTACCCAAAACCTTCTCGTCAACAATAGTTGCTCCAATAAGCTTAGCTTTTGGATTTAATCCTATGCCCAGCTCGCAAACCCTTCTTACGCTTCCAGGATGCTTTGCCACAGAAGCAGCCCAGTCCAAGGTATTCTCTAATTCTTTTGCCTCTTTGCCGCCAGCTATTCCAGTAATGTTTCCATCTTCAACTTTAAGCGTCATTGGTTCTTTTATCAGTATGGTCCCATTCTGGATTCTGGAGCTTCCGTCAATTACAATTTTCCCTTCTATCCTTTTTCCATTAGGAGGCGTATAAACTTCTCCAGCAGGCAAATTTCCTCCAGAACCAGGTGCTGTGTAGTTGCCATCTGCTGTTATAGATGTAATACCTTTGATATTATAATAAAAATCAGTTCCAGCATCTGTTGTTATATGTATTTCATCTGTAGTATCAAAAAGTTTTCTTAATTTCTCATGATTTGCTTGAAAAGGCTTATAACTAATATCCATTGCATCTGTAATCGATTCTATTTGATTTGTGTTAAGGTCTCCTAAACTCATTGCAGAAACAAATCTATGGTTTTTTTTCTTTATCCATCTCCTGAAACTTTTTCCAAGATCTTTTATATTCCCGAGCTTATCAGACATATTAAGTATTATGACATTTTTCTCTGGCAGCTCTGATAAAGAATTTACAACATCCTCATCTGCAATATCTCCCCTGCTCTTCACTTTCTGAAAAACAAGCTTTGCATCCAAGCTTAATTGTTGGGCTGCAAGGTAATAAGCCCCAGACATAGCTGCTGCTATCTTTCTATTCTCAGAACCAATATCCCCAACTACAAGAATTTTTTCATCCTTTACATTCAAACAAGGAACAAATACTTTCTTTATCCGCATAGAAAGTTTCTCTGATAACTCGTACAAATTGTTTTTCTTTAGCCAGTTTAAAGATTCTACTGTGTCCATAACAATTTAGTTTTTTTCTGGTATTTTAAAGTTTTGGTTTTTTATATTGGCAAAGATAAATATAAGATTGTTTAATATGTAACAATGAAAAAATACTTGTTGTAGGTTATGGTAATCCACGCCCTTGGAATGCTCCAGAAAGTGGTTTCGGTTATTTGACAATAACCCCTAATCCCGAGGTTTGATAGTTAACAATTTAAATCAATTTCTGAAAACTTTTGAACCAAAAAATAAATAATCTAAATTTCAATTTCATTTCCCAAATATTTTTATATCTTCAATATAATAATAATTTAATGGTTGACATAATCCCAAAAAACCTAATAATGATACTTTTAATAGTTATTGCTTTCATTATATTGTTCTCTTTCTTAACTTTTTTCATGTCAATAAAGCCAGGAAAATGGCCTGTTGAATTTACCCCAGAAAGTTTTAAATTAAAATATGAAAGTGTTACATTTGAAAGCTCTGATGGATTAAATCTAAAAGCATGGTTTATACCAAGCGATAAAAGCAACAACACAATAATTGTAATGCATGGCTACCCTACAAATAAAGCAGATGTTCTTCCATTCTCAATGTTTTTACTTAAAAAATTCAATGTATTCTTATTTGACTTTAGAAGTTTTGGAGAGAGTGAAGGAAGCTACACAACTGTTGGTTTTAAGGAAGTTAATGATTTAGATGGAGCAGTTAATTACTTGGAGAATAGAAAAGATGTAAAAAATATCGGCGCTTTAGGATTTTCATTAGGAGGTTCTGTTGCTATAATGAACAAAAATAATGATATTAAAGCAATTGTTTCTGATAGTGCTTATTCAAATCTAAATAATATGATAGAATCCATGTATAAGAATTTCTATTTTTTAAAATATCCATTTGTTCAATTGACAAGGATTTATGGAAAAATGTTTTTTAATGTAGACCTCAAAGATGTAAGTCCAGCAACTGCAATAAAAAATATTAACAAACCTGTTTTGATAATACATGGCAAAAAAGACAGCCAAATACCAGTTAATGAAGCTAATGTATTACACAATGCTAATAAAAAAACAGAGTTATGGGTAGTAGACAATGCAGATCATGGAGCAACTTATGCCTTGAATAAAGTAGAATATGAAAAACGCGTTTTAGAGTTTTTTGAAAAGCATCTAAAATGACCCGAAGAGAGAAAATAATCGAAATTCTAATCAAAGAAGAAAAATCAGCTCAACAGCTAGCAAATGATTTCAAAGTTGAATTATTTGAGATTTTAAAAGATTTAGAACACATCAAATATTCAATAAGACCGAAAAAACTATTACAAAAGCCAGCACAATGCAAAAAATGCGGTTTTAAATTCAAAGAAAGAAGCAAAATCAAAAAGCCAAGCAAATGCCCCAAATGTAAATCAGAATGGATCATGGCTCCTTTGTTTAGAGTTGAGTAAAAATATCAATTAATTTTATTTAAGCCTATTTTGAAGATATCCATCTTTAACTAATAATTCTGCATTTAGTATTCCCCCACCAGCTGCTCCTCTAATTGTATTATGAGAAAGAGCAACAAATTTATAATCAAAGACAGGACATTCTCTTAACTTGCCAACTGTTACAGCCATCCCTTTATCTGCATCTCTATCTAATATTGGCTGCGGTCTGTTATCTTCTTCTCTGTAAATTATTGGTTGTTCTGGTGCAGAAGGAAGCTTGTACTCTTGAGGGAGTCCTCTGAAACTATTCCAAATTTCGATAATCTCTTGTCTTGAAGGTTTTTTATTACTAAATGAAATATTGACTGATGCGGTATGTCCATCTCTTACAGGAACTCTTGTACATGTAGCAGATATACTTAATCCTGAATAGTTTTCTATTCCATTTTCTCCAACTGTTCCTAATATTTTATATGGCTCTTGCTCAGATTTGTCTTCTTCTTTTGGAATATAAGGGACAATATTGTCAATTAAGTCAAGAGATGGAACTCCTGGCCATCCAGCTCCTGAAGAAGCCTGTAAAGTCGTAACAACAACTTTATCTATAGTGAAATCTTTTTGCATTAAAGCATAAAGTGGTGTCATGTAGGATTGTAAAGAGCAGTTCGGTTTTACAACAATAAATCCTTCATATCCTTTAACTTCTTTTTGTCTTGGTATAACAGCAATATGATCTGCATTAATTTCTGGAATGAGCATAGGCACAAAAGAATCCCACCTATAAGCTGAAGCATTGGAAACAACAGGAATACCCTCTTGTGCATATAGTAATTCTAAATTTTTAGCTGGATCAGACTCTAATGCACTAAATACAAAGTCGCAAAGACTCTTGGCTTTATCAACATCAGAAGCTTCCCATACACTAATGTTCCTGGCATGTTCTGGAATATCCTGAGGCATAAACCATCCTCTTTCTGAAACTGCCTCTTGAAAAGTATCTGAGTTTTTTGATGCAGCTAAAAAGGAAATATCAAGCCAAGGGTGGTCTCTAAGAAGATTGATATAATTCTGTCCAACTGCGCCTGTAGCGCCTAGTACTCCAACTTTTAATTTTTCCATTTTTAGATTTAATAATAACCTGTTTTATTATAAACTTTTTGTTACTATAATAACATTTAATATTCTAATCGACATAATTTTAAATAACAAAAACTATAAATAAGCTAATATATCACTTTTTTTATGATAAAAGCAGTAATTTTTGATTTAGACAACACTTTAATTGATTTCATGAAGATGAAGAAGCACAGCTGCAGGGCTGCAATAGACGCTATGATAGGTGCCGGCTTGAATATAAAGCATGAAAAAGCCACTAAAGTTCTTTTTGAACTGTATGATCAGCATGGCTTGGAAGAAAAGACAATATTCCAGAAATTCCTGAAGAAACTCACAGGAAAAATCAACTACAAAGTATTAGCCAGCGGCATAGTTGCTTACAGGAAAGTCAGAACCGGGTTCTTAGAGCCCTATCCTAATGTAGATTACGTTTTGTTAAAGCTAAAGAGAAAGGGAATTAAACTGGGAATAGTAACAGACGCTCCGAAGCTTAAGGCCTGGATAAGATTAGCATCTATGAAGCTGAGCAATTACTTTGATGCTGTTATTGCATATGAAGATACTAAGCAAAGAAAGCCTTCTAAACTGCCATTTAAGGCTGCTTTGAAGCAATTAAATTTAAAGGCTTCTGAATGTCTGATGGTAGGTGACTGGCCTGGAAGAGACATCAAAGGAGCAAATGCAATAGGAATGAGAACATGTTTTGCCAGATATGGGAATCCTAAAATTAAGAAGTCTGGTGCAGATTATGAGATTTCTAATATTAAAGAATTGATAGATATTGTTAAAAAACAGTAATAAACTAATATTTATATATGGAATTTACCAAACATTTATATATAATCATACATGTTTTACTCTAAATTATTCATAAAAAAACAAAATAACCTCGAGGTGGTTTTAAAATGGCAAAAGATGTAGAAGGAAGATGTATGAAGTGTAAAAAGCAAGTTAAAATTAAGAACGGTAAAGAGATTGTTATGAAGAACAAGATGAAAGCCATGAAGGGCGAATGTCCTAAATGCGGAACAAAAGTCTTCAGAATTCTTGGTAAGGCTTAATTTTTACTTTTTCTTTTTTTTACTTTTTATATAAATTCTTTAAATTTTATATAGGTTAAATATAAATATATAAAAAATATCCCATATCAAGTAGTGGGGTTAAACATAACGCTCTAAAACTAACTATAAAATCAAAGCCAAAAGCTAAGAAATTATAATTAGAATAAAAGTGTTATAAAAAAACCCGCTATACCTTCTAATTTACTTCAACCTCGGCATTACCTTATAAGCAACAAAACCTATAACTATCACTATAATCCAGAACCAGAATTGGCTTATCACTCCAATGATAGATAATACTAAATTTAATACTAATACTATAATAAATACTATTGCTACTAGCTTCTTCTTAGAATTAAAAATTTCCACCCCCACGCTGTTCTTTTTATGGAAATACTGGTATAAATACCTTTGGATTCCCCGTATATGTAATATGTATACTACTATCACTTTATTAGTTATTTACTTCCTCTTTTTGAATAATTTGGCCCATTTTTGCTTTACATGCATAAAAAATCCAAATGCCAAACAAATTATTGCGCTTAAAAGAATAACAATGCTATAGCTTATTTTACTTATAGCTACAATTCCAGCAACAACATACAACAAAAGCCCTATAATCAAGAATTTGTTAGCTAACTTAAGTTTCATCTTTTGTACTTTTCTTTCAGATGAATATAATATTCATAGACAAAAGCAATTACATGCGCAAATATGTACAATACAATTACTGAAACTATTACAACAGAAAGCAGCATTTTTTCTGTCAGCATTAAAAAATCCTTTACAAATCCAAAAGTACTTAGAATAAAAAATATTGCTGTCAGAAACAAAGATATAAGATAATATTTATGATTATCTTTGTCTTTCAGGTCTTTCTTTATTAAAAAGTATAAGGCTATAAGAATTACTAAGTTTATCAACAATGATATTTTGGCAAACAATGTAAATATTAAAAATATTGCAAACAGAATCGATATTAACAATGTAAAGAGTTCTATCATTTTGGATGAAAATTAAATAGGCTATAGTAACACTGTTCAAACCACTTTAAATATTTACCTATTAGAATAAATAATTATTGATTTGATTAGTAATGTTCTTTTATAGTAATTCGGTTATTTAGCAATCGAAAAAATTAGTAATTTCTAGAGATGGTATTTAAGCACTGGATGATGCCGAAAGTAAGGCTGAGGGTAGTTGGCCCTGAGAATATCCGAAAGGTAGATTTGGTTAATTACATGATTGTGTTCTAGTTTCTTGCCAGGCGGTCACGCAACCAACACCACTCACGAAGTCAGTTCTTATATAGTTTCCCGTTGCCCCGCAGGCGGGCACGGTACCTGACCACCCCTGTTGGGAACCAAGGTTTATGACTTGCACCCCATTCCACCTCTGGCAGGATGGGATAGTAGAGGGTATTGATTTTTGCTGTACTCCATCGCAGTTGTAGTCAAAACTCCCGTCCCCTCGGTGATAAGTATACGCACCTCCATCCGGATTTACTTTCTCATTATCGTCGAGGCAATCACCATCAATACCAGCATAACCCGAAAGCAAAGAGTTTCCAGAGCAAACATTGATTACTGGACCAGTACCATAATCATCATCATCTGAATCAATAAAACCCAAAAAATTTTGATATATTTGGCTCCCTGTGATGGGATCGTCATCACAGTCAGTTCCTGAGCTTCCAGTAGAACCAGCACATTCATCACCAGAACATACCAATGTTGGAAAGTTTGCTCTCCTACCATCACTATCACGATCTAAGTAACAAGGTTTGAGTTGAAATTTCCATGTACTAGTATCCAGAGGATCATCGTCAGGAGAACAATCCAATACATCTTGCACCCCATCACCATCACTATCTCCTGGAGCGCCAGATCCAGACATAGATACCCAGTTGTTAGAACCTGTACAGACATAAGGTTCATCATCAGTTGTCTTAAATACCAAGGCTCCAAGATTAGTAGAATCACAAGTCCCTAAATCACTTACTCGGGCTAGCTGAATTTCGTCTGCTACAGTAATACCCCCCGGAATATCAACATTGCCATCTGTACCTATAGTTAACCTGCTTTGACCAGCTGTGCTGTCATAAATAGAAAATTTACCCACACCAATACCACAACCACCACAACTACCTGCTGATACTAGCCTATAATCGTGTCCACCAGCCTCAGTATTGCTAATTGAAATAAATACTTCTTCAGTATTTGTTATAGTATAATCACCAGCACCAAAAGTGCCTGCTGTAATTTCAGAAGCTGGATGGCTTACTTGTGCTGAAGTAATGCTTACTAGCAAAATTAAAGAAATTATTGTTAATAGTAAAAAATTAAGATGTTTCATTATTATACCTCTTTTTAACAAAAATAATCTATAAATTAAATAATATTTAAAGTTTACTATAAATATAGCTTAAATATAAAATGCGGGAGACAGGACTTTCGTCAATCTTTTACATCGTTCCGAGGAATTAAAGATTCCTCATTGCATGTTTTAATCGAGCTTTTCGCAAAAGATCGTTTCGAACCTGCGTAAGCACTAAGCTAACAGGTATCTTATAACACCAAGATTAGCCTAAGCCTGTCCCGTTTGGCCACTCCGGCACTCCCGCATAATTAACAAAGAATTAGCTTAATTTAAAAATATTCTTATTTCTTCTGCCAATTATAGCCCCTTAGCCTGGCACTTTTGCCATAACCGCAGGAACTGCACTTATGTTTTGTCATATGATATGTTCTTTTGCCGCATCTTCTGCAATGTATCATATTCTTTTTCCCGGACTTCTTGCCCATAGATGCCGTTCCTTTAGTCATTTTAAACCCCTAAGAATTCATTTATTCCGGAGATATAATTGTTATTGTATCTCCTCTTAAGAATATTACACCCAATTTTCTCTTTACCTGGCCATCAACATGTTCTTCAGCGTCTTCAAGCACTACGTTTATATGTATGTCAAACGATTTTAGTTTTCCAACATACTGTCTGTTATTTTTTAGATCAACAATTACTCTTTTGTCTCTTGCATTATTCAAAGCATCCAGTGGTCTAGAAGGTTCTGCCATTCAATACACCCCGTATATAAGATTAGAGTTTTGCTATTTGTATTTAAATGTTTGTGTTATTGTGCATGCCTGCTTATGCATTCCTGCACACCAGTAGTGGAGTGCAAAGCACTCCACAGTGTTTTACGGCAACGTAAAATCTCCGATGCTCCGAGACAGATAAAATAACGACACAAAATGTCGTCTCGGGATACCGCAGGTATCCCCATACGCTGTTTTACGGGCGCGTAAAATTTCAGAAATCCTTATAAATAAGTCCATTATCCTGCTTTTTATGGCAATTTCACAATTAAGATCTTTAAGAAAGCCTAGTGGAGGCAGATATAAGCAGCAGGGCAGAAAGGAAAAATCTTATGAGCTTGGCAGAGAGCCTGCTTTTACAAAGCTGGAAAAAAGACGGGCAAAAAGCATAAGAACAAGAGGCATCAACAGAAAAGTAAGGCTTCTCAGCACTGATACTGCAAACTTGTATAATCCTAAAACAAAAAAATACGAGCAGACAAAAATTAAAGCAGTTGCTGAAAACCCAGCTAACAGGCAGTTTGTAAGAAGAAACATAATGACCAAAGGCACAGTAATAGAGACAGAAAAAGGCAAAGCAAGAATAACTTCAAGGCCTGGCCAGGATGGGGCTGTTAATGCTGTTTTGATTTCTTAACTACTAGTAAGTAATTAAAAATAGAAAGATTTATATAGTTGGACATATTAGATATACTGATTATATCCTATTCTCAAAGCCCTAAACTGTCATCAATCTCTTTTGCCATGCTTCTTAAGTCATCACAAGTCCTTCTTAGGTCTTTCTCAACTTCATCTATCAATTTTCTTAAGTTATCTACTCTTAGAATATAGCCTCTATGCGCCTGTATAATGATTCCAGAATCAAGCAATTTATTCAAATGATGAACAACAGTTCCACGACTTAATCCTAACCTATCAGCTAACTCATCGCTAGACAACGGAATACCTTTCTTAGCGTTCTTAATCAGCTCAATAAAAACCCTAAAACAACTTTTATCCTTATCCCTTAGATTGAATAATCCTAAAGAGCTTCCTAGCCATTGCAGTTCCTGGTTAACATTTTTCTGGACAGGTTTTCTTATGTTCATTATTGTTATTCTGTGTATATATCTCATAATTAACCCTAAAAGCGTCTTTCTATTTAAATATTGTGGTCTTTTGTATACTGAAACATAGAAAACTTTATATACTAGTTGATACTACCATAGTTTCGTTGATTTAAAGTCAACAAAAATAAAATGAAAAAAGAAGACAAAAAGCAAAGCGAAGAGAGAGAAACAAAGAAACAAGAAAAAGAGGCCAAAGAAAAAAAACCTACTGATAAGGATATTATTGCAGAGCTTACAGATACATTGCAAAGAACACAGGCAGAGTTTGAAAACTACAAAAAAAGGGTTGATAAGGAAAAAGCAGAGTTTGTAAAATACGCTAAAGCAGAGTTAATACAAAGATTATTGTCAACTATTGATACGTTTGAAATTGCATTAAAGAATACTAAAGATAATGAAAAATTTGTAAAGGGCATGGAAATGGTCTATGTGCAATTAATTTCACTTTTGCATTCAGAAGGCCTAAAGCCTATTGAATCATTAGGGAAGAAATTTGATCCTTATCTGCATGAAGTGATGCTGAAAGAAAAATCAGACAAGGATGAAGGCATTATTTTAGAAGAACTGCAGAAAGGGTACATGCTCAATGACAAGGTTTTGAGGCATTCAAAAGTCAAGGTAAGTGAAAAAGTTAAAGAAAACAATGATAAAAAAGACAATAAAAAATAATACAAAAAACAATGACGCAAAACTGATTAATAATAAAAATAATTTCAATTTAAAAAATAATATAATATAAAAATAAAATTAATGAAAAAATAATATTGTACAAAGAGGTATTGTATTAAAAAATTGAAACTAACCAAAAACACTCCGATTAATGATGTTTTGAAGCTGACACATCCATGCAAATGCGAAGCATGCAGTAATGGATGCAGATATGGCAGCGGTTTTTTGGTGGATGAAGACATCCAAAAAATTGCAAAACACTTGGAAGTAACAGACGAGGTTTTGAAAAAAGAGTTTTTGGAAGAAGTTGAAAAGTTCAATACAAAAAAACACAGGCCAAGAATATTAAGGAAAGGCAGGCCTTACGGGAAATGTGTTTTTTTCGATAAAGAAATTGGATGCAAAATTCATGAGGCAAAACCATTGGAATGCAAAATTGCAATGGGATGCAAAAGCTATGGTGAACAATTAAGTATATGGTTCATGCTCAATCATTTTGTAAATGAAAATGATGCAGAAAGTTTGAGACAGTATGCAACTTACCTAAAAAGCGGTGGTAAGACATTGGAAGGAGCTGAATTAAATGATTTGGTTCCTGACAAAGAAAAGTTAAAGAAAATTTTGAATTTTGAGATTCATTAAAAAACAAACAATGAAAATTTGAAAACAAAGAAATTGAATTAATAATTGAAAAAAATTAAATGAAAAACAAACTAATGGTGATGTAAAAATGACTGAAAAAACAAAAATGAAGAAAGAAAAGATTATTGGAATTGATTTAGGTACATCAAATAGTGCTGCATCTGTTTTGCAGGCAGGCAAACCTACAATTATACCCAGCGCTGAAGGAACGACTGCTTACGGAAAAGCATTTCCATCTGTTGTAGCCTTTACAAAAGACGGACAGATGTTGGTTGGAGAGCCAGCTCGTAGACAAGCTATAAGCAACCCGCAAGGTACAATAACTGCTGCAAAAAGAAAGATGGGCAGCAATTTTGAGTATACAATACACGGCAAGAAATATTCACCCCAACAAATTTCTGCTTTTATACTGCAAAAAATAAAGAAAGATGCAGAAGAATTTGGAGGAGAGCCGATAAAGAAAGCAGTAATAACAGTACCTGCTTATTTTGATGACAATCAAAGGCAGGCTACAAAAGACGCTGGAACTATAGCAGGCTTAGAAGTTGTTAGGCTTGTAAACGAACCAACATCTGCTTCAATGGCTTACGGCATTGACAAGATGGATAAAGAATTAAAAATTCTTGTCTTTGATTTTGGCGGTGGAACTTTAGATGTCACAATAATGGATTTCTCTGAAGGAGTTTTTGAGGTTAAAGCAACTAATGGAGACACACAGCTAGGAGGAACAGATATGGATGAAGCCCTGATGAAATTTATTGTTGATGATTTCAAAAACAAGGAAGGCATTGATTTAAGCGAGGATGACACAGCTATGCAGCGTGTCAGAGAAGCTGCAGAAAAAGCAAAAATAGAGCTTTCTACAACTTTAGAGACAGAAATAAACCTTCCGTTCGTAACATCGCAAGATGGAAGCCCAAAACACCTTACAATGAAGCTTGCAAGATCCAAAGTAGAGCAATTAGTAGAGCCAATCATACAAAAATGCAAGCATCCACTGGAACAGGCAATGAAAGACTCCAAATTAACAGCTAATGACATAAATAAAATCATTTTAGTTGGTGGTCCAACAAGAATGCCAATTGTAAGGAAATTTGTTGAAGATTTTGTTGGAAAGAAAGCTGAAAGAGGAGTAGATCCAATGGAATGTGTTGCACAAGGAGCGTCAATACAAGCAGGTGTTCTAGCTGGAGAAGTTAAAGACATCCTATTGCTTGATGTAACACCATTAACACTAGGAATAGAAACACTTGGAGGTGTTTTTACCAAACTGATTGAAAAAAACACAACTATTCCAAGCAAGAAATCCCAAATATTTTCAACAGCTGCTGACAATCAGCCAGCTGTTACAATTAGGGTTGGCCAGGGTGAAAGGCCTATGTTCAATGACAATAAAGTTCTTGGACAATTTGATTTAGTTGGAATTCCACCAACACCTAGAGGCATACCTCAGATAGAGGTTTCATTTGACATTGATGCAAATGGAATATTGAATGTAAAGGCAACAGATTTGGGAACAAAGAAAGAGCAGAGCATCAAAATTACTGCACCAAATAAGTTAAGTGATGAAGAAGTTGAAAAGATGAAGAAAGAAGCAGAGTCTCATGCAGAGGAAGACAAGAAAAGAAAAGATGAAGTTGAAACAATTAATAGTGCAGATACACTGGTTTACTCAACAGAGAAGCTGTTTAAGGAATTTGAAGGCAAAGTTGACAGCAAAGAATTAGAGACAGTAAAAGGAAAGATAATGGAACTGAAAGAATTGCTGAAGCCTGACAAGAAGGATATTGCTGCTCTGAAGGCAAAGATGGATGAAGTCAATAAGCTAGTCCAGAAAATGTCAACAGAGATGTACCAGAAAGTTGCGCAGGAACAAGCTAAAAAACAGCAGCAAGGAGCACAAGCAGGAGCTCAAGCTGGAGCTTCAGCAAATACAGAGAAAAAGGATGAGAAAGTAGTTGATGCAGAATATAAAGTAGAAGACGAAGATAAAAAGAAGAAGAAATAGTTTTTTATTAATTTTATTTAAATTATTTTTAATTATTATTTTAATTTTTAATGAATAAATTTTTATTGTTTGTTGAAATAAATGAATAACATAAAAATCCCTTCACGAGAAGAATGTCTAGACATCTTAAATAAAAATAAAACTCCTTCTAATGTAATTGAGCACTGCAAAACAGTATGTGACTTTGCTGAAGAGGTTGCTGATAAACTGATTAAAAAAGGGATTAAAGTCAATAAAGAACTGGTAGCTGCAGCAGCTTTATTGCATGATATTGAAAGAGAAAAAGAAAACCATGTAATTGCTGGGGCAAAGTTATTAAAAAGCATGGGATTTTCTGAGGTTGGTGAGGTTGTTAAAAAACATACGCTGTATGCAATTGAAGAACCAGGAAACCAACTAAAAACAGTAGATGAAAAAATTGTCTTTTACGCTGACAAAAGAACCAAAGGAAACAAGATTGTCAGTCTGGAAGAAAGATTTGAAGATCTAAGGAAGAGATATAAAAAAGATTTTAGCGATGAATTTGAATTCACAAAAAAAATTGAAGAGGAATTACTGCAATAATAATAAATCCAATTAAAAAATTCATTAAAAATAATAAAAATCTAATAAAATGACAAAAGATTACTATAAGATATTAGGTGTAGAGAAGAACTCAACTAAAGAGGAGATTAAGAAAGCATACAAGAAGCTAGCTAAAAAATATCATCCTGACTTAAATAAAGAAAAAGATGCTGCTGAAAAGTTCAAGGAAATAAATGAGGCGGCTGCTGTTCTTGCAGATGATGAGAAAAGAACACAGTATGACCAGTATGGCACAACTGCAGACCAATTCAAGGGCTTTGAAGGTTTTGATTTTTCTGATTTTATGTCTGATACAGGCAGAGGCTTTGATTTCGACAGTATCTTTGAAGGTTTCTTTGGTGGAAGAAGCCCTTTCAGACAGAGAAGAGGTCCTAGAAGGGGCGCTGATTTAAGGTATGATTTGGAGATTACCCTTAATGAAGCAGCTGCCGGAGTAACAAAGCACATTGTTGTTCCAAGATTGGAGCAATGCACAAAATGCCATGGTTCTGGGGCTGAAAGTGAATCAGACATTATTAATTGCCCTGACTGCAATGGAAGCGGAATGCAAAAAAGAACGCAAAGAACACCTTTTGGATTGTTTTCAACAACAACTACATGCGGTAAGTGCAGAGGCCAGGGAAAGTATATAAAAGAAGAATGCGCAGTCTGTGATGGAACTGGAGTTGTCAAAAAAACAAGAAAGCTTGAGATTAAAGTTCCTGCAGGAGCAGAGGAAGGCACAAATCTAAGGGTTGTAAAAGAAGGCGAAGCAGGAGAAAAAGGCGCAGAACCAGGAGATTTATATGTAATAATTTATGTAAAAGAGCATGATATATTTGAAAGGCACGGCGACGACATTTATGTTAAAATTCCTGTTCCATTTGCTGTAGCTGCTTTAGGTGGAGAAATAGAAGTTCCAACTCTGGATGAAAAAGCTAAATTAAAAATACCTGCTGGTACGCAAAACAACACAATCTTCAGGATGAAAGGCAAAGGCATCCCTTACTTGCATGGTAATGGCACTGGAAATGAAAACGTCGAGGTTGTTATAGAAGTTCCTGAAAAGCTAAGCAAAAAACAAAAAGAGCTTCTTAAAGAATTTGAAAAAGAGAGCAAGAAGAAAAAAGGGTTTTTCAGCAGGATATTCTAAGCTACATCCAAAATTAAGGGCTGTGCCTATTTAGGGGAGGCGGGTGGGAAGAATCACATTAAATCTGCAATTAAAATGCCTGCATTTTTCGTTTTTAAAAAATGCCCATTTTGACTTCAGTCCGCTCTGGCACAGCCCTCAAACTGTTTACTTGGAAGCTTTACATAACATAATAGAAAGTTTTATAAATAAGTTAATCTAAGATTTAAAATATCAAAAAGAGGTGTATAGATTAATGCATTTTAATAAAAAAGCTTCTTTAGAATTATCAATAAGAGCAATTGTCATCATAGTCATGGCAATGACGATTCTTGGATTAGGTTTAGGATTTACAAAAAATATGTTCAAAAACATAGGTGGAATTTCTTCAGAAGTTACAGATCAGGTAAGACAGCAAATTCAAAATGATTTAGTAAATAATGATAAGAGGGTGTCTTTTTCAAGAAGTGAGATAATCCTTGACATGGGAGACTCAGAACTTTTGTCTGTAGGTATTAGAAATAAAAAAGATACAGAGTTGAAATATAAGATGTTATTCACTGCTATTTCAGGACCTACTGATGGTCCAACTAACGCGGATGCTGCAAAATGGTTTCAGTATGCTTCTACTAATGTATATGAATTAGGTTCAACCAAGACAGATATTAGGAATGTGAGATTACACGTAGATCCAAATACGGCCAGTATAAAAGCAGGATCATACTTTTTTACTTTTCAGATTGAAGATACCGACTTATCAGTATCTGGTACTCCTAATTACTACGCCACAAAAGACTTTTTCGTAGTTGTAAGATAAAATGAAAAAACGCTTAACAACAAATCAAGAATTTGAAATAATGAAATTAGTTCTGGACAAATTCTTATGGTTAGGTTTTATAATAATGGGTTTTGGGATGTATCAGATGTTTGCAGTAAGCATTCCAATCGGCTTAACATGGATTGTTGTTGGAGCTATAATGCTTATCTTGTTTATGATATTAATAGTTAAAGAATACGAAATAATAAAATAGGATTCTTATAGCAACTTTTTTATATATGTTATTTAATTACTGGATAAAGTATTAAAGAGGTGTTCAAAATAAAGCGCATATATCTATTGATTCCTTTATTAATTATTGCACTTTTTTTTCTAAATAGCTGTGGAAAGGCTGAATGCAAAGCAAATTCTGATTGTTTAGCTAAAACAGGGCAAAAAGTTTCCTGCATAGACAAGCAATGCTCGCACACTATAATACCTAACTTCTGCGGCAATGACAAGCAGGAAGAGATAGAAGATGGAAAGCCCGGCAACAAGTGCACATGCGATAAGGATTACGGCAAATGTGAAGGAAGAATAAAGATAGGTGAAGGCAGAAAGGCAGTTGACTCAAAATTCCTTATGTATCATTGTGATAATGATCAGTGTGTTCTTGGTGTTCCTGAAGAGGAGATAAGAGAGATCTCATTGCTTGATGAAAGAGACTTTAGCCTATTTAAACTGGAAACAACTGTAACATACAACGAGCCTTTTGATGTTAAAAAAGATACATTTTCATTTAAAATATCTGTAGTGGATGATGACGATAACATGGTTTTCCCAATAAAGATTAATAAAATAATTCTCAAGGATGGGGAATTGCTTTTTGGTGAAAAAGACATGGGTCTATCGCTAAATGCTGTTGGAGAAAGTATCGCTTTTGAAGCGCCTGTATCTTTCAATCTGGAAAAACCAGAGGAAGTTAAAAGGCTTTCCTACAAGATTAATTATGAGCATAAAAAAAGAGTCAAGGACCAAAGATTATCTGATGGAACTTATTCATATAAAAACGAGCTTGTACGGGATGACTATGAAAAGAGATTCACAACAAAAATAAATTTTGTAAGATCCGGTGCAGAATGAACAAAAAAGGGATTGAATTATCAGTGAATTTCTTAGTGACGATTATTATCGCATTGGTAATTTTTGGTTTTGGAGTCAAATTCGTCTACAATCTTGCAAGTGGAGCATCTGAGATGGAAAGCCTTACAACCGATGACCTTGATGAAAGGATAGGAGACCTGCTCTGCGAAAGCGCAGACAAAGTATGCATCGGAGTAAACAGAAAAGTAATTCCCAGAGGCGAGTTTGATGTTTTTGGGATTAAGGTGATAAATGTGATTGAAACTGCAAAATTTAGAGTTGTCATTGAACCTAGAGCTAGAATAGATAAGCAAGGTAAGATAATTGATGCAATTAATGATAATAATATTGATAAAATTGAAAAAAAGTATAATAATATACTATTTGAGCTTAAAAGAAATGAAGAGAGAAATTTAGGAGTAGGTTTCGGAGTGCCAAAAGATAAAGGTATAGAACCAGGAACCTATATTTTTGACGTTACAGTTATATATATTGATACTGATCTTTTAAGACACCCACTAGGTACAAATGAAGTAGATTACGATACCAATAATCCCATTTATAAAATTTACGTAGAAGTGCCTTAAATATTTATATGATATGGATAAATTTATAAATAATCTAATCAAAAACTTCATAGACTACTATTAAATGCTAAAAGAAAAAACAAAAATATATGGTTTTGCAGTTGTTTTATTCGTCATAATAGCTTTTACTATGATTGTTCTTAACATATCATTACCTGCAGTATATGCGGATGAAACAGATGATGAATGTACTGCATTTTTTAATGACCATATTTGTGACGATAGTCCTAATGATTGTGGTAATAAACATGAATCTGATGCGTCTGTTGATAGATGTAATGAATGTCAGACCATGAAGTTTGGAACTCTAGGATTTAATGATTGCTCAACGACAATTAGAGGAGAACGAAGAGAACAAACACCTGTGACACGCAGGCCATCATCACCCCCAAGCCCAGCAACTCCGGCAGAAGGAAGTCGATGTTCTCCTGATTCCATCTGTCAGATTGGATCTGATGAAATATGTGAAGCGCCTGACTCGTGTCCTCAAGACTGTGATGAAGGGGTTTATGATAGTTGTGTGAAGGAATGTGCTGATAAAGAAAGATATCCCTATTCTATACTTAATGGAGGTTGTGTATGCACACCTTCAAATCCATGCGACTTACCCATTGTAACATCGACAGGCGAACCAGCAGAAAGTGACTGCTCATTATGTGGGAGCGGTTCTGATCATTTTTATGAGGATTGGTTAGACGCATGCGAACCCCATGAATGTACTGCTTTAGGAACTAATTGTGAATTTGTTAAGGCTCCCGGTTCTTTTTTTAAACAATGCATTGACACATCATCACAAGATGTTTCTGATTCAAGAATTAATATGAGAATAGAAATAATTGATTCTTTAGAAGGACAATCACTAACTACACCCAACCCTCAACAGAGAGTAAAATTTACTGCAACAGCTCCCGATAACACTGAAATAAAGCAGATAAAGATACTTATTGATGGAACATCAGAAGGAATATGCTCTCTTAATGTTCTTAATGGAGACTGTGACCAATCATGCTCTTCTAATGGAGACTGTATCAAATCACTCTCAATAACTAGAGGCCCATATCTTCCGGGTAAGGAAGTGCAATACCAGGCTAAAGCAATGGATAGCAATGGAAGAGAGATTCAAGGATTAAGCTCCCTAGAAAATAGCTTTACAGTTGGTCCTGAAACTGCAACAGGAGAATCTACAACTGCAGAAACAGAAAGTGACTGTTCATTATGTGGGATTAACGCAGACTTTCTTGACGATTGGTTGTGTCGCCAAGACGAGTGTGAAGAAGAATTAGGTTGCAAATACACACCTTTTGAAGGTACGGCATCCTGGTTTGGAGGCAAATGTAACGAACCAATCACCATCGAAAGATCAATAGAAAATCCTTTAGCAGGACAACTAGTAACCTTTACCATAACAGCAACTGGTGATGAGTTAAGCAATGTAAAAATTTACATTCAGGATTGGTCCCCAGAAGAAGTGGAAATTGCAGGAAGTGCTGTTGACCAAACTGTGTATCTATGCTCCTCAGGCTCTTCCTCAGACACTTGTTCAATAGAAAAAATGTTTATTACGGACCATGAAATAATTTATTGGGCTGTAGATAAAGACGATAATGAAATCCCGGGCTCTGGAGGAAGCTTTATAGTCAACCCAGCCGGTTCATCAATTTCTGTAAGGATATCGTTAATAGAAAGCTTACCCTCAGGACGGTTTGTAACATTTACCCCAACATTTAGCGATGATATAAAGAGAGTAGAGTTCTACATCATTGATTCTACTACTGACCCGGATTTAGCTCAAACAACAAAATCATGCTCTTCAGACACTGATCCAGGCTGTAACGCAGTACTAGGAATAACCACCGGTCCATATCCTCAAGGTGAGACAATAAGATATAGTGCCGAAGGATATAATGCACAGAACGAAATAGTCGCAACATCCCCAACACTGTTCTATACATTACCTTCACTTCCTTCCCTTTCCATATCTGTCTCAGAAGAATCATCAATAATAGGAGGAGATGGGAAAATAAGATTCACTGCAACAGCAGTTGGTAATAATGTAGAATCAGTATCGTTTTTCATCGATGAAGACGAAAGTCCTAATACTATGGAACATATGGAAACATGCGCTTCACATAACGTTGATAGTCTTGAGAACTGTGATCTACCAGGTTCATATTCAATAACCAGAACGTATTCTGCAGGCCAGGTAGTAACTTACGCAGCTCAAGCAAAGATAGATGGCACAACAGTAAGTACAGCTCCACAAAGCTATACAGTTCCTTCTCTTATAGTATCCCACCTCCCAGTTGCTCCACAAGCAGGAAGAAGGGTAAGTTTTTTTGCAACAGCAAATGGCAAGATAGATGAAGTAAAAATTGTCATTAATGAAAATGTAGATAAAGTCGGTAGTTCAGTTGTTGAACTGATCCAAGAGATATGTCCCTCACCCAATCACGAACGAGTAGTATGCAGCGCATCAACATTCTCGGTATCCAGAACATTTTCTGCAGGCCGGATAGTATCTTACAATGCTATGGCAAAGATAGATGGCAAACCAATAACTGTATATAGTGATCAACAAAGATTTCAAGTCGGCGGATGTTTACCTAAATACGCTTCCGGTACATCATGCACTGATGTTGCATTTACTCTGACAGACGGAGTCGCAAAAGAAAACATGTGCGCATCTGAAGAATTTGCGCAACAATATTATAAAATAAAAATACCCGTAGGTAAAAGTTGTAAAATTAAATGGACTCTTACAGGATTGGAAAATTCTGGGTATGGGTTGTTTGCAGATTTTGATAAATTTATATGCCATGAGGGTTCTGGAGCACATAATTACTATGAGTGTACGGATAGGTATTATATGTCCGATAGTTCTAAAGGCAGAACTTGTGAGAGTCCTGATAATAGTCTTACATTTGGAGATTATTATGCCATGGTCAGGCACGGCTCTGCTGCTTATCTTGGCAAAACATACGACATAAAAGCCGAACTCGTCGATTGCGTGTAGACTACCCATGATTAATATGTTTAAGAACTGCAAATCCTGCCAAAACTCTTAGCATCCAAAGAAGCTCCGCCAACTAATGCTCCGTTAATGTTCTTCATTGCCATTAATTCTTTGATGTTATTTGGATTTACACTTCCGCCATAGATAATTCTGATATTTTTTGAAATGTTTTTGTTATAAATGTTTGTTAGTAATTCCCTTATGAACTTATGGACTTCTTCTGCCTGCAAAGGTGTTGCATTTTTTCCTGTGCCAATGGCCCAAATTGGTTCATAAGCAATTGTAATATTTTTTATTTCTTTTTCATTAATACTTTTTAAACAATTCAATAATTGTTTTTTTATTATCTTCATTGTTTCGTTTTTCTCTCTTTGTTTTAATGTTTCTCCAATGCATAACATTATTTTTAACTTATTTTTCAATGCTGATTTTATTTTTTTATTAATAATGCTATCAG
>Ga0187833_10001634_pt1 | contig 25286 bp, 21 predicted proteins | sample ETNtaG_37_FD_167968 | JGI IMG/M metagenome (GOLD analysis project Ga0187833, IMG submission 167968) | Marine microbial and viral communities from oxygen minimum zone, Eastern Pacific Ocean - ETNP2014_SV_400_PacBio MetaG (Illumina Assembly) | ecosystem: Environmental > Aquatic > Marine > Hypoxic...
GAAGGTAAAAAAGTACCTCGCATCCTTTCATTTTGTAATCTCAGCATCATTACAATATCACAATTATCTAATCCTCTTTTCATATCAGTAAAAACATTTACTCCCAATCGTTCAACAGAATGAGGCAGTAAAGTTTTGGGTGCTACAATATTGATTTCAGCACCCAACATATTCATTAAATAAATATTTGATCTAGCAACTCTTGAGTGTAAAATGTCTCCACAGATAGCTACTTTTAATCCTTCAATTTTACCTTTTCTATTAATTATAGTTAACGCATCAAGTAAAGCTTGCGTTGGATGTTCTCTTCTACCATCACCAGCGTTAATTACAGAGCAATTTACTTTTTGTGATAATAAATTAGGTGCACCTGAATCTTGATGTCTTATAACAATAACATCGGGATGCATTGCATTTAATGTCATTGCTGTGTCTATTAATGTTTCTCCTTTTTTAATAGCTGAGTTAACAATATTCATTGACATAACGTCAGCCCCAAGTCTCTTTCCAGCTAACTCAAAAGAACTTTGGGTTCTTGTGGAAGGTTCAAAAAATAGATTAATTTGAGTTTTTCCTCTTAAAATATCAGTTTTTTTTGAGATACTTTTATTTAATTTTATGAAAGTTTTTGCTTCTTCTAGAATGTAAGAAACTTCCGAAACAGATGTATCTTGGATACCTAAAAGATGATTATGACTGATTTTAACAGCTTTAAATTTTTTAATTATAGCCATTAAAATTAACTCTATAGAGTCTTCTATTGACTTGTGCAAGTAAATAATTAATTGGTTAAATAATCTATGGCTCCTTGAAGTATAAATGCTGCTGAATTTTTATCTAAATTTTTGATCTGCCTTGTAACATTGGTATTTAAATCTTTGGTCATTTTAAAAGCACCTTCACTTGATAGTCTCTCATCCCATAATGTGATTGGTATTGTAACATTTTTTGATAAATTTTTTGCAAAATCTATGGATGATTGAGCTGACCTTCCTAAAGAACCATCCATATTAAGAGGATTTCCTATAACGATTCCCATTATCTCATTTTCTTGGATAATTTTGTCAATTTCCTTAAATAGAGATTCAGAGTTATTTTTTATTATAGTTTTGAATGGGGTAGCAACCGCTTTATTTTCATCACAAATAGCTAGTCCAATATTTTTTTTTCCAGGATCAATTCCTATTAGTCTAGAATTAACCGTTATATTCTTTTTAAATTCGTCTATACTCAGTATATTGTATGTTTTCATCTTAAATGATAATTTCTACTTATTTGCCAATAATCTCAAATGTCAATAGATAAAGAAACAATAAAACACATATCAAAATTAGCTAGAATTTCTCTAGATGATAAAAAAGTTGATAATCTGTCTAAAGATCTTTCGTCTATAATTAAATTTATCGAAAAACTTAATAAATTAAATACAGACAATATTAAACCTTTAACATCTATAATTGATGCTTCTCTTAGTTTTAGAAAAGATGAAATACTAGAAGGCAAAATAAGAGAGCAAATTTTAAAAAATTCACCTGAAAAAACCGAAGAATTTTTTGTAGTTCCCAAGGTGGTGGAATAGAATGACTGATTTAACAAATCTTTCACTTGTTGGTTTAGTTAACGGAATAAAAAATAAAGATTTTAGCTCCGAAGAAGTTACAAAATCATTTATAAAAAATGCTGAAAACTCAGACAAACTAAACACATATATTACAAAATGTTTTGATGAAGCTTTAGTCTCAGCAAAAAATTTTGACAAAAAGAACAAACCCAAAGGCTTGTTACCAGGCATTCCTATTGCTGTTAAGGATATGTTTTGTACTAAAGATGTTAAAACTACTGCTGGCAGTAAAATTTTAAATAATTTTCTACCTACATACGAATCTACAGTTACAAATAAACTATGGATGGAAGGAGCTTTTTTGCTAGGTAAATTAAATTGTGATGAATTTGCAATGGGTTCATCTAATGAAACAAGTTTTTTTGGAAATGTTACAAATCCATTTGGTGACAAAATAGTTCCAGGCGGATCATCGGGCGGTTCTGCTTCGGCTTTGGCAGCTAATCTTACTCCAGCAACTATCGGAACTGATACGGGTGGTTCAATTAGACAACCAGCATCTTTCACTGGAACAGTTGGTTTGAAACCTACCTATGGAAGATGTTCAAGATGGGGGATTGTGGCTTTTGCATCATCACTAGATCAAGCTGGCCCATTAACAAAAACTGTTGAAGACTGTGCTTTGTTACTTCAGGCTATGACAGGTTACGATCCTAAAGATTCTACTTCAATAAATATAAAGGCTAATAATTTTAGTTCAAACTTAACAGAAAAAGTTAAAAATATAATAATTGGCATTCCAAAAGAATATAGAGTTGAAAATATGCCTATCGAAATAGATAAACTTTGGAAAAAAGGAATAGATTTTTTAAAAGATGCTGGTGCAGTTATAAAAGATATTTCCTTACCCAATACAATGTATGCGCTTCCGACTTACTATATTGTTGCTCCAGCAGAAGCATCATCAAATTTGGCCAGATATGATGGTGTAAAGTATGGTCATAGATCGAAAGGTAGCAATTTAATCGAAATGTACGAAAATACCAGGTCAGAAGGATTTGGTGATGAGGTAAAAAGAAGAATTCTCATTGGAACGTATGTTTTATCATCGGGTTATTATGATGCTTATTATCTAAAAGCACAAAAAGTTAGGAAGTTAATAAAAGAGGATTTTGATAGGTCTTTCAAAAACGTTGATGCCATATTAACACCATCAACACCAAGTTCGGCATTTAAAATGGGAGAAAAGAAAGATGATCCGGTATCTATGTACTTGAATGATATATTTACTGTACCTGTTAACCTAGCAGGGTTACCAGCTATCTCTATACCTTCAGGTTATGATAAAAATAATTTACCTTTAGGCCTCCAGTTAATAGGCAAGCCTTTTGACGAACAAATGATATTAAATTTGTCTTTAGCTTTACAAAAAAGAATGAATTTTAAAAGAAATATAAAAGCATGGTGGAAGTAATGTTGGAAAATAAATTTGATTATTTTATAAAAGGAGAGACGAACAAATGGGAAGTGATTATTGGTTTGGAAGTACATGCTCAGGTTTTATCTAAATCAAAACTGTTTTCATCTTCTTCAACAAAATTTGGTGCAGACCCAAATACACAGGTAAGTCTAGTTGATTCTGCTTTACCTGGTATGCTTCCAGTAATTAATCAATTTTGTATAGAACAAAGCATTAAAACTGGACTCGGACTTAAAGCAAAAATAAATCTTCATTCTGTATTTGATAGAAAAAATTATTTTTATGCCGACCTACCTCAGGGTTATCAAATTTCACAGTATAAAAATCCAATAGTAGGCGAGGGGGAAGTGATTTTGGATATGCCTTATGGAAGTAAAAAGATTGGCATTGAAAGACTTCATTTAGAACAGGATGCTGGAAAAAGCATTCATGACATGGATCCTGAAAATACTTTTGTTGATTTAAATAGATCTGGAATAGCTCTCATGGAAATTGTTAGCAAACCAGATTTAAGGTCTCCCGAGGAAGTTAATGCCTATGTAAAAAAATTAAGATCCATAATGAGATATCTTGCCACTTGTGACGGGAACATGCAAGAAGGATCATTAAGAGCTGATGTAAATGTTTCAGTAAGAAAAGTTGGAGACAAAAAATACGGTACAAGATGCGAAATTAAAAATGTCAATTCGATCAAATTTATGCAAATGGCCATAGAGCATGAAGCCAAGCGACAAGTTAAATTACTAGAAGAAGGCAAAGCTGTTGATCAGGAGACTAGGCTATTTGATGCAAAAAAAAACATAACAAAATCGATGAGACTAAAGGAAGAAGCTCATGACTATAGATATTTTCCTGATCCAGATTTATTACCTTTAAAGATTGACGAAAGCTTAATTGATAAATTAAAAAAAACTTTGCCAGAATTACCTGATGAAAAAAAAGACAGATTCATAAAAAATTACAATATATCTGCATATGAGGCAAATATACTAGTTTCAGAAAAAGAAATTTCAGATTACTACGAAGAAGTTATTAAACATGCTGATAAAAAATTAGCCGCTAATTGGATAATGGGAGATCTTTTTGCAGTTTTAAATAGAAAAAATATTTCTATTGTGAATTCTCCCATTAGTGCAAAAAACTTATCTATATTAATTAATTTAATTTCATCAGGAGAAATTTCTGGAAGAATTGCAAAAGAAGTTTTTGAAATTATGATTGAAAAGGATAACAATCCCAAAGAAATTGTTGTATCAAAGGGTTTGAAACAGCAAAGTGACCCTAAAGAGTTAGAAAAAATTATAACCGAAATATTAACTAAAAATAAGGAGAAAGTGGCTCAATATAGGAATGGCAAAGAAAAACTTTATGGTTTTTTCGTTGGTCAAGTTATGAAATCAAGTGGTGGTAGAGCAAATCCTAAATTAGTTAATGAAATATTGAAATCTAAACTTAAACAAGAATGTTCAAAAATATCGAGGTAAATCAAGAATTACTTGATTATATTTCTGAATTTGGTCTTCAACAGAATTCTATTCAGAAAGAAATTATTCAATACAACAAAAGTTTGGGAAATCAAGAAAGATTACAATTATCAGTAACCCAAGCCAACCTTGTTCAAATGATAATTAGACTTTGTAAAATCGATGAGTGTCTAGAAATAGGTACATTTACAGGGTATAACGCTTTATCCATGGCCCTGGCTTTACCAGAAAATGGAAGAGTTACCACATTAGATAATGATGAAAGAAATATCTCCATTGCCAAGTCTTTTTTTGAAAAAGCTAAAGTAGATGACAAAGTTATAACAATATTTGGTTCAGCATTAGATTCTCTTAAAAAATTTGCACATGACAAAAAATTCTTTGACTTAATTTTTATAGACGCTGATAAAAAAAATTACATAAAATATTTTAATATATCTTTAGATATAATTAAAAAAAAAGGAATTATTATTGTAGACAATGTTTTGTGGCATGGAGATGTGTGCAATAAAACCATTAATAATAAAGAAACTAATATTATAAGAGAGTTCAATTCACATGTTAAAAGTGATAAAAGAATTGAAAAATTTATTATTCCTTTGGGTGATGGCTTAACAATTTGTAGGAAGTTATAAATGTATTATATCGAAATTTATTATAAAATTAATAAAAAAAATTACTGCTCTGATTATAAAAAAAAAATTAATATAGATCGAATTTCTCAAAAAGAATTTTATTAATAATCCTTATTATTATTGTGAATCCTAAATTAAATTTAACCAAAGATCCAATTGCGAAATTGATCAAAAAAATTGCAATACCTGCTAGTGTAGGTACTTTTTTTCAGACTATGTTTAATGTTGTTGATACTTTTTTTGCTGGAAAAATATCTCCGGAGGCTTTATCAGCCTTAGCTAAATCCTTTCCTATATATTTTATTATAATAGCAGCTTGTGTTGGGGTTACTGTTGGTGCTACATCTTTAATTGCTAATAGCATTGGAGAAAATAACAAAGAGAGAATATTAGACTATTTTGCCCAAACAATTATTTTTGGTTTTTTGGTCTCTATATTAATTACAATTATTGGTCTTGTTTTTTCACCTATGTTATTTAGTTTAATAAGTTCTGACGAACAATTTGTTTTGCTGGGATTAAAATATACAAATATAATATTTGCAGGATCAATAATCTTTATTACTGTTGTCGCTTTAAATTCTTTGTTACATGCCGAAGGAGATACAAAGACTTATAGAAATGTTCTTATTGTAAGTTTTTTACTTAATATAATTTTAAATCCTTTATTTATTTTTGGTTATGGTTTTTTGCCACCTATGGGAATTGCTGGAATAGGTTTTGCAACTATTGTTGCTCAGTTTATTGGATTACTTATAATTTTTAATAAAATAATTAAATCAAGTAGAATTAAAAACATAAAAATAATGGATTTTTACCCAAAAATTTATTTATTAAAAAATTTATTTAATCAATCAGCACCAATTTCAGCTACTTTGCTGTTAATTTCTGTAGGTAACTTCATAGTATTAGCATACATCAGTGTTTTTGGTGAACATGCTATCGCAGGATATGGTGCGGCTGCTCGTTTTGAACAAATACTTCTGTTACCTGTTTTAGGACTTAATACGGCTATCATATCGATTATTAGTCAAAATTTTGGTGCAAAAAACTATTTAAGAGTTAAAGAATCTTATTTTAAAGCTGTAATGTATGGTTTTTCGCTTATGATAATTTGCGGAATAATTATATTTTTATCGGCAAATAAAATTGTTAGTATTTTTTCAGACAATTCTAATGTCATTTTTTTTGGTACAGCTTATTTAAAAATATCTGCTTTAATTTTTCCAGCATACCCAATTTTTTTTATAAGCAACGGTTTTTTTATGGCTATAAAAAAATCAACTTATTCAATGTATTTAAATTTAATCAGAAATGTTATTTTGCTAATACCAATCGTAATTTCGGCTAAAATTTTTGGTGGGAGTTTTCAAACGTTTTTTTGGAGTTATTGTTTTTTTAATTGGCTTTACGTGATATGCTTATTTATTTTAATAAGTATTTATATAAAGCGATATTTAATTTAAATCAGCTGAATTTTTTAACCAATTCCATAAATAATTAGCAAAAGATCTTCTAACATATAAGTCAATTTCATTTTTACTTTTTCGATGAATGGTTACATCGATATGATTTAGTATGGTTTGGATAACTTTGTTGTCCGAGAAGTTTTCTGAGTCAAAATCATAAGGACATCCTTTGGATAAAACTTCAAAAATACTTGATCCAGATAACGAAAAAATTGTAAAATGATCGGTGACATTTGTTATAGCACCCAAGTTTGTTTTTGAAATTTCATCAAATAGAACTTGTTCAAGTTCATAGATATTAGTTTCCTTTGCAATTTCAACGTTTGAAACTAAGAGCCATTCATTAGGTCCTAGCCATAATAAAGTAATTATTTCTTTAACAGATGTTTTGCCAGCTTCTTTAGGTAGCGACATTTCAAGAATTTTTTCTACATTGGTTGTAAATTCTATTTTTTTTAGATCTCCCCGTAGATTAATTTTAGCTATGGGTGTTTTTTCTTTCATGGAAAAATTATCAAAGGAATAACTTTCGGTAATTGGTGTATTAAAATCAAGCATTAAATTTATTTCCCTCTTTATCTAGAAAAACAGTATCCGACACAGTTACCTCGATGGTTTTATTCGGCATAGGCACAAAAAGTTTTTTTCCTTTCAAATTTTTTCCATTTTTTACAACAGCTAGAGCAATCGATTTTTTTAAATTTGGACTGTAATAGCTAGAAGTTACGTGACCTATCATATTCATTGGAGGCTTGTTTTTTATGTTCTCAACAATTTGTGCTCCTTCTTCTAGAATTTCTTTAGGATCATTTGTAAGCAATCCAACAAGCTGTTTCCTATCTTTTCTCATCGTATCAGGTCTGTACAAAGATCTTTTTCCTATAAAATCGTATTTTTTCTTACTCACAATCCAATCCATTTGTAAATCAATCGGGGTAATTGTGCCGTCGGTTTCTTGTCCTGCAATTATAAAACCCTTCTCAGCTCTTAATAAATGCATTGTTTCAGTGCCATAAGGAGTAATTCCAAATTCTTTTCCTACTTTCATGCATTTTTCCCATACAGCATGTCCATAATTAGACTGTATGTTTATTTCATAGCTTAATTCACCTGTGAAACTTATTCTCATAACACGACATTTTATTTTATCAATTAGGCCTTCTTTAAAACTCATATGGGGAAACTCTTGATCAGAAAAATTTACATTTTTAACAATATTTTCCAATATTTTTTTACTATAAGGACCACAAACACTAACAGTGGCAAAATGATCTGTAACAGAAGTTAAATACACATTGAGATCTGGCCATTCTGTTTGTAAAAAATCTTCCAACTTACTCATTACAGAGGCTGCTCCTCCAGTGGTAGTTGTCATTAAATAATGATTTTCGCCAAGTCTTGTAGTAACGCCGTCATCATATATCATACCGTCATCGTTGAGCATTAATCCATATCTACATTTACCAATTCTTAATTTGCTCCAAGAATTTGTGTAAACACGATTTAAAAATTCAGAAGCATTATTTCCTTGAATATCAATTTTACCCAATGTTGAAGCATCTAGAATTCCTGCTCCAGTTCTTGCAGCTTTCGATTCCCTTTGAACAGCTTCATAAATATTTTCATTTTTAATTGGGTAATACCAAGCTCTTTTCCAATGTCCTACGTCCTCAAATTTTGCTCCATTTTTTTCATGCCATGCGTGGACAGGTGTTTTCCTTACGATATCAAAAAATTGTTTTACATTTCTCCCTACAATAGCTCCAAAAGTTAAAGGTGTGTATGGAGGACGAAATGTTGTAGTTCCTAATTCACCCATTTTGGTATTAGTAATTTCAGAAATAATTCCTAAAGTGTGCATATTGGCGATTTTGCCTTGGTCAGTGGCCATTCCTGTAGTTGTATAACGTTTAACATGCTCTATAGATTTAAAACCTTCTCTTAGAGCTAATTTAATATCATTTGCCGTTGTATCATTTTGATAATCTAGGAAAGATTTAGTTTTTCCTGAAATTTTATCTGATGGCACTAACCATATATTTTCAATAGTTCCATTATTGAATTCTGAAACATTTATTTGGTTATCATGATTTAATTTTAGAAATTCATTTGTTTTTTTTTGACTTTCTTCAATAATGTTTTTTAGATCAAAAGTTCCATTGCACGATCCTATAGAAATTTGATTAAGTGGCGTTGATTTGGGTTGGAAACAATATTTTTTTTCATTAAAATCCAGTTTGCCTCCAGATTGAGTAAATAGATGAATGGCGGGAGTGTAACCACCAGAAATACATAATAAATCACAATTAATTTTCAATTTATTACCAATTGTACTCCTATTATCTTTGGAGAGTTTCATTACATGAACTTTGGTAATCTTTTTATGTCCTTCTGTATAAACGACAATACTCTTCCATAATATTTTTATCCCAAGTTCATTACATTTTTTAGGCAAATCTCCACTTGATTGTTCTCTAATGTCGATAATAGCTTCTATTCTAACACCTTTATCATGTAAGCTTATTGCAGTTTCATATGCATCATCGTTACTAGTGAATATAACGGCATTATTTCCACATTTTACGCCGTAATAATTAATGTATTTTCTTACAGCTGATGACAGCATAATACCAGGTCTGTCATTGCAATCAAAAATCATTGGTCTTTCAATTGATCCGGTAGCCAAAATTATTTTTTTTGCTCTAACTTTCCACAAACGTTGTCTTATCTTACCTTTTTTTTCTTTTTCGCTTAAATGATCGGACAAATTTTGCATCATAATTAAATAATTATAATTATGATAAGCAGCTACACTTGTTCTATTTAGAATCTTAATGTTTTTGTAATTTTGTAATTCAGAGCAAGTTTTATTTATCCATTCCAAGGGTTTAAGTTCATTTATTTTAGTTAATTTTTCCTCAGCAAAAATTAGATTTCCACCAAAATGAGGTCTTTCATCAACAAAAAGAATTTTTTTACCTGTTTTTACAGCAACTTTTGCTGCAGATAACCCTGCCGGTCCAGAACCTATAATTAAGACTTCACAGTGATAATATTTGTGATCATAAATATCAGGATCATTTTCTGTAGGTGATTTACCCAAGCCAGCCGATTTTCTTATAAAACCTTCGTACTTTTTCCAAAGTTTTGTAGGCCACATAAAGGTTTTATAATAAAAGCCAGCAGGAATAATGGGGGAGAAAACATTATTAATTTCTCCTATATCAAAATTTACATTTGGCCAACAATTTTGACTTTCAGCATTTAATCCTTCAAATATCTCGAGTTGTGTTGCTCTTGTATTAGGGTCAGTACTTGCTTTATCTTTAATAACTTGAACAAGGGCATTTGGTTCTTCGGCACCAGAAGTAAGTATGCCTCTTGGTCTATGGTATTTAAAACTTCTACCAATCAAATGAATTCCATTTGCTAACAGTGCTGAAGCCAAAGTGTCACCCTTGAATCCAAAAAAAATTTTTCCGTTAAATTTAAAATAAATTTTTTCAGCTTTATTTATTTGTCCTCCAGATGATAGTCTAAATTTATTTGACATTATTTAGTTGGTTTTTCTCCCATTTTATAAACAAAGTGAATTTTATCATTTGTGGTATCTCTAGCCATATTAAACCAACGTCTACATCCATGAGCATGGTTCCATCTTTCATATTGAAGACCTTTTATATTTTTTCTCATAAATAGATATTCTGCCCATTGGACGTCACTTAATTCCGTTGGTTGTTTTGGTCTAATTATATGAGCTTCACCTCCATAGCTAAATTCGCTATGATCTCTCACACCACAATAAGGACATCTAATTATAAACATACTAATGAGCTACTGCTGCAGCACCATGTTCATCAACAAGTTTGCCGCTAACAAATCTATTGATGTTAAAGGGAGCATTTAAAGAATGAGGTTCATCTTTCGCTATCGTATGTGCAAACAAATGACCTGATCCAGGTGTAGCTTTAAAACCCCCAGTTCCCCAACCACAGTTGAAATAAACTCCTTTTATAGAAGTTTTGCTGATTATTGGACTTGCATCAGGACAAATATCAACAACACCTCCCCATTGCCTAAGCATTCTAAGTCTACTAAAAATTGGATAGAGTTCCAAAAGTGCCTTTAGGGTACCTTCAACAATTTCATGAGTTCCTCTTTGAGTATATGACACATATGAGTCTGTACCAGCTCCAATGACGAGTTCACCTTTGTCGGATTGGCTTACGTAAGCGTGAACAGCATTAGACATAACAACTGTGTCAATTATTGGTTTAATTGGTTCAGAAACTAGAGCTTGAAGAGGTTTGCTTTCAATGGGAAGTTTTAAACCTGCCATATTAGCAATAACACTTGAATGTCCAGCTGCTACAACACCTATTTTTGAAGTTTTAATAAATCCTTTAGTTGTTTCTAAACCTTCAACAATATCTCCTTTTCTTTTAATCCCTTTTACTTCACAATTTTGAATAATATCAACACCCATTGAATCGGCACCTCTAGCATAACCCCAGGCAACAGCATCGTGCCTGGCTGTTCCAGCTCTTTTTTGCAATGTACCGCCCATTACTGGATAACGAATATTTGGTGAGCAATTAATAATAGGGCAAAATTCTTTAACTTGTTTTGTTTCTAGCCATTCACAATCTATACCATTTAATCTATTTGCATGAGTTCTTCTTTTTAATTCTCTTACATCATGTTGATTGTGAGCTAAATTCATAACACCTCTTTGACTAAACATGACGTTAAAATTTAATTCCTGAGATAAGTTTTCCCAAATTTTTAAAGCATGGTCGTAAAGTCCAGCACTAGCATCCCACAAATAATTTGACCTAATAATAGTGGTATTTCTTCCAGTATTTCCTCCACCAATCCATCCTTTTTCAACAACTGCTATATTTTTTATATTATGTTCTTTTGCAAGATAATAGGCTGTTGCCAAGCCATGACCTCCACCGCCAACTATTATTACATCGTATGAATTTTTTGGTTCAGGATCCCTCCATGCTTTCTGCCAATTTTCGTGATAGCTGAAAGAGTTTTTTATTAAAGAAAAAATAGAATATTTATTTTTCATTTTTAAAAATTACTGCAATACACTTGAATATTCAATACAATGAATATAAACCATTCGACACGGAGAGGTGGCAGAGATGGTTGATCGCACCAGGTTGCTAACTTGGCAAACGGAGTAATTCGTTTCGAGGGTTCGAATCCCTCCCTCTCCGCCAAACATTATTTAATTAAATAAACTTTAATTTTGTGAGAGGATCTATTCATTAAGTTCGTTCTGAATTTTTGTTATAAATTTTTTTAGTATTTCTCTATCTTCAGGTTTAAGAATTTGATCTTTTTCAGTTGCTTTTTTTAATTCGTTTCTTACTTTATTTCTGATCATTTCTCTTCCTTGATCATTTGTTAAATTTTTTAATGTATGTTCATAATATCCAATTTTTTTTCCTATTGTAAATTGATACAATAAGTAAATTCCTAAAAGAACAAAAATTGTTTTATAAACAAAAATTTTCATCTTATGTCACTATTATAACTTTTTTTAAAAATTACTAGTTATTAATGTAAATAGTATTGATTGGTATTTTATTTACATTAAAGACTTTAAATAATTTAAATTTTTCATTTAATTTTTGTTCTATTTTAATCGGATTACCCTTTTGATAAAAATGATTTGTAACAATAAAGTTGGATTCATTTATATTTTTTACAAAATTAAATCTTTTTCTATCTTTTTTATCAATCAATAAAAGACTCCAGTGGTAGGGAGATTCACTTAAAACGAAAACATTAATTTTTTTACTAGAATTTTTTTTTGCTATGAAATTTAGTGCTTTTAAATTACTCACTCCCCAATAATCTATTTCAAAATTATCCCTTATATTATTTCCAGCTAGTTTATTAAAATAAGTGAATTGAAAAGGATGATGTTTTATCATCCACAAAGATGTAAATATTAAAAATGGAAATATAAATATAAAAGTATATTTAACTTTAATTTTTCTCGAAATAAATTCTAACCCTCTAATTGATATAAAGATCAAAGATGGATAAATATAATACAATTGTCTCCATCCATTATATAAAGTTGAATTAAGCTCTATAACTAGGATGATCGATAAAAAAAAAATTGAAAAGAATATAATATCCATTCTTTCTTTATTTCCCCTGTAGATATCATTAAAACTTTTTTTTTCAGACAAGTTAATAAATCTTTTAAAAGATCTAATAATTATCAAGTAAGAGCCCAGGAAGAAAAGAAACAAATAAAGAATAGGAGTAGATATAAGTATCCATAAAATTGAATAATGCCATGGCAAATTTAATGCACTTATGTAATTACCTAAATAAAATATACCACCACTCCATGGATAAGAGCTCATTGATTCTAAAGTTTTAATAAAATTTGTTATTGGATCGATCCATAAATAAGGCCAAAACAAAATTGTAAAAATCTGAAGAAAAAGAATGTAAGTAATTATTTTAAAGATGTTTTTTTTAAAAAAAATGTTGTTATCCAGCGATCTAAGAATAAAAAAAACAAGTACAACAAAGGGTACAATAACTCCTAGTACTCTAGTGGCTATTGCAAAGGAACATGTAATTGAAGATAACAAAGCTCCTATATAATTTGGATTATTTAAAAAATTTATTGAAAAAAAAAGACTTATAATAAAAAAAGAAAAAAAAATGATATCTTTGTTATTATAGAAGCTATCGGCAAAAATCCTTGGACTCAAATAAAAAAAAAGAAGACCAATTATACTTAATAATTTAGAAAACCTTTTCTTTAGTAACAAGAAAAAAAAAATACTTGATATAAAAAATATTATGAAATTGAATAAATGCCTAATAAGAAAAATTTCCTTTAAGTCATCTATCAAAAAAGCTTTTTCTATATATGCCATGGGAAGATTAAACATGACACCATAGTTAGAATAAATGTAATCATCTAATTTTGGAAAACCAGGATAAGTTTCTATTGAAAGAGTTTCCCTAACAAAATTCAAAGAAACAAAACCACCTATTCTTTCATTATATTCATCCCAAGATATGCCGTAATCATCATAAATATTTATTCCAATAATAAAGAAAACTGAAAAAATTAAAAAAGGTAATAATTTTTCAAAATTGATTTTTTTTCCCATTTTTTATAAATTGATTATTTAATCTTTCTGATAATAAAAGTAAGAAAATTTGAGTGTATCATATTAAGTATAAAATATTTTTATATCAGAGAATTATAGGATAATTAATATCAAATTTTTTTTATAAAATACATGAACAAAAGTAGCTCATTATTGATATTAGTTCATAACGAAATTGATACAATTGAAAATGAAATTGTAGAAATAAATAAATTTTTAAGAAATAATTCAAATTCAGAACTAGTAATCGTACAAGATGGAAGTACTGATGGAACCTATGAAAAATTAAATGAACTAAAAGCAAAATATAATTTTATACTAAATAGTTTAAAAGAGAGAAGGGGATACACTCAAGCTTTTATAGATGGGGTTAATAGCTGCTCAGGAAATACTATTTTATTCAGTGATTCAGGTGGGAAATACAGTTTTCAGAATATACAAAAATTTTTGAATATGTTTAAATTAAAAAATTTAGATTTATTGGCTGGCTACAGAATCAAAAGAAAAGATAAATATTTACGAAGATTTCTTTCTTTTTTTTACTCAAAACTGTGTAATATATTATTTTGGAATAACTATAAAGACTTAGATTGTGGATTTAAAGTTTTTAATAAAAGTAAATTGTTATTAATTCTAAAAAATTATAAATTTACTAAATCTCTTCTAACATCACAACTATTTATATATTTTATTAAAAAAAAATGGAATATTTATCAATTACCAATCAAATATTTAGAAATTAAAAATAGAAAATCTAGGGGAATTCCTATGAATAAAATTTTAATTATATCATTTCTTTCAATAACTAATTTATTTAAAATTAGATTAAACTTGAATAAAAAATCAGATCTTAATTGATTTTGAGCCAGTATCAGTAAATCCAAAATTAATACATTGAAGCTTGGATAATCTTTTTTTGACTTTTTTTTGATTTTCATGTTTAACAAAAAAAAGAAAATATCCACCACCGCCAGCACCAAGCAACTTTCCTCCAATTGCCCCAGCACCGAGAGCATCTTCATAGATTTGATTTATATTTACTGGCGAAACTTTAATATCCAAATCTTTTTTGATCATCCAGTTTTCATGTAAAATATGACCCAAGTTATCTAAATTTCCAGATGTTAGCTCATATTCAAAATTTTTTGCTAAGTTAGATAGTTTTTCAAAATTAATGAATTTCCTTCCTCTTTTTTTAATACTTCCTAATATATGATCTGCACTTCTATTTATTCCACTATAAAAGAGCATGAGGTTATTTTCAAAATTTTTTTTTCTTAATTTAGATATTTTAATTTTTTTTATTGTAACTGATTTATTTTTTTTAAAGATAATAGTATTTAATCCACCGTAAGCAGTAGAAACTTGATCTTGCATTCCAATTGGTTTTCTACATTTTTGAATTTCAATTTCACAAGCTTGTTTGCTTAATAACTTTTTTCCTATTTTTTTATTTATTAAAAACTTGTTTATTGCATTAACTAGGCCAACTGTTAATGCACTAGATGATCCCAATCCACTACCTGATGAAGGAACATCAGCAGAAGTGATAATTTCTACACCCCTATATATATTGAAATATTTTAATGAGTTTTTGATAATTACGTGATTAATATCATTTGCAGTATCTACATTTTCAGTTTGGGAATATGAAATTCTTATTTTACCATCATGTTTATTATTTAATAATATATATATATATTTATTTATTGTGGTCGATATGACCCTGCCAGGTGTGTTACTTTTTTTGTTAAAATAATCAGAACCACCCCCAGCAAAACTGATCCTCAATGGTGTTTTTGATAATATCATTTTAAAAACATTGTTAATAAAAGTTTTCTTTAATTGAATGATCTAAGTGTTAAAAATAGATCTTGTTGCAGAGTATAAATTTTTATAATTAATTAATCCTTTTTTAACAAATTTTTTGCCTACAATTAAACATTTAATACCTGTTTTTTTTGCTGCAAGATAATCAACATCTCTATCTCCAATCATGTATGAATTCTTCTTGTTAATATTCAGATCTTTGATTGCACGTAAAAACATACCATTATTTGGTTTTCGACAGCTTGATTTTCTTTTAAATTTAATATTTTCTCCTTTGAATCCACTATGAGGATAATATGGACAAAAGTATATTCTATCGAAATAAGCATTATTTTTTCCAAAGAGATATTCTAGTTTTTTATGATCATTCTCAAGTTTTTTTAATGTGATAAAACCTTTAGCTACAGCTGGTTGGTTGGTCACAATAACAGATAAGTAACCATTATCGTTTATTTGCTTTACAGCTTTGATACTTCCATAATTTAATTTCAATGGATTTTGATATTGATTTTTATGATTATCCTTATTAATTACTCCATCTCTATCTAAAAAAATTGCAGGCATTTTTTTATTTAAGTTTCCGTTTGTATATTTTTTTGTTCTTATTTGTTTTTTGATTAAATTGATTCTATCTGGTGTCCCTGCATCTTTTACATATTCACGTGTATTATAAGTATATATTTTTAAATTTTTTTTCAGTAATTTTCCAAGAAGATCTTTCGAAAAATCTTGAAATTTATTTGATTTTAAATATTTTAAAATTTTTTTATTTATAATAAATATTCCGGACATGCATAAATTACCTATATTCACCTTTTTATGTGGTTTTTTGTGAAGTTTTATAATTTTAAAATTTTTGTCGACTTCAACAATATCACTGTCCGAAGGATGATCATTTGGATGGACAAGTAATGTTAAGTGGCTTTTTTTTCGCAGGTGAAATTTTATGAATCTCCTTAAATCAATATTAAAAATTAAATCTCCATGTATTGTTAAAATATTTTCAAAATTAAATTTTTCTAAATTTTTTAAACAGCCAGCATTTCCCAGTGGATTGCTTTCTTCTAAAAATATAAATTTTAGCTTTTTAAATTTTTTTTTTAATACAGTGTGAAATTTTTTATATTTTTTTTTTGAAAGTATAAATATTTTTTTTTTAATCGATGATAATTTTTCTATCTGATGGACTATAATAGGTTTATTTCCAATTTTTAAAAAGGCTTTGGGTTTATTTCCTATGATTTTTTTTAATCTAGTACCACTCCCACCTATCAAGATAGCAATTTCCATATAATTTCTCTTGTTTTTTAACACTCCTTTAGTGTTTTTTTTATTGATGCATGGGAGTTTAAATAAAATTTAAATCCTGTTTTATTTAGCTTTTTCGTGGAATATCTGTAATAAGGAATATCTCCTTTCCATCCACGATCTTTTTTTTCATATATAATTTTTTTTTCTTTTCCAAATTTTTTTAATAGCAAGCGAACGATATTTTTTACTTTGGTCCCACTGTCACTTGTTCCGATATTATAATAATTAACTTTTTTATTATGTTTTATTTTAATTACATAAATCATGCACTTTATTATTTCATCAACATGTGAATAAGGTTTACGTTGTTGACCATCACCTAATACTTTTAAATGTTTATTATTTGTCATAATCTTTTTTGATAAATCATAAATGACACCATGAGTTAAATTTTTTCCCACAACATTTGGAAACCTGAATATGAAACTTATTATATTATTATTAAATGAAAAAGCAGATATAAATGCTTCGGAGGCTAATTTCATTGCTCCATAAAAACTTTCTGGCTTGTGAGGAGATGAAACTTCACTTATTCTTCCTTTGATATTTCCATAAATTGCTGAACTTGATGAAAAAATTAATATTGTTTTTTTTCCAATAAATGGTTTTAAAAAATTACAAATATTAGCGGTTGTCAAAAAAGTATTGTTTAAATCACCAAATGGATTGTTAGCACCTGATTGGATATCTGAATTAGCAGCCAAATGCCAAATTTGTTTAAGCCTATTTTTTTTTAGGATTTTTAAAATTTTATTATTATTTATTTTTTTGTTTAAGTTGATTTTAAAAAAAATAAATTTTTTATCTTTTGTAAAATTTTTTATAAATTTAAATTTTCCTAATTTGTAATTGTCAATTCCAATAACAATGCATTTTTTTCTCTTGATTAGTACAGAAAGTAAAGCAGATCCAATGAACCCAGCTACCCCAGTAATTATATAGACATCTTTATTTTTTGTTTTCAATTTCATTAATTATATCTTCTGATAGAATTTTTGCATTCTTTATAACTTGATCTGAATTTAAATATTCCCATGTACCCCATCTTCCTAAAAATTTAACACCAAGTTTATTATAATAACTAATAATATTGTTAACATTGCTTCTATGTTCAAGATTATAAATAACATAAGCATATTCAAATTTCTTTAAAACATAAGAATGAATATCAGATCTTTTTTTTATAAAATTAATTTTAAATAAACCAGTAATAATTTGATTTATGATAAAATTCTTATTCATTTTATCAATTTTACTTCCTTTTCTAAAAGTAATTTCTATTTCAAAAAAACTATAGTTCTTTTCAGAGTAATTTTTTCCTAAAAAGTTTAATTTAGAAATTCTGTGAAATATAATATCTTTGTCAGGAATCATAAAAGAAAAATTATTTCCTCCTACGTCACCCTTTATTTTGAATACTGATATGTATATTGAATTATATTTTAGATTTTTTGAACAATTCATAATTTTTTTATCTGATCTGAATATTTTATAAAAATGATTTAAAGGTATAGTTGAAATTAACATATCGATTTTAAATTTTTTTATATTTGTAAAAATCTTGAAACATTCATTATTTTTATCTATTTTTAAAATTTTTTGATTAGTATGAATTTTAATTTTTTTATTCAATCTTCTCTTAAAAGAATTGAACAAACTTGCTATGCCACCCTTAAGCGGATAATTAAAGTATAATTGGTGTTTGTAACCTTCGCTATCAATTCCTCTTGCGCTGTTTATAATATCTCTATTTGGAGGTTTTGGAATTCTCTCAACCATTTGAGTATCCATTTTCGAAATAGGATATTTCCAGATTTTTTTATTATAAGGTTCCAAATATAGTTCCATGATTCCTTTTCCAAAAATTTTTAAGAAAAATTGCTTCATATTTTTTGCCTTTATGTTTTTATAATTATTATTTAAAAACATCTTTAAAGCATAATTCAATTCTTCTTCAGGCAATTTGTGGAGTTCATTTTCGAATGGATATTTTATTAATATTTTTTTATTAAATATTATTTTGTTTGATCTCCTTATCTTTGTTTTATTTTTACCAAGTAAATTAAGAATTGTTTTTAAATTTTTTTTATCTTTAGAAAAAATAATATGAGGTCCCACATCATAATAAATTTTACCAAATTTATATGACCTAAGTAATCCACCTATTTTGTTTTCTTTTTCTAATATATGAATGCTTTCAATATTTTTATTATTTTGTAAAAAATAAGATAATGATATAGATCCTATTCCTCCACCAAGTAATGCAATGTTCATTATTTATTTTTTTAAAAAGATTGACAATTTATCAATAATAATAATTTAAGTAATAATCAAAGAATATCTTTTTTAATAATGAGGTTTATCAATGAAATAATTTCGGATCTTAACAGGTTTTTTTCTCAACATATATTTATAAACATTAACATTTTCAAGTACTCTCTGAACATAATTTCGCGTTTCTCTAAATTTTATTAATTCAATCCAATTTACATAATCAATTTTTCCTTTTTGTGGATTACCGTTAATTTTATTCCAATAAGCAACCCTTTTTGGTCCGGCATTATATGCTGCAATTGAAAATGGATAAGAACCTTCGTATTGTTCAAGAAGTTCAGCGATATAATATGAGCCCAATTTAATATTATAATTAGGATCCGAAGTTAGTTTTTTTTTGCTATAAGGAAGTCTGGCGCGTTTAGCTACAAGCTTTGCTGTATATGTCATTATTTGCATCATTCCTCTAGCACCAACGTAACTGTGTGCCTGTAGATCAAATTCACTTTCTTGCCTAATGATTGCTAAAATAAGTTCCTGAGAAGGCATTTTCTTTTTATTGATTATTAAAGGCACATCAATAATTGGAAAATTTATAAAATAATGAAATCTTTTTTCATATGAAGCTTTTTTAGCAACCTGTATTGCAAAATCATATCTTCCAATACTAATTGCCAGATTTCCTGCTAAAATTTCGCTTCCTTGATTAATATTAATAGTTGCCAAATGTTTAATAATATCTTTAGCATACTTGGTTTTATTTATTTCATGAAGTAAAATTACTAATTTTGTTAACTCATTTTCGCTAAATATTTTATTTTCAACATCATTTGGTGCCATCATTTCCCTATCCAAATAAAAATCTTTGTTAGGGTAAATTTTTAAAAATGCTAATTGACCGTAATAAGTGGTTAAGTATTTAGATGCCTCTTTAAACCATTTTTCTGAGCTTTTTATGTCATTTAATTTTTCATATGATCTACCAAGCCAATAAGCTCCTCTTGATAAACTTATGGGATAACTAACATTTTCAATAAAATTATGAAAATGTTGAGTTGCCAATATAGGATCATCTAAAAAACTTAATGCAATCCATCCGGACAACCATTCCGCTTCAGCATATTCAGGACCATTTTTCATTGAATGATTACTAGCAATTTTGTAAGCAATGGCATATTTTTTTTTATAAATTAAAGCTCTTGATATAATTTCCCTTTCAAACCACCATTTATCTGGTCTTACTAAAAATTTTGGATCGTTTCTAACTTTTAGTAATATTTCCAAAGAAGAGTCAAGACGACCTCTCTTTCTTCTCCACTTTAGTCGATCGTATAATAAACCTGGATCTTTATTTAATTTACTAGACACCTTACTAATAGCGTTATCTACTCCATAAGATTTACTCATTAGTAATAATCTTGCGTTATATAAAGCTTGATAATCTTTTGGCAAGTACCTGAGCATTCTTTTTAAATCCCAATATTTATTTTCCCAAGCAAGCCAGTCGGCTCTTTTAATATGATCTTCGGTATTTAAATATTTTTTTAATTTTTTTCTCAAAAATTTAAGATCTCTTTTTGATAACCTGGCAGTAATCCAACCACTTTTTATTAGAGATATTCCCTTTTCATACTTGCCTTCGGACAAATAGCTTTGACCTAGCATTAATTTTCCATATCCACTAAAAGGTTCTTTTCCTTCAAATAATTTTATTACTCTCTTTTCAGAAATTGTTTTTGTAGTAATTTTGTGTTCTGATAAATACCTGAGTCTGTTTATTCTTGGGTAGTTTGAATTTAAATTAATAAAATTTATATAATCATAGAAATTTGCTTGGTTATTTGGTTCTAATAAGTAAAGCCATTTTACCAATCTATAAATTGATCTATCTTTAACGTCACTTGACAAATTTATTGCGTTAGTCCATCTTTTTTTATCTATTTCGGAAAATATCTTTTTAGCTAATTTTAAATCATTTTTAGAAAAATATTTGGATTTAGTAGCAACCTTTTTCTTTTGCTTCTGATATGTTATTGGTTTTTTTCTAGGGATAATTAATTTTTTCTCATCAATTTCTGCAATAATTTTTTCCTTCTCACTTTCTTTTCTTTGTTCTTCAGGTTTTTTTTTAGGTAATAAATATTTTATTTTCTTCGTTTGCAACTTTGTGAGATCGCCGTTTATTGGTTTAATTTTTGGTAGAAGTATTTTCTTTAATAATGTCTCATCAATTTTAGAATTGGAATCAATTTGAGAAGTTTCTTCTTTTTGTAATTTAGTGTCTTCGGGTTGATTTTTTGGTAGTATTGTTTCTTTTTTTCTTAATTTTTCGATTTTTGGCTCAGGTTTTGGAATAATTATTTCCTCAGCAACCAAGTTTTCTAATAAAAACAATGTAATTATAAAAATAATTAAATCTGTTATCGAAAATTTCGCCATATAATTTTAGATGATTTGCTTCAGTAAATTATGTTATAAAGATTTATGTTTAAAGGATCAATTGTAGCAATAATTACACCATTCAAAAATGGTAAATTGGACGAAGATGCCTATATATCCTTAATTCATTATCACATTAAAAATCACACTTCGGCCATTGTAGTAGCAGGAACAACTGGAGAGTCTCCAACTCTAAATCATAAAGAACATAAGAGACTTATTGAATTATGTGTAAGAGAATGCAAGGATAAGATTCCGGTAATAGCAGGTACTGGTTCGAATTCAACAGAGGTGGCTATATCTTTAACAAAGTATGCAGAAAAAGTAGGAGCAAATGCTGCGTTAGTAGTTACACCTTATTATAATAAACCTACACAAAAAGGTTTATATTGCCATTATAAAGCTATCAATGACGAATGTGATATACCCATAATTATATACAATATTCCCTCAAGATCAGTAGTCGATATGTCAGTAGATACAATGGCAAAACTTTTTGAATTAAAAAACATTATTGGAGTAAAAGATGCAACGGCAAATTTAGATCGTGTTGATGAGCAAAAGAGAAAAATTGGAAATGATTTTATTCAACTTTCTGGAGAAGATGGCACAGCATTAGAATTTAATTTGAGAGGAGGAAAGGGTTGCATTTCAGTAACCGCAAATATTGCACCTAAACTTTGTTCAGAATTTCAAGAAGCTTCTTTGGCGAAAAATAACGATAATCTTTTAGCAAGGGCAAAAGAAATTAATGATCGATTAATGCCTCTTCATAAATCTCTTTTTATAGAGAGTAATCCTAGTCCTGTTAAATATGCAGCAAATCTATTAAAACTTTGCTCAGATGAAGTTAGACTTCCTCTAGTAGGAGTAACTTCAGAAACAAAAGAAAAAATTAAATCAGCAATGCAACATGCAAATTTAATTTAATTCATGAAGAGTAAAACCAATAAAGGTTTAAAAGTTATTTGTTTAAATAGAAAAGCAAGTTTTAATTATTTTTTCAGTGAAGTTTTAGAAGCAGGGATTGTCTTAAAAGGATCTGAGGTTAAATCAATAAGGAAAGGCAAAGTTAATATATCAGATTCATATGCTGTAGATAAAGAAGGGGAGATTATTTTAATTAATTCTCACATCTCTTCCTATAAAGAATCTAGCTACAATGATCATCACCCAACAAATCATAGAAAACTTTTATTAAATAAAAGAGAAATAAACAAATTAATTGGAAAAATTAATAGGGAAGGCTTTACAATTGTTCCCACAAAAATATATTTTAAAAATGGAAAAGTAAAAATTGAAATTGCAATTGCAAAAGGCAAAAAGCATTATGATAAAAGACAAGTTAAAAAACAGAGAGATTGGAACAGAGAAAGATCTAGATATTTTAGAAAAACAAGTTGATTTAAAATGATTTTTCTTGGATTTGGATCAAATTTACCATCCAAATATGGAGATAAATTTGCAAATATAAATCTTGCAATCTCATCTCTTGAATCTTATGGAATTAAGATAATAAAAAGATCTAGTTTCTATAAAACACCTTCTTACCCGGACAGAGAAAATCCAGAGTTTATTAATGTTGTTATTTTAGCTAAGACTAATTTGCCACCAATTGATTTAATGTCAGTTTTAATTTTTATAGAAGAAAAGTTGGAAAGGAAAAGAGTTAAAAAAAATGATCCAAGAACATGCGATATCGATATTATTGATTATAATGGCCAAATATTGAATCTAAAATACAATAATTTTGATTTAACGGTACCACATAAAGAGCTTACATCAAGAAATTTTGTTTTATTCCCTTTGCAAGAAATATCACCGATGTGGAAACATCCCAAAACAAAAGAGACTATTAGTAATTTAATACAAAAACTTAATGAAGAAGATAAGAACTCTATATTAAAAATAGATAAAAATTGATATAACGATAAAATGATTAACCAAGAAGATTTAATTAACAAAGTAAAGGCCTATAATAAATTTCTAAATCCAGATACCCTAACAAAAGCATATAATTTTGCTCTTAAAGCCCATGCAAACCAACAAAGAATTTCTGGTGACCCCTACTTAATACATCCTGTCGCTGTAGCAAATATATTAACTGATCTAAAACTGGATAGTGCAACCATAGCTACGGGACTTCTACACGATACAATTGAGGATACTAAAGCTACATATAAAACTGTTAAGGATGAATTTGGTAAAGAAGTGGCAGATTTAGTTGAGGGAGTTACTAAGATTTCCGAGCTTGAAGATAAGGCTAAAACAAATTCTAAAGCAGAAAATTTTAGAAAATTAATATTAGCAACATCTAAAGATATTAGGGTTTTGTTGGTTAAAATCGCAGATAGATTACACAATATGAGAACTATTGAAGAATTTAAAGATATTGAAAAAAGGAAAAAAATTGCAAGGGAAACTATGGAAATTTATGCTCCATTAACAGACAGGATGGGAATGAATAGAATTAGAGATGAATTAGAAGATATTTCATTTAAAATATTAAATCCTGAAGCAAGAGAATTAATAACTAAAAAATTAAGTGTTAAAGAAAAAGACAGAAAAGATACATATGATAAAATTTCAGAAGAATTTATCAATCTATTAAAAGAAAATGGTATTAATGTAAAAATAACTGGAAGAGAAAAAACTCCATTTTCAATTTGGAGAAAAATTCAAAAAAAAAGAACTTCTTTAGAACAGATTTCTGATATCGTTGGGTTTAGAGTAATAGCGAATAGTATTCCAGAATGTTACAAAACTTTAGGTATTTTTCATACCAGATGGCAAACTATTCCTGGTAGATTTAAAGATTATATTTCAACTCCAAAAATAAACAATTACAAATCAATACATACTGCAATTATTGGTCCTGAAAAACAACGTATCGAAATTCAAATCAGAACTAAGTATATGCACGAATTTGCTCAAAGGGGCATAGCTTCTCATTGGAAATATAAATCCTCAGAAAAGATTTATTTATCGGCATGGAAAGAATACGATTGGTTAGTTGATTTGGTTGAAATTATTGATAAAGGAGCAAGCCCAGAGCATTATTACGAATATACAAAACTACAAATGTTCCAAGACAACGTATTTTGTTTTACTCCAGAAGGATCAGTAATTAAACTTCCCAAAGATGCAACTCCAATTGATTTTGCTTATGCTGTACATACCCATATTGGTGACACCGCTATTAAATGCGAGATTAACGGTAAAGAAAGTCCACTACAAGAGGTATTGCATAATGGAGATATGATAAAAATAATTACTTCTGATAAAGTGTCCCCATCTCTACATTGGATATCTTCAGCAAAAACAGGAAAAGCTCGAGCAGCTATAAGAAGATATTGGTTTGATAAAGAGCCAAAGAAAAAAATAAACAAAAAATACAATAGTGCTTTGTGGATATCATTACCAGATTATCCAGGAAAATTAGGTGAAGTTACATCATTAATTGGTGCTAATAAAGGAAATATAACTGGCGTGGAGATGACGGAAAAAAAAGCGGATCACATAAACTTTATGTTTGACATACAAATAGATGATTTAAAAAACTTTACAAAACTTATAAGCGAGTTAAAACAAAAAGAATTTAAATTTAGAATTATAAGACATAAAAAAAAGCATGCTCTCT
>Ga0187833_10001635_pt1 | contig 25284 bp, 15 predicted proteins | sample ETNtaG_37_FD_167968 | JGI IMG/M metagenome (GOLD analysis project Ga0187833, IMG submission 167968) | Marine microbial and viral communities from oxygen minimum zone, Eastern Pacific Ocean - ETNP2014_SV_400_PacBio MetaG (Illumina Assembly) | ecosystem: Environmental > Aquatic > Marine > Hypoxic...
TGCTTTTTTAACACTTCCTGATTCCACTTGCACCCCGTAAACACCACCTTGAACCTAGCCGCGTTCCTAAGCGTGATCTCGTTTGAATAATCATTCTCAAAGACGCATATGGCAAAATTGATCGAATCGTCAAAGTCAAAATCTCGCAGCTTTGGCATCCCTTCAAAATGAATGTTGTTGCCCAATGGGTGAACCACAGGAAAGTTGCACCGTGACAAGCCTGACTCTCCGGCACCAACGAGATGCCGCGCTTGAGCGCTCCGATTGTTTAATCGGGTGATGAATCCCGCAGCATCATGGGTCTCTGATTGGATCTCGCCAAACTCAGCGAACGAAACGGGCTTGAATCGACGATCCTTTTCCATGACAGCAGCCATGTTCAGCCCCAAAACTCCCCAGCCTGTCGATGACCCAAGCTCCCAATTCAGGCCAAGCCAGTTATTCCCGTTGTTTTGACTGTTTCCGTATCCGTTCAACTTGATTAAATCACATGGTTTTTGGCTTATTTTTTGCTCTGTCTGTGGATCTTGGCGAACGCGATCTGTCCAACCAGGCCCGACTTGGAGTCTCTCGAAACACCTGACCCAGTCGCAGACCCCGTGCTCCGTGCCGTCGATCTCATCCAGAACGGCTCTATGGGTGAGGCTGAATTATGCCTAAAACAGGCATATTTGCAGGCTCCGGACACTCCTGATGTTCACTTTGCGCTCGGCCTGTTTGAGGAAGAATCTGGCGATCCCCACTCTGCACAGAGCCATTATGAACGGGCTATGCAGCTTGATCCGTGCCACGCCCAAGCTCATGTCAATCTGGGTTTGCTTCACAAGCAGGCGGATGCGCTTGACCAAGCGGAAGATTGTTACCGTCGCGCCATCGCCGCCGATCCCGCCGTGGCCGAAGCGCATCTCAACCTCGGCACCCTCCTCCACCAGACCGGTCGTCCCGATGAAGCGGAGAAGTCCTTCCGCCAAGCCCTGGCCAACAAACCGACCATGGCCGCTGCCCATCGCAACCTCTCCTCCCTGTTACTTTGGCAAAACCGCCACGTTGAAGCACTGCAGTTTGCACTCAAAGCCGAACAGTTCGAGCCCAACGAAGCGGAAACCCACAACACACTTGGCGCTGTTTACAAGGCCACCCAGCAAACTGACAAGGCGATCGGATGTTTCCAACATGCCATAACCGCGGAACCGGCCAACGCCGGGTATCACGCCAACCTTGCCGGGGCGCTCGTCGATGCCCGTCGGCTCGATGAAGCCCATGAACTATTTTACAGGGCGATCGATCTGGATGCCGAGCTGCCCGACGCCCATCACGGGCTCGGCATGCTGCAACTGCTGGAGGGAGACTTCACCGAAGGCTGGGAAAACTACGAGTGGCGCTGGCGCGCCTCACAACAAAACCGGAGACGTCATCAGGACAAGCCGGAATGGGACGGGAAGCCGGCGCCGGAGCGGGCCGTGCTCATCCACTGCGAGCAGGGCCTGGGCGACTCCATTCAATTCGCCCGTTACATTCCGTGGGTTGCCGGGCATGCGGGCTCTGCCATCCTCGAGTGCCCTCCCGAGGCGAGGCGATTGTTTGAAAGCATCCCCGGCTTGGCCAAAGTGGTGACCCCAGACGACGCTCCCCCTGAGTTTGATGTCCAGATTCCCCTGCTTGGTTTGCCCCGCGTCTTTGGGACCACACTCGATTCCATCCCCAGCCAAGTGCCCTACCTGCGCCCGCCCAGTGAGCAGCCACACCCGCTTGACTTGCCGAGGGGGCAATTCGCGGTCGGACTGGCCTGGGCCGGCAATCCCCGGCACCGCAATGACGCCTTCCGCTCAATGCAATGGACCGACTGCCAAGCGTTGCTCGAGTCTGATTGCGCCCATTTCGTCAGCCTCCAGTTCAATCCCGGTGACGAGGCCAAGGCCGCGCTTGGCCAAGCGGCCAACACCACCGATGCCGCACAGCATTGCACCGACTTGGCAGCCACGGCGGCAATCATGGATCAACTCGATCTCATCATCTCTGTCGATACCGTCACGGCACACTTGGCCGGGGCGCTGGGCAAACCAATCTGGCTGCTGTTGCCCTTTGCCGGTGAATGGCGGTGGCTCCACAACCGGGATGACAGCCCGTGGTACCCGTCGATGCGCATCTTCCGTCAATCCCGCCCCGGAGACTGGGCCAGTGTGATCACCGACGTGATCGCAGCGCTGCAACAACAACCTCCCCCGGACGCCTCCCGCCACTTGACCAAGGCGACCGACTATCATCAACAAAACCAGCTTGACCGGGCGATTGAGCAGTACCAACTCGCAGCCGGTCTCGACCCCAGCAACACAGGTCTGCTCCGGTTGCTAGCCGGTGCGCTCAGCGAGAATAATCAGGCCGAACAAGCGCGGGTCTGCCTTAATCGCGCCATCGAACTGGAACCCGGCGACGCGGAAAACCATCACGAGCTTGGCCTGCTCCTCTCCGGCCTTGGCCAGCCGGAACAGGCGCTTGACCCGTATGCCCGCGCCATCGAGTTGCAGCCCGGTTGCGCCGGTTTCTATTTCAACCGAGGCAACGCCCACTACGCGCTTGGCCAAGCGACCAGGGCTCGGCGCGACTACCAGCGGGCGACTCAACTCGACCCCGCCCTCGCCGCCGCGCACTTCAACCTTGGCCAGGTCTCCCAGGACGAGGACGACTACCTCACTGCCGCCCAGGCCTACAAGCGGGCCGTCGATCTCGACGGGCACTACACCGACGCCATGGTGAATCTCGGCCTCACGCTCCGCAGCCTCAAGGAAACCGCGCTCGCCGAGGAATGTTTCTGGCATATCCTGCAGGGGCAGCCGGGACAGCCGATGGCCGGCGTGAACATGGCCAAGCTGCAACTCGAGCGCGACGACCCCGCCGCCGCTGAGGTCACCTGCTGCTCGGTGCTCGAGCATCATCCCAAGCATCCCGAGACGTTGCTCAACCTCGGCGTCGCGTTGCAGGCGCAAAACCGGGTGACGGAGGCCATCGCTGCCTTCGGGGAATTCACCGCCACCGATCCGCAGAACCCGGACGGCCCCTTTAATCTCGCGATCGCCGAACTGGCGACCGGGAACTGGAAAGACGGCTGGCAGCACTACGAGGCTCGGTGGCAGACCGACAATTCGCTCTTCGCGCCAAGGCATACCGGCGTCCCGCGCTGGAACGGCGAGCCCCTGGCCGGCAAAACGCTGCTGTTGTTTGCCGAACAGGGATTTGGCGACACGCTCCAGTTTTGCCGCTACGCACCGTACTTGGCCAACGCCGGCGCGAACGTCGTGATCGAGTGCCAACCGGGACTGCGCGCCCTCCTGCAGACGCTCCCCGGCGTGGCACAGGTTTTCGAGCCGGGCGAACCCGTGCCTCCTGCCGACTTCACTCTACCGATGATGAGTGCCCCGCTGGCGTTCGGCACCACGCCGGAAACCGTGCCCAACGGCGAAAACGGCAGCTACCTTTTCGCGCAACCATGGGGAATCGTGCCTGCCACCGGCGCACCCAAAATCGGCATCGTCTGGTCCGGCCGAAGCCGCTCTTGGGCCGACAACCGCTCGTTGCCGGCCGGACTGCTCTCAGAGTTGCTCGGCGAGTGCGGCGGCTTCGCCTGGTTCAATCTGCAACTGGAGCCCAGCGACGAGGCCAGGCTCATCATCGACTCCACCGCCTGCGTGACCGACCTCTCGCCGCACATCAGCGACTTCGCCTCGACCGCAAGCCTGATCGAGTCGATGGACCTGGTCGTAACCGTGGACACCGCCGTGGCACACTTGGCCGGCGCGCTTGGCAAGCCAACGTGGGTTCTGCTGCCGTTCGCCGCGGACTGGCGTTGGCTGCTCAATCGCGACGACACGCCGTGGTACCCGAACACGAGACTGTTCCGCCAACAAACCGCCGGCGACTGGCCCGAAGTGATCGAGCACGTCCGTTCCGAACTGCAACACCTGGCCAAGCGTTAGTTTGCGTCTCAACGTTTCTTCGCCTTTTTGGCGGAGCGTTTTTTTGTGTGCCCGGTTCCTTTTCGGGCGGCTTTTTTTTTCGCATTCTTTTTGCGCTTGGTCTCGTCGCGGATTCGTTGAATCTCGCGCTTCGTGACCTTTTTGCTCGTCTGGTTTTTTACCGTCGTTTTGCGGCGGACCGGCTCGATGCTTTTGGGGCGCGGCTTGGCCACAAGCCGGATGTGGCATCCCTCAAACCCGAACGCCTTGCGTAGCACGCCGATGAGGTAGCGCGAGTAGTTGTCGCTCATCAACTCCCTGCGGTTGACGAAGAGCAGGAACGTCGGCGGCTTCGACTGTACCTGCGTGGCGTAAAAGAGCTTGAGCCGATGGCCCTTGGAGCTGGGCGCCGGGTTGCGCTCCAGCGCCTTCTGCAGCGTGCGGTTGAGCAGGCTCGTCGGCGTGGTTTTTTGGAGCTGCGAGCTGACGTAGCGGATGGCCTCAAGCAGACGGTCCAGTTGGAACCCCTCGATCGCGGACGTGAAAATCACCGGCGCGTAGTCGATGAAAAACAGGTTGGCCTTCACCCACTTGCCGAACTCATCGTACATCAGCTCCTCCTGTTTTTTGCGGCTGAGCTTGCGCCCTCCCTGCGCGACGGTTTTTTTGGCCTCCCGTTTGCGGGCCTTCTCCAGTCCAGCCTGGAACAGATCCCACTTGTTGACGACGATGACACAGGCACAGCCGGCCTCGGTGATGCGGTCACAGATTTTTTTGTCCTGCTCGGTGACGCCCTCCGCCGCATCCATCACGAGCACGGCCAAGTCGCATCGCTCAATGGCTTTGTCCGCCCGGTTGACGCTGAAAAACTCAACCGCGTCCTTGATGCGCCGCCGTTTGCGGATGCCGGCGGTGTCGATGAGGTTGTAGCTCTGCCGCATGCCGTCGGTCACAACCTCGAACGGCACATCGATGGCGTCGCGCGTGGTGCCCGATATCTCGGTGACGATGACCCGCTGCGACCGGGTGAGTGCGTTGATGATCGACGACTTGCCGACGTTGGGTCGACCGACGATGGCGATGTTCAGCGGCGGCTCTGCGGCAGCTTGCTCCTCCGGCTTGGCCAACTGCTCCGGCAAAAGGTTCACTGCTTGGCCAAGCGGCAGATCGATGCCCCGCGCATGTAGCGCGCTGACCGGGAAAAGTTGCTCAAATCCAAGCTCGGCGAACTCGTTGACGCCCTGCTCATGCGCGGCGGTATCCACCTTGTTGACCATCACGAACACCGGCCGGCCAGCTTCGCGGAGCATCCCGGCAACCTCGAGATCCATCGGCACGACACCCTCCTGCACACTGACGACGAACAAAATTACGTCCACATCATCGAGCGCGACCCGTACCTGGGTGATAATTTCCCGTGCAAAGTCGTCGCCGCCCCGTTCGCCCTTGAGCAGGCCGATGCCGCCGGTGTCCACCAGCGTAAACGGATGCCCCAGCCACTCGACCTCGGCGCTGAGCCGGTCGCGCGTGACGCCGGGACGGTCGTGCACGATCGCAATCCGCCTGCGCGCAATACAATTGAACAGGGCCGACTTCCCAACATTGGGTCGGCCGACGATGGCTACCACTCCCGGCACGGCGCTTTTGTACTGGGTTCGCGGCGGGAGAGCGAGACGACGATTTTTTCTGAATCGCCAACCGGCAAGTTTCCTGAATAATGCGCATCCCGGATGAATCTTGCTGAGAGGACCAAAGTCACCTTCAAACTCGAACAGCGCCGGGCCATCAGCAGCGGCATCCTTGAGACGGCGGGCAGCACATTCCTTCTGCTGACCGTGGTTAAGGGCTTCGAAAATCCAGGGTTGATCGCCAAGGCACTCGTCTCGACGGCGGCCAGCATGGGTCTGCTGCTCACGCCGGTGGTCGTCACCATCGTTCAGTCGCTGAAACTGCCCTCAGCTGTCGCCGCCTGCCGTATGGCGCTGCTCGGCGCGGTTCTTTTTTTCCTGATGGCCGCCGTGCCATCGCTGACGTTGTTCGTCGCTGGCAGCATCGTGGCGATGTCGTGCTCGACCGGCGCGATCCCGCTGCTCACCCAAGTCTTTCGCGACAATTATCCTGCCGACAAACGCGGCCACTACTTCTCCCGTACGGTGTGGTTCCGTGTCATCGCCGCTGCGGCATTCAGCTTTCTCGCTGGCTTGGCTCTCAATGAGACCGGCACAGCCGGCCAGCCGGGCCTGGGTAATTACCGCTGGCTGTTGGTGGTTTTCGGACTCGCGTTCCTGGCGTCGTGGCATTGCCTGAAACATTTTCCGTCCAAGCCGCTCGAGGGCGAGGCCGGTGGTCATCCGTTCCGGTCACTGCGATACGCCAAGACCGATAAACTCTTTCGGCACGCGCTGATCTGCTGGATGATGATGGGCTTCGGCAACCTGATGATGATCCCGATCCGCGTCGAGTACCTGAGCAACCCAATTTACGGACTCGAAAAAAACGCGCTCACCATCGCCACGCTGATCCTGGTCATCCCGAACCTCTTCCGGTTGCTGCTCAACCCGTTTTGGGGACGACTCTTTGACCGCATTAACTTCTTCCTGTTGCGCGCCGTGCTGAATCTTTTTTTCGCCATGGGCATCCTGATCTTTTTCAGCAGCGACACGTTGCTTGGCATGGCGATCGGGCAAATCTTCTTTGGCATTGCCCACGCCGGTGGCGACATCGCCTGGGGGCTGTGGGTGACCAAGCTCGCGCCGCCGAACCGCGTCGCCGACTACATGTCGGTGCACACGTTTTTCACGGGCGTCCGCGGCGTGCTCGCGCCAGTGATTGGCTTCAGCGTGCTGGCCTCCGGCTTGGCCATCGGCAGCCTGAGTCTGATCAGCGCCGGGCTGATTGTCCTCTCGGCCATCCTGCTGATCCCAACCATCAAACAGACACGCGAGGAACACCCCACACAGGCAGTGACCGAGGAACTGAGCGAGTAGTGATTATGGCGTGGCAGTGTCGGCGGTGCGCCAGAGGTACCAGGCAGCGACGGTGCGGTGGGGGGCCCAGCATTCGCCGGCAGCAAGCAGCTCTGTCGCATTGGGCAACTCAGCCAAACCCTTGGCCAAAGCGAAGCCTTTTTGGACGCCGTAATCAGTCGCGGGTAGCACGTTCGGGCGGTCCAACCGGAAGATTAGCAGCATCTCGACGGTCCACCGACCGACGCCCTTGATGGAGGTCAACCGATCGACCAGCTCGTCGTCGCTCATCCGGTTAGCCTGGCGCGAGTCGGGCACAATACCGTCTTTCGCCGCTTGGGCAATGTTTTGGATGTAGTTGGCTTTTTGGTTGGAAAGCCCGACGCCGCGCAGTTGCTCGAACGGCTTCCGCAACACCCTCTCCGGCTCGGGAAATTTTCTGCCGGAGAACAGCTCGAGAAAACGGTCGAAAATAATCGCCGCCACTTTACCGGTGAGTTGCTGGTAAACGATCGAGCGAACGAGCGATGCGTAAATCGTGCGGCTTTTGTCCGGCTTAAACTCGAACGGGCCAATGCAGCGAATGACCTTGGCCAAGTCGAAATCGACTTTTTTCAGGTGGCGGATGGCTTTAGCGGTGTCCACGGCCAGACGCAGGGTTTAGTGGCCAGTAGTCGCCGCGAAGCCAGTCGGCGATCAGGCCAATCTCGTCATCGGTCAAAATCTTCTTCACGCCAAATGTCGGCATGCGATCGTTGGTGTCGGGATAAAACTTCTCGTGCTCCGGATTTTTCACGAAGTCGATAATCCATTGGCGCGAGCCGTAGCCGGTGAGGTCGGGCCCGTCGGCGTCGGGATCCGGCGCACCGAACGCATGGCAGTCGATGCAGCCGATGTCGCCTTTGAAAGAAGTAATGCCCTTCCTGATCAGTGCGGCGTCTGTTTGGTCGTCCACGACCTGGCTGGGCAGCTTGGCCTGAGCTGAGAGCGCCTTGACAACTGCCTCAAGCATCTTCTTTTCCTCGTCGTCGTACTTACTGACTTTTCGGTTGAGGAATTTCCTGTACATGTCTCCACTCTTGTGGGAGGTGCCGCCAAAATAGCGGGCGCTGATGTATCGATCCGGATTGAGCAAATCCCGAAGCCACTGGCGCGAGGCGAAGCCTTTGAGATCTGGCGCCTCGGGTGCTTCCTCCGGCTTGGTAGCGGCGATCACGTTAAACGGGCCTTCGGCCTTGGCCTGCAACAGCGACTGCACGGTTTGCCATTCGTTTTGCGTATCGGATTTGCGGGCTAGCCAGTCCGGATGCACGGCGGCGGCGGAGAAAAAGCGACTCGTCAGCCCCGTGCGATTTCTCAGTTCGTCAATCGTCTCGGCCTTGGCCAGTTCGACGGCCAAACCGTCGTGGCCGTCGTAGCGGTGGCAACTCGCGCAGTGCTGCGCGAACAGCCGCGCGCCCTGCGTTTTCGGATCGTCCTTGAGCAGCAACAGCGCGGTGGTCTCGATGCCCTTGGCCTTGGCCAAGGCCTTCACCCGGATTGCATCCTGTTCATGCCTGAGGACCGCCTTGAGGTAATCGGCGCTGTTTGGTCCGGCGAAATCCTCCTGCTTGGCCAGGTACGTGAGCGCACCGGCCCCGCCGAGGAACACAAACAGCACAAACACGTTGAACATGTGCCCGACGTTCCAGCGGCCGATGAAGGGCATCAGGAACAGCATGCCAAGGAACAGGGCCGGGATGTAAATGGCGCCCCATACCTCGTTCTCTCCGGCAAAGAAGGGCAGCTTGAGGAACTGGAACAGGAACAGGAAAAACCAGTCCGGCCGCGCGGCGGAAAATGGCTCGAACGAATCCGCCGGCGCACCCTGTTTCGCGCCGTAAATCCAGACAAACGCCAGCACGGTCGCCATGAGCGCCAGACAGGCCACGATGTCCTTGAACAACTGGTCCGGCCAACGGCAGGTGTCCGGGCCGAGCGCGCTCTCGGCTGGCCTGATGCCATGACAGCGGTTAAGCCAGGCACGCGCTGCCACGGTCAACACCACGAGAACCGGCAACACCCCGGCGTGGAGGGCAAAAAACCGGGTCAACGTAAGGTGACCGTACTCCACCCCGCCGATGGCCAGCTTTTGCAGCCCCGGCCCGATGAACGGGATCAGTGTCAGGAAATTCGTGGCGACTTTCGTGGAGCCCCAAAAGGCCTTTTGATCCCACGGCAGCAGATAGCCGCTCAACGCCTGGGCCACAACAAGCAGCAACAGCAGGACGCACAGCCAATAGTTGACCTCGCGCGGCGCCTTGTACGCACCATCGATCACGATCTGCATCAAGTGCAACAGCAACAGCACTGGCATCAGGTTCGCTGTCCAGTGGTGGATGCCCCGCAACAACCAGCCGCCGCTTATCTCGTTTTGGATGTAGTTGACCGACTCCCACGCATCGCTGGCGCTGGCGCTGTAGCCCATCCACAAAAACAGTCCGGTGACCACCTGCACAAACAGTGCGAACGCCACTGTGCTGCCCCAGACGTATCGCCACCTCGAGCCGCCTGGGATGTTCTCGTACAGGAGCGCCCCAACAAGCCGGCCAATCCCGGTGCGGTTCTCAACCCAACCAAACAGCGACTTCATGACACCGGAATCGGGCGGCCGTGGCCGGACTGAAAATTCTGGTACTTCACCCACACCTCCGTCTTGTTGCGGACTTCAATTTGCAACGCGTCCATCGCGCGCGGACTCACACCATCGACGATGCCGCCGTCCAGCCGAAACCTGCTGTTGTGGCACGGGCAGTAAAAATCCTTTTTTCCCGGCCGGTAATCGACAAAACATCCCAGATGCGGGCAGCTCGTGTGTAGCGCACGCGGCACGCCATCGACGAGTTGCAGATACACCGCGCCGATGCTGACGTTCGAGAACCGATTCCACGCATCCACCTTGTCGGCGATGACGGAGAACTTGACCGGCGAGCCGTCGGCGGAGATCGCGTCCAGCGTGGTGACCTTGATGAAGCCATCTGCGCCGCCTCCGCCCTTGTTGCGCTTGGCCAAGGGATCGAGATACGACCACACCCCGGCGCCAAACGGCACCACGCTGATGAGCGTGCCAATGAACGCGCAGAGAAACTTGATGAAGCCGCGGCGTTCCTGAACTGGCTCAACAAGCTCATCCCCTTGGGTTTCTACCGCGGCGGATACCTCACCGAAAATCGGGTAGTTAAAGTTGGAATCAGGGTCAGTCCGAACTATTGACTCTTGAGGCCGGGAAGTTTCCGGAATCTTCACCTGGCCAGCAGATTCACTGGCGGTGGATTCGGACGATTCGACCTGGTTTTCCTCTTGGTTTTCCACCTTGCGCGAGAGGCGGGAGTCTAGCGCCGACCCTGCGGTGTTTCGAGAAAAAAACGCCCCGGTAACGGAGCCGGTTGAATTGTCTCGACCGTGCGGGGTGCTGTTTCATTTACTCCCCGACAGCGGATGAGCAGCCGCTCCCCACTTGGCCAATGACACTCGACACGCTTCAAATCCAACTCGCCGATCGCGAGCACACGTTCACCTACCCCCAGGCCGAGGACCAAATGATCCTGTCCGTGCTCAAAGGCAGGGACTATCCCCTGGCCAAGACACGCCTCATCGGCGACTCGCCGATAATCATCGACATCGGCAGCAACTGCGGCGCGGCGGCGCTCTATTTCAAGTCTCACCACCCCGGCGCGCGAATCATCTGCTATGAGCCAAGCGCCGCCACGCACGAGTTACTGCTGGCCAACGTCGGCCCGATCGACGGCATCGAGACCAACCCATGCGGCATCTGGGACAAGGAGGGCACCTTTCGGCTGCACTACGCCCCCGGGCAACACTCCGGGGCATCCACCCTGCAGCCCAGCGGTAGTTGGCCGAACGACCTCGGCGGCGAAGACATCATTACCAAAAAACTCAGCGCCGAACTCAAGCGGCTGAAACTCCGCTCGGTGGACCTGCTCAAGGTGGACGCCGAGTCCGCCGAGTCGGCGATCCTCCACGAAGTGCTCACCGGCGTCCCGGACGTGCCCATTCACAATATTTTCGTCGAGTACCACGGAATTTCCATCCGAAAACACCTCACCGAGGAACTCCGCCCAAGGTACGATGTCCACCTTTGCAGCGTGGCCACGGACCGGCAGGGCACGCTGCTGTTCGTCCTCAAAGGCTTGGCCTGAGAAAATTTCATGTTTGAAAAAATCACCCTTCACACACCGCGCCAGTTTGTGCCGGCCGACCTGAACACCGGCAACTGGGACGCGCTCGCGCCGCTCTTCGACCAACTCGAACAACAATTCAGCGCCGCCACCGATGCCGCCCAACTTGAGCAGACCATCCTCAACTGGGAGGAACTCTCCGCCTCCATCGCCGAGGAAGGATCCAAGCGCTACATCGCGATGACCTGCCAGACGGAGGACAAAACCGCCGAGCAGACCTACCTCGATTTTGTTGAAAAGATCGAGCCGGAAGAGAAAAAGCACAGCTTCCGCTTGGCCAAGGCACTCTCCGGGCATCCGCACAGCGATGGCCTCCCGGCCAAGCGCTACGAGGTGTTCATCCGCGACGCCGCACTCGAGGTCGAACTGTTCCGCCCCGAGAACGTCCCGCTCGAGACTGAGACAGCCAAGCTTGGCCAGCAGTACCAAAAACTTATCGGCAGCTTGGCCGTACAGTTCGACGGCGAGGAACGCACCCTCGTACAGATGGGCCGTTACCTCGAGGAGGCCGACCGCGCCCGGCGGCAGAAGGCGTGGGAACTCACCGCCAACCGCCGACTCGAGGAGGCCGAATCCATCGACACCCAACTCGACGGCCTAGCCAAGCGGCGCAACCAAATGAGCGCCAACGCCGGTTTTCTGAACTACCGCGACTTCGCACATCGCCGCCGCGGCCGGTTTGACTATTCCCCGGACGACTGCCTCGCCTTTCACGACGCCATCGAGCAGGAGATGGTGCCGCTGCTCAAGGAACTGCACGGCGAACGTCAGACCGCACTTGGCATTGAATCGGTGAAACCATGGGACACGGCGACCGATCCGCAGGGCCATCCACCGCTCAAGCCGTTCGAGGATGTCCCGCAGTTGATCCGCTGCACGCAGGCAATCTTCGATCAGCTTGACGGCGAACTTGCCAGTTGGTTTCAGGCCATGCAGAACCTCGATCTGCTCGACCTGGCAAACCGCAAGGGCAAGGCGCCGGGTGGATATCAGGACTCACTGGCCGAGGCGCGGATGCCATTCATCTTCATGAACGCAGTCGGCGTGCAGCGCGACGTCGAGACACTGCTGCACGAAGCGGGCCATGCCTTTCACACCATGGCCAGCCAGAAGGAACCACTGCACTCGTACCGCCACGCACCGATCGAGTTTTGCGAAGTCGCCTCGATGGCGATGGAGTTGCTCGGCGGCGAGTACCTCGGCGAATTTTACGACACGGAAGAAGTGCGTCGCGCCCGCATCACCCACCTCGAGGGCATCGTGTTCGTGTTCCCGTGGATCGCCACGGTCGATGCCTTCCAGCACTGGCTCTACATGAACCCTGGCCACTCAGTCGCCGAGCGCGACGCGGCTTGGAACGGCCTGGTAGCCCGCTTCGGCGGCGGCATCGACTGGAGCGGCCACGAACGCGCCCGGGCCAAGCTGTGGCACAAGCAACTGCACATTTTCCTGCACCCGTTCTACTACGTCGAGTACGGCATCGCCCAACTGGGCGCGCTGCAAGTGTGGGCCAACAGCAAACAGGACCGCTCCCAGACGCTCGCCGACTACAAGGCAGCACTCGCGCTGGGCGGCTCGAGGCCGTTGCCGAAACTGTTCGAGCGGTGCAACATTCGGCTCGATTTCAGCCAAGAAACTGTCGCGCCCATGGCTGATCTGCTACGAAAAGAACTGGCTGACTTGAAGAATTGAGCGAACTTAACGATTCAGCAGCCAAAGAGCGGTACCGATCAATGCGGAACCAACGATACCGGCGATGATACTCCACATTTGAATCCTATTACGATACCGCCGGTTCGAACGCCCCATACCGGGGAGTAAATAATAACGATGCTCCTCATCCCCATCCTTCGGCTTTTTTTTTCTCGGTCCAAACATCTATCGCTCCCCTACGACGTAACTCGTGCCGAACCATATTCACTGCACGGCAAAATGACAACCACGCTTGGCCAAGCGCAAACCCTCCGCTAACTTGGCTCCGTGAGTTTTGTTGGCCAGTTTGACCGTTTGCCCACCGACGCACTGTGGAGCCGCTCCCGCGACGCCTCCGCAGCAGAGGTGTCGGCCGCCCTGGACAGGCGCGACCCGGGCCTGGCCGACCTCGCCTCCCTTCTCTCCCCCACCGCCGCCGGCCAACTCGAGCCGTTGGCCATGCGTGCTCACCAACTCACCCAGCAGCGGTTCGGTAAGGTCATACGGCTCTTCGCGCCACTCTACCTCTCCAACGAATGCGTGAACAACTGCCAATACTGCGGTTTTTCACGGGACAACCCGATTCTGCGCGTGACGCTCTCAGTCGACGAAGTCGTACGCGAGGCCGAGGCGCTCGCCGGGCAGGGCTTCCGCAACATCCTGCTCGTCGCCGGCGAACATCCAAGGTTCGTCTCCAACGGCTACCTCGCCGACTGCATCGCGGCACTGCGCGACGCTGTGCCGTCGATCTCGCTCGAGGTCGGCCCAATGGAGACCGACGAATACCGCCCACTCGCCCAAGCAGGCGCGGAGGGACTCGTCGCATACCAGGAAACCTACGATCGAGACGTCTATGCGAACATGCATACCTCCGGCCCCAAGCGAAACTTCAACTGGCGACTCGAGACGCCCGAGCGCGCACACGCGGCCGGTTTCCGGCGACTGGGTATCGGAACGTTGTTCGGGCTGAGCGACTGGCGACGCGAAACCCTCTGCCTCGCCGCCCATGCACAGTACCTGCTGCGGCACTGCTGGAAATCGCAACTCACCCTTTCACTGCCTCGCCTCCGTCCCTGCGCTGGCGAATTTGAGCCGCTGACCGGCTTCAGCGATCGCGCCCTAGTCCAGGCCATCTGTGCACTACGACTGTTATTGCCGGACGTCGGCATCGTGCTGTCCACGCGCGAATCGGCCAACCTGCGCGACCGGCTAATCCCGCTGGGTGTCACGATGATGAGCGCCGGAAGCCATACCGAGCCAGGCGGCTACACCGGAGCCGGGCAGGACAATCTGCACTACACCGACCGCGGCCAAATCGTGGAGCTCGCTGGCAACGCAAGCGAATGGGCCGCCACCGGGCAGTTCGACATCGCCGATGAGCGCGAGCCCAGTACCGTCGCCGCGACCCTCACCCACCTCGGCTATGAACCGGTCTGGAAAGACTGGGACGCCGCCATCCTCACCAACTGAACAACAGCAGGCCGGTCGTCGACTCGGTGACCTTGAACAGCTCCGCAATGCGGAGGTGCTGCACCCAGAACAGCCGGCCATCAGCGGCCTCCGCCACGACAAGTTGGCGGCGCTTGGCCCTGGGTATTTTTTGGTTAACGAACAGATCCTGCAGCTTGGCAGTGCCGGCTTGGCCGATGGACTGAAAACGGTCGCCGGGTCGCCAGTGGCGCAGAGTGATAACTTGGCCAAGCACCTCGGCATCAAAGACTTCGCGCCTCTCCGCTTGACTAAACTCACGCCGCTCAGGCAAGCCGCCAGCGAGGCGTTCCCAGCGAATTTTCAGGCCGCCAAACTCGGCTTCACCGGCTTGGCCGGCGATGCTGACTTCGCGCCGAGCCAGCGAGAATTCCGGCTCGGCGGCGGGCACGGCCTCCTGCACCTGGCCATCGGCGTTTCGCTGGAGCCTCCTGCCGTAGGCGACCTCAATGACGCGACCGACCTCGAGCCGCAACGACTCGACCAAATCGAATGACGGATCGACACCGAGCCCGAATAATTGTCGCTGCACAACCTGCCGCTGCACGGCGATGGCCAGTTGCTCGTACGGCGGTTCGCCCGACCACTCGGCGGCGAGGTCGTCGATGCAGTCAGCCGCATCGCCTACAAGTTGCATCGCTTTGAGAATATGGCGACTCGTCGATGCGCTGGACTGCTCGACAAGTTGCGGAAGCAGTTCATGGCGGATGCGGTTTCTGAGGAAGCGCGTGTCGGTGTTGGTTGCGTCCTCGCGAAACTCGATCCCCTCCCGCGTTGCAAAATCAACAATCTCGTCGCGACGAACGGAGAGCAGCGGACGGACAAGTGTCACGCCGGGATCGAACGGCGACGGCGCAATCGGCCGCATACCGCCCAAGCCGCGGTTGCCCGCGCCGCGCAGCAGCCTCAGAAAAAAAGTTTCAATCTGGTCATCGGCATGATGAGCCAGGGCGACTACAGCTCCTAGGCGCTTGGCCAAGCGGACGAAAAAAACGTGGCGCAGTTGCCTCGCAGCCGCCTCGATGCCGGCGCCAGTTTCGGCGGCGAGTTGACGGGTGTCGCCGCTGCCGGTCTCGAACGGGAGGCCAAGCCGCTTGGCCGACTGCGCGACAAACGCCACGTCGGCATCGGTCTCCGCACCGCGGAGTTGGTGATCGAAGTGGGCGACGATCAAGTGCTCTCGCAGGCCAAGCGCGGGGATGGCGAGGAGGTGCAGCAGGGCCATCGAATCAATGCCGCCGGAGACGGCCACGATGATGCCGCCGGTAGCCGGGAAGAGGTTTTGCGCCCGGATGATGTCGCCCACTTTTTCCGCGAGCGTTTGCACGGATCAATTGCCGGCGGTTTCCGGTTTGGCCTGCTTGGAGCGGAGCAGCAGTAGCCAGTCGCCGGGGCCGGGGGTCGGACACTCGAGTGCCGCGCCACGAAGCACGGCCAGCACGCTGGATCGCTCGCCGGTGCGCGGATTCACCCACGCGGCGATCAACGGCGCGGGCAGGTTGGCCACGTTGATTTTAAGCCGCTTTTCGACCGGCGTGTAAACGACGACCAAACGGCCGTCGCCGGAACTGGCGGCGGCGGTGTACTCGGAGAAGGCCTCGTCGCCGGGCTGTTCGGCCAACACCCCGCTGTCGGGGCGGAGGGTTTGAAAGGCGATCGACTGAAACAGGGCCGAGAGGTTCGTGACCTGTTCACCGGCCTCAAAGTGCAGCGCATCGCGCCAGGCGGGCGGTGTGCCGGAGCCGGGATGGCCGGGAGTGGACGCGTCGCCGTCGTCCCAGCCCCACACGCCGGAGGCGCCGTAGCTCACGCCGGCGGTCGGCGCGTTGAGCAGGCTCCAGTACATTGCGCGTCGGACTTCGTGCGCGGTGATCGGCTGCTTTTTGCTGTAGCTGTTGATGCCTTCGTAGGCCGGTTCGATGTTGATGACCGGCCGGTGCGGGAGCTTGGCCCAGTCGCGCGAAGCCGGGCCGTGGTGGATCCAGTTGTTAGTGGGGTCGTTGATGTCGTGGCCGCTTTGGTAGCCTAGCGCGGTCATCCATTTTTCATCGCGAAACTCCCCGAAGACCCAGCTCTTGCCTTTCGGGTGCATGAAGACCGGGAAGTGCCGGCCGCCGCCGAACACCGCTTGACCAAGCGTACGCCAGCGGGCGGCGCGTGTGCCGGAGTAGTCGCCGTCGCCGCCGAGAAACCATGCTCCGAAGGTGGCGCCCCAGCGGGCGACCATGTAGCGGGCCAGCAGGATCGCTTGGGCATCGGGTAGGATGTTCACCGGGTTTTCATTCCCACGAATGGCCCACAGCAACACCGGCACGCTGAGCAAGCCGGCTTCGTTGATCGCCTCAGCACGGCGATCGAGTCGCTGGAAAAATCCCGGATTGATTCTAATTTTTTCCCTGCCGTCGAACGCCTTGTTGCCGTCGGCGTCGCCATCCGGTGCGCCGCGCCAGCTCGTGGAGACCCACTGCACGGCGGTGAAACCCTGCCGCTTGCGCTCGCCCAAATAATGTTTCCAGTCGTACTCGTTCGACTTGAGCGGGCCGTTCCACGCGGTGTCGGCCATCCAGAAAAACGGCGTGCCATCCTCGTGAACAAAGTGGGTGCGATCGCGCGACACGCGGACCGGGCCGTGCCGGTGCAGGGCGCTGCGGCCCAGTGGCGCGGTGCAGCGGAACGCGCCGGAGAGATTGTGCAGGCCGCGGTTTTCCTCGTCGGAACAGGTGATTAGGTAGGTCCATTTGCCCGCGAGATCCGGCAGGAAGCGCACCTTCCAGTCGTTGCCCCCGTCCCAGAAACCGTCGACCTCGTGTTCCTCACCGGCGGGTGAAGTGAAGACGGCCTTGAGCTGCACATCCTGTATCGGGTTGTCGTACGATTTGAGGCTAACCAGCTCGCCCTGGAAGCGGGTCCACTTGGGCAGGAGCGGCAGCGTCTCCTGCGCCGACGCAGCCGCAGCCGCAGCGGCGAGGCACAGGCCAAGCAGGCCGAGCCGAGAAGCCACCCGGTTGGCGAAAGAGAGTTTTGGAGTGAAATGCATTTTATGATCCGAGGAACCGGCGCAACGATGTCAGAAACCGCCCCAAAGCGCAAACGAGATTGGCAAAGGAAAACCGCCTACCGATGCGTAAAAGGCGGATTAATCATGCGAACCGGGCTTCCCCAACCGCTCCCGCTGCCTCCGGCATTCCGGTGCAGGTTCAAGGATTGGCAACCGGTCAGGAGCGCCGCTGTGACAATTGGCAGAAATATCGCTTTTATTTTTTCGGGCAAAACCACTTGACTTAATGTCAACGTGGCAGTCCGTTTGCTTGAGAGCCCACCGCTATGAAAATTAGACTGACAATTGTTTCCTTGGCTTCTTTATTATTTCCCGGCTTGCTTACAGCACAAAATTCCCGAGTAATCATTCAAGCTGAGGCCGGATATGCCATTGAATGGAATGGGAACAACGGGAATCATTTCGATCCGGAAACCGGTGCGGAAAGCCCTGAGAACGACGCCTTTGATGCGTTCGCTTTTGCGAGCAGCAATTATCTCCCTGACGGCGTGCATGATGCCATCAACGTAATCGATGGCTACTACGGAAATAGCTCCAGTTGGATTGCCAAACCGGATGATGCTGATCCGTGGCTGGCTTTGGTGTGGGATGAGGAGACTCAAATCAGCCGGGTCGCCTGGTCCCGGGACAATGGGGACGACCTGGGCGACTGCTGCGGTGGCCAGTTGAAGGACAGGGCCGTGGGCATTTACACCCTGCAGTACACGCTAGTCGCTGAACCCCACGAGGAAACAGAGGAAGCGGATGACCCCAGTGACGGCTGGGTCACGTTTGGATCAGTCGAGTACAAGGCGGGTACTGAGAACGCAACTTTCTCATCCTATCTTCACCACCAGTTTGAGATCCGTCAGGGGAACGACCCAATTGCCGCTACCGGATTGAGGGTCAAGGTGTCCAATGCCGGAATCTGTATTGATGAGATGGAGATAAACGGCCCACCCGCCGAATCCCAAAGCGACTTCATTGACATCCAGGCCACCGAGGGATTTCTGGTTTTATGGACTCAAACCAACGGAGATTGGTTTGTGGAGGAAAGCCCTGCACCGGCCCACAATAACGCGGCATTGTCCTCCAACGACTCAGTGGCCTTTGGAAGCAGCGAACTTGGACTTGGCACCCACCTTATTTCCGCGGTGAACGATGGTTTCTACTCGAACGCAAAAAGTTGGATTGCAGCGGCAGATGACCAGGAACCGTTCATAGGGGTTAGATTTGGTCAATCAACAGGCATCAAGTCTATCGCCTGGGGCCGGGACAACGGGGACGACACCGGGGACTGCTGCGGCGGGCAGATCAAAGATCGATGGCAGGGCGTTTACACCCTGCAGGTGACGCAGGTGGACGAACCGGGGCTGGCAACCGGGGAAACCGGGGACACAACAACGGGCTGGCTGACCATTGCCACGATTGACTACAAGCAGGAAACTGATGATTTCATTCCATACCTGCGCCATGAATATCAGGTCAGTGACATCCAAGGTTCACCGATTCCTGCCACTGCGGTTCGTTTGAAGATTTCAAATGCCTCCATCGCCATCGATGAACTCGAGGTGAATCCCCTTCCACCGGTTCCGGAGGGAGCGGTCGATATTTATGAGGAGGAGGATTTCGTGGTGACCTGGAATGGAAACCAAGGAGACTTTTTTAACGCTTCTGTAGAGGCAAAGGCTCCGAAGAGCGCCGCCTTGGCTAATGAGGGAACAGTGGCCTTTGGCAGCAGTGAGCTTGGCTTGGGTGTTCACCTGATCAGGCATGTTAATGACGGACTGTATGGAAACAGCAAAAGCTGGATCAGTTCCCTCGGTCTGGGTGGAGAACCAGGGGAACAGGATGAGTTCGTTGGACTGAGCTTTGACAAGGTTGTTCCTGTCAGTTCAATTGCCTGGAGCCGGGACAACGGAAACACTGCGACGGATGCCTGCGGCGGAACCTGCAAGGACCGCTCGATTGGAATCTACACCATCCAGTACACCTTGACAGAGAATCCTGATGAGATAACGGAGGAAACCGATGACGCCGAGTCCGGTTGGCAAACCATTGCTTTCGTGGAATACCTGCCCGATGCCCCCAAAGAATTCATCCCTTATCTGCGACACGAGTTCAAGGTTGGTAGCGGTGACGAAGAGGCACCTGTGGAAGCAACCGGAATCCGCATCATCGTCTCCAGTGGAATGATCGCGATCGACGAGCTCGAGGTGAATCCAACTGACGAAAAACAGGACGGGCAGATTGAGCCGGAAAAACCGGCCGATCTGGTCATTGAGACCGGCGAGGGATTCGAGATTGTCTGGGACGGAAACGAGGGGGACTTTTACTCCGATGCCGCCCTGGCTGAAGTTCCCGACAACGACGGCTTCGCAGAAAACGGCACCGTTGCCTTTGGCAGTTCGGAACTCGATTTTGGAGTTCACTACATCGATAATGTCAACGATGGCTTTTACGGCAACAGCAAAAGCTGGATCGCCAAGTTCACAGCCCCGGCCGATGAGGAGCCCTTTGTCGGGCTGAACTTCGGCAAGATTGTTCCTGTCAGCTCAATCGCCTGGGGCCGGGACAACGGAAACAACACCGACGATTGCTGCGGCGGTCAGTTGAAGGATCGCTCATTTGACGTCTACCATCTGGACTACACAACTGTGGAGGAACCCGACGCCGACACCCCCGAGGCGGATGATCCGGCTGACGGATGGGTTGCCATCGGCAGTGTGGATTTCAAAACCGCCAGCGATACATTTTCTCCCTGGCTGAGGCATCGGTTTGATGTGTCACTCAACAACCAGCCAATATCGGCCACCGGCATTCGCATCCGCGTTAACTCCAACCAAACGGCCATTGATGAAATCGAGATCAATCCGGAGGCGCCTCCGAGCTTGGAAAGCCGATTGGGCATTGCCGTCGAAAACGGCAAACTGCTCATCTCGTGGACGGGCGATGCCATTCTGGAGTCCAGTGACAGCCTTGGCCTCGGAGCAAAATGGGTCGAGGTAACGGATCAATCCAATCCGCACACCGTACCGTCAGAAGCAACCGGGACTGGTGCCATGTTTTATCGCACGAGATCCGAATGACCCCTTGGGATGAAGGTAAATGTAACATGCAGGCAGGGAACAACTCGAGCATTTACCCTTATTGAACTGCTCGTGGTCATCGCGATCATTGCGATTCTTGCGGGATTGCTTTTGCCGGCTTTGGCCAGGGCAAAAAGTAAGGGGCAGCACGCGGTCTGCCTGTCCAACCTCAAGCAACTTGACCTGGCCTGGCTTCTTTATGCCGGGGATTTTGATGACAACCTGGTGTGGAACGACCTGACATCAAACGGCAGCGGGTGGGTGCGCGGCATCATCGACTACAACCCCGGCAACCCACACAACACGAACCTAAAGGGCTTGATGGACTCGAAGTACGCCAAGCTGGCGCCTTACACCCAGTCGCCTGGTATCTACCGTTGCCCATCAGACAAAAGCACGGTGAAAACTCGTGGAAAAATTATGCCCAGGGTGCGAAGTGTGTCGCTTAGTCAGGCGATGAATTCCCGGGACGACTGGCTGAGTTTCATCACCAAGCGGCCGTACCATGTCTTCCGAAAATTATCCGACATCAACGTCATGGGACACTCCAACGCCTATAACTTCATTAATGAACACCCCGACAGCATCAATTTCGGTGACCTGGCTGTGGCGATGAATGATGGTGTTGCACCCACGCGCATTTATATCATCGATTATCCCGCCAGCAACCACAACGGGGCAGGCACGATTTCCTTTGCTGACGGTCACGCGGAACCTCACAAGTGGCTCGATGAACGGACAACACCACCCGTAACGAACAAATCTATCCCATTGGTTGTTCCCTCAGCCCACAACAAGGACATGGTTTACATGTCGAGCAAGGCATCAGTTGCGAAAAGGCGTTAATCATGTTAGATAGCCGAGGAGTGTTGAGACACGAGGTATCAAGTCAAATACAACAACCGCTGAACCGGCGGCAGTTTTTGGTGAACTCCGGCATGGGGCTGGGCGGGATCGCGCTTGGCCAACTGCTCGGCGCCCGGGCGGCCAAGCCGACATTCCGGCCGGACATCGCGCCGGCACGCCCGTACGCCGCCCGGCACGCGCAACACCGGCCCAAGGCACAACAGGTGTTGGTGATCTTCTGTTCCGGGGCGTGCAGCCAGATTGACACCTTTGACTACAAGCCGGAACTCATCCGGCGGCACGGCCAGCCCCTGCCGGGAGCTGACGACCTTGTCACCTTCCAGGGCAAACAGGGCAGCCTGAACCGCAGCCCATGGACGTTCCGGCCGCACGGCCAAAGCGGCAAGTATATCTCCGACCTCTTGCCGCAGATCGGGCAGATGGCGGACGAGTTGTGCTTCATCCACTCGCTCACCGGCAAGACAAACACACACGGTCCGGGCGAAAACTATATGTGCACCGGCTACACGTTGGAGGGATTCCCAAGCGTGGGGGCGTGGACGACCTACGCGCTGGGCAGCGAGAACGACAATCTGCCGGCGTACGTCGCCATCCCCGACCCGCGCGGCACACCGCAGTCGAGCGTCAACTGCTGGGGAGCCGGTTTTTTGCCGGCGGCGTTTCAGGGGACGGCCTTCAACGCAGCCAAGCCAATCCAAAATCTCGCCCGGCCGGAAAGCATCTCCCCCGGCACCGACGCGGCAACGCGCGGTTTTCTCCGGCGAATGAACCAGCGGCACCTCCGGCGTTACCCCGGCGAGTCGGAGCTGGCGGCACGCATCGCAAGCCACGAACTGGCCGCGCGCATGCAGTTGAGCGTGCCGGAGGTCAGCAGCATCTCCGCCGAGCCGACGCACGTGCTGCGATCGTACGGCGCGGACGATTCGCGGAACCCGCTCAAGGCCGCCTTTGCCCGAAACTGCATCCTCGCGCGGCGGCTGGTCGAACAGGGCGTGCGCTTCGTGCAACTCTTTAACGGCGCCTACCAGACCGGAGGCGAAGGGGTGAGCAACTGGGACGGCCACAAGGTACTGAAAGAGCAGTACGCCAAGCACGGCCCGGTGCTCGACCAACCGGTGGCCGCCCTGCTGGCCGACATGAAACAGCGCGGCCTGCTGGAACAGACTCTCGTCGTGTGGTGCACGGAGTTCGGCCGGATGCCGACCTTCCAGGCCGGGGCAAGCGGGCGCGACCACAACCCGGACGGCTTCACTGCATGGCTGGCCGGGGCCGGGGTAAAGCACGGCCACACCCACGGCGCCACGGATGAATTTAGCTACAAGGCGGTGCAGGATGTCGCCACGGTGCACGACCTGCACGCAACCGTCCTGCACCTGCTCGGGCTGGAGCATGAGCGGCTCACTTTTTATCATAACGGCCTCGAGCGCCGGTTGACCGACGTGGCCGGCGAAGTCATCGAAGGCGTGCTGGCTTAGAGGGTTAATATGAGACTATGGCTGGCATGGGTATTGGTTTTTCCGCTCGCGGCTTGGGCGGGGCATTGGTCGCTGGAGCCGGTGCGCCGATCTGCTGTCCCGGCGGTTGGCCAAGCGGAGCGACCAGCCAACGCCGTTGATTCCTTCGTATTCGCGAAGCTCGACGAGGCCGGGCTCAGCCCGTCCCGCTTGGCCAAGCGGTCGGCCCTCGTTCGCCGCCTTTATGTTGTCATGCTGGGGATGCACCCCTCACCTGCCGAGGCCGCAGCGTTCGTGAACGATTCCCGGCCAAACGCCTGGGAGCGGCTGGTCGATCACGTGCTGGACGACCTCCGGCTGGGCGAACGCTGGGCGCAGCATTGGCTCGACATCATTCGCTACGCCGAGACGCACGGCTTCGAGACCAACCGCGAGCGTCCCAACGCCTGGCCGTTCCGCGACTGGGTGGTGGACGCCTTCAACGGCGACCTCCCGTACAACCAGTTCGTGCGCGAGCAACTGGCCGGGGACGCCCTCGGCAGCGGCACCGGCACCGGCTTCCTCGTCGCGGGGCCGTACGATCTCGTCAAGAGCCAGGACATCAACCTCACGCTGATGCAGCGCCAGAATGAACTCGACGGAATGATCAGCACCACCGGCACGACCTTCCTAGGGCTGACGCTGGGCTGCGCCCGCTGTCACGACCATAAATTCGACCCGGTGACCATGCGCGACTACTACTCGCTGCAGGCCGTTTTCGCCGGGGTCAACCACGAGGAGCGGATCGTTGAACAACCAAGCGACCCCACCCTCGCGCGGGAACAGGCCAAGGTCACAGGGCGAATCGAGTCGGCAAGGAAGGAACTGGCGCGGCTCGAGGCGCAGGTTCCCCGTTTTCAGCCGCGGGTTAATGCGCGGGGCAACGAGGAGGTTTTCGAACCGGTACAGGCCAGATTTGTCCGCTTCAACATTGCAAGGACCAACGGAGCCGAGCCGTGCGTCGATGAACTCGAGATTTTCGCGGCGGCTAACGACGAAAACGTCGCGCTGGCCGGCGCCGGGGCCAAGGCCACTGCGTCTGGCGTGTACCTCGACGGCGGCAATCCCATCCATCAACTCGCGTTCGTCAACGATGGCCGGTACGGAAACTCGAGAAGCTGGATCGCGAAAAACCGCACCAACACCTGGGTGCAGATCGAGCTGGGCGCGCCGACACTCATCCACCGCATCAAATGGGCGCGCGACCGCGAGGGGCACTACGACGACCGGCTCGCCGCCGAGTACACCTTCGACATCGCGACGGAACCTGGCCATTGGCGCACCGTTGCCCGCTCCGCCGACCGGCCGGCGACCAGCGACGAGGCACAAGCCAAGCTCGACCACCTGTTGGCCCACCTGAAGGGCGAGGCGGCGGCGCGAGCCGGGGAGCTGGCCAAGCGACTGGCCAGGGACGAACAGCGACTGGGCGAACTCCAAGCCGCCACCCGGCGCACGGTTTACGCCGGCACTTTCCGCCAGCCCGAAACAACCCACGTGCTCTACCGCGGCGACCCCCTGGCCAAGCGAGACGAAGTCGGGCCGGACGGCATCGGCGCGCTTGGGGGCGCGCTTGGCTTGGCCGCCAGCGCGCCCGAACAGCAGCGCCGCCTGAAGCTGGCGCAATGGGTCACAACCCCGGACAACCCGCTCACGGCGCGGGTGATCGTTAACCGGCTGTGGAAGCACCACTTCGGCACCGGCCTCGCCTCAACGCTCAACGACCTCGGCGTGAACGGTGTCCGCCCCACCCACCCGGAGCTGCTCGACTGGCTGGCAGCGGAACTAGTCTCGACTGGCTGGTCGCTCAAGCGGATTCACCGGCTGATCCTCACCTCCCGCACGTGGAGGCAATCGAGCCAGTCGCGCGAAGCGGCGCTCGCCGCGGACGGCGGTAGCCTGTTGCTGTGGCGATTCCCGCCGCGCCGGCTTGAGGCGGAAGTGATCCGCGACAACATCCTGCTGGCCAGCGACGTGCTGGAGTCGCGTATGGGCGGGCCCGGCTTCAGCGGCTTCAAGGTCGAGGCGGAAAATGTCCGTCACTATCACCCCAAGGAAACCTACGGCCCGGCCGACTGGCGACGGATGCTTTACATGACCAAGGTACGGCAGGAACGGGAGCCGACGTTTGGCGTGTTCGACTGCCCGGACTTCAACCAGACCGTTCCAAGCCGCAGCCGCTCGACCACTCCCTTGCAGTCGTTGAGCCTGCTCAACAGCCCGTTCGTGCTACAGCAGGCCGGTCTCCTGGCCAAGCGGCTCCGGCGCGAGGCCGGCGCCGACACCCGGACGCAGGTGGCGCGCGCCTGCCGGATCGCGCTTGGTCGCGAACCCACCCTCGAGGAACTCGCCGACGCGGGCCAGCTCGTGGCCGAACACTCACTGGAAGCCTTCTGCCGCGCCCTGTTCAACGCAAACGAGTTCCTGTTCCTCCCTTGAAAACCTTCCGTCTTCCGGGCAGGGTTCC
>Ga0187833_10001637_pt1 | contig 25270 bp, 23 predicted proteins | sample ETNtaG_37_FD_167968 | JGI IMG/M metagenome (GOLD analysis project Ga0187833, IMG submission 167968) | Marine microbial and viral communities from oxygen minimum zone, Eastern Pacific Ocean - ETNP2014_SV_400_PacBio MetaG (Illumina Assembly) | ecosystem: Environmental > Aquatic > Marine > Hypoxic...
ATCGCGAACTGTCTTCTCGGCACTTCCTTTCTTTCTCATCATCGTTTCCTCTGGGGATTAACGATGAGCCAAAAGTGTCTCTTATGCAATCAGGTGATTATGTCCAACTGGGGCTGACGGGGTACATACGCCGGGGATAGACCATATTCATCATAATCTGATTAAGAAAGGGCTTAGTGATACGCAGACTGTGCTGCTGCTCTATACTGCTGCTCTTATATTTGGTGCGATTGGGTTTATTGGTTATGCACTTCAGGTGCCTGAGACTTTTATGTTTATGGCTTTTCTGCTTTTGTTTGTGCTTTATGTGCATATTAATCGGGTTTTGAGCCAGTCAAGTAGCGCGGGCACGTAGACAAGCACAATTATCCCCATTCTTTATTAACTATCTTCAATATTTTCTAAGTACCAGGCATAAGTATCGGCCAGGCCATCTTTTAAGTCGGCCGAATATCTCCACCCTAGCCGGGCCAATTTTTCCACATTGAGTAATTTCCTTGGCGGGCCGTCGGGTTTGGTGCGATCAAACACAATATCGCCTTCATAGCCAACGATACCTGCTATCAGATCAGCCAGATCAGCGATACTAAAATCAATGCCAGTGCCCACATTCAAATGGGAAGTTAAAGGCTCCGTTTCTGAGGCAAGAATTTCTTTATCTCGTCCCATTACAAAAATACAGGCCGATGCTAGGTCGTCTACGTGCAAGAATTCACGCTTTGGCGTGCCACTTCCCCAGATGGAAACTGAAGGAGTAGAATTCAGTTTTGCTTCATGAAACCTTCTGATCAAAGCAGGAATAACGTGCGAGTTTTCAGGATGAAAATTATCACCCGGCCCATATAGATTGGTTGGCATTACCGACCTGTAATCTGTGGAGTATTGCCGGTTATATGATTCACATAATTTAATACCGGCAATTTTTGCCATGGCGTAGGCTTCGTTGGTAGGCTCTAGATGGCCACTAAGCAAAGCTGCCTCATCCATCGGCTGCCTGGCCAATTTTGGGTATATGCAGGAAGATCCAAGGAAAAGCAGTTTATCAATGCCGGCATTATGTGCGGCACTAATGATATTGCACTCGATAATCAAGTTTTGATAAATGAACTCTGCCGGATAAGTATTGTTGGCATGTATGCCCCCTACTCTGGCTGCAGCAATATAAACCTCATCAATAGCTTGAGAGCTAAAGAAACCATCGACTTGTTCCTGGGAAATCAAATCGAGTTCCTCCCTATCCCGCAAAATAAGCTCAATTTCCTTATCTTTTTTAAGTTCCCTCACTAAAGCCGAGCCCACCATTCCTTTGTGCCCTGCAACAAAAACCTGCTTTTTCATTTTTCTATCTTGACGACATCATTAATGAATTACTCATGACTTTTGTACTGCTCTCAGTGGTGCTTATCGACACTTGAAGCAAATCCGTGAGACTTGGCAAATGCTTCCTTCTTTGCATACTCCATATCAACTGCCACCATTTCACGGCAGAGCTCTTCGATGCTTATCTCTGGCTTCCAGCCCAGCAATCTATGCGCCTTGGATGAATCGCCGAGTAGAGCATCCACTTCAGCAGGTCGAAAATACCGTGTGTCAATTCGCAGGATAACGTTCCCAATGGCAAATCCGGGAATAGACTCTTTATTCACTGCTATTACCTTAGCTACTTCGTCAATACCCTGCCCGGAAAACTCAATATCGACTCCGACTTCTCTGGCGACCAGCGAGACAAAATCCCTAACTGATTTTTGGACTCCTGAGGCAATAACAAAATCATCAGGTTTCTCGTGCTGCAGCATCATCCATTGCATCCGCACATAGTCTTTAGCATGGCCCCAGTCTCTCAGTGCATCAAGATTACCCAAAAAGAGACAATCTTCCAGTCCCTGAGAAATATTACAAAAAGCTCGCGTTATCTTACGCGTAACGAATGTCTCTCCTCTACGGGGAGATTCGTGATTGAACAATATGCCATTGCAGGCAAACATGCCGTATGCTTCACGGTAATTTACGGTTATCCAGTAAGCATATAATTTAGCCACGCCATAGGGAGATCGGGGGTGGAATGACGTAGTCTCGGTTTGGGGAGATTCCTGCGCCAGGCCATAAAGCTCAGACGTAGAGGCCTGATAGAATCTGGTTTTACTCTGCAGACCCAATAAGCGAATTGCTTCTAGTATTCGTAGAGCCCCTAGACCATCCACATCGGCTGTATACTCCGGGAGCTCAAAGCTTACCGCAACGTGTGACTGAGCGCCTAGATTATAGATTTCATCGGGTTCAATCGCTTGAATAAGCCGGGTAACACTGGATGAGTCATTTAGATCGCCATAACGCAATTGAAAACCGGGGTTATCTGTTTGTGGGTCTCCATATATATGATTGATCCTCTCGGTATTAAAGGAAGAGGAACGGCGCTTGATGCCATAAACCTCGTAGCCCTTTTCAAGGAGTAATTCTGCAAGATAGGAGCCATCCTGACCGGTTATTCCAGTGATAATCGCTTTTTTCATGTGCTACTGCCCATAAATTAGTCCTTTATTAAGGCGAAGGATTGATTAAAACGAGCCATGAAATTCAGGCAGCACGGACTTTATATCATAGATGATTTGTTGGTCGTTTGGCCTAAGATCGAGAATTTTAAAATCATCGTGAGCAACAGCCAGTACTATAACTGCATACTGATCCAGATTGGATAAAACCTCGTCCTCCACAAGCTCCAAACCATATTCATCCAGTACTTCGCCTGCATCAGCCCAGGGGTCATAAACATCGACCTGGCAACCAGAATCCTTGAGCTCTGTAATTACATCAATCACTTTCGAGTTACGAATATCCGGGCAATTTTCTTTAAATACGATACCCAATATCAACACACCTGCTTCGTCGATTTTCAGATCTTTATCAATCATCAACTTGATAATTTGTCTGGCTGCATAGTACCCCATAGAGTCGTTCAATCGACGACCGGCAAGAATAATTTCCGGAGTATAACCAACCTGCTCAGCTTTGTGAGTAAGGTAATAAGGATCGACTCCTATACAGTGCCCACCTACCAATCCCGGTTTAAACGGCAGAAAATTCCATTTTGTCTGTGCTGCATCAAGCACATCTTTGGTCTTTATATCCAGCTTATCAAAAATAATTGATAACTCATTCACAAATGCGATATTGATATCTCTCTGTGCATTTTCAATGACCTTTGCCGCTTCCGCAACCCTAATACTAGGCGCCAGATGCGTGCCAGCATCAATAATACTGTTATAAAGCGCATCAATATTTTGTGCAATATCCGGAGTAGAGCCTGATGTCACTTTTTTAATTTGAGACAATGTGTGGGATTTATCTCCAGGGTTTATTCTTTCTGGAGAATACCCGCAATAGAAATCCTAGTTAAATTTAAGTCCGGAATGTTTTTCCAGCACCGGCACACAATCTTCCTCTGTAGCACCGGGGTAAACGGTTGACTCATAAATCACTATGTCGTTTTTGGCCAGAACCTCTCCAACAGTTTCAGAAGCAAGCAGCAAGCCAGTAGATGTTGATTCAGCGCTGCTAAATCATCAAAGCGTAATTGTGGTTTGAACAATTGATTGCGCAGTACATTGACCTGGTTTTCGACTTGGCCTTTTTCCCAGCCAGCCGCTGGCGTACACCTTACGGCCGGGAACAATCGTTTTTCTCAGAATCCCATTTATACAGAAGCATCAGCAGCGATTAGCACAATGTGTGCCTATTGCAATCCTTATATCGAATTGTCAACAATACTGTTGCCTAAATCCTATAAATGAGCAATAATCCAGGATTATTATAGTTTTTGTTGACATATTATCGATGGATCCACATACCCAATCCAAAACCTCTACTCTCGCTGATGGCGTGTTCGATCAGATTCGTACCGCTATCGTCAAAGGCGAGTTGCCTCCAGGTTCCAAGGTCAGCGAACCGCAATTAAGCAAGCAATACGGTATTAGTCGTGGCCCGCTGCGCGAAGCCATTCGGCGTCTGGAAGGCTGCAAACTGGTTGAGATTCAACCCAATGTCGGTGCTAGTGTTGTTTCTCTGGATAGCGCACAAGCCATTGAAATATATGAGATTAGAGAGTCACTGGAAGGCCTAGCCTGCCGCCTGGCTGCGAAGCGCTGTACCACTGAAGATTGTAGTAATTTCAGAGACTTATTAACTAAACATGAGAAAGAAATTCAATCTGAAGATGGCCGGCTTTACTACCAAAAAGAGGGCGATCTGGATTTTCATTATCTGATTGTGCAATTGAGTGGTAACCGCCGCCTGTTCCATCTTTTGTGTGAGGAGTTATATCACCTTATTCGACTCTGTCGTGTACAAACTAGTAGTCAGCAGTCGCGGCCTGAGCAGGCTTTTAAGGAACATCATCAAATCGTGGATGCGCTGGAGAGTAATGACGGCGAACTAGCGGAAATATTGATGAGACGGCACATCTCCAGCGCCAGGGCTACTTTGCTGGATCAGTTGGGGAACGCACGATGAGAAAAAAGGGGTAACGTATGAGTTCTATTTCCGCTGGTGCCAGATTCAGGAAAGCCGTGGATGAGCACTATCCACTGCAAATTGTCGGTGCTATCAATGCTTATTGCGCCATGCTGGCTGCAGATGCCGGGCATAATGCGATCTATCTGTCAGGCGGCGGGGTTGCCAATGCTTCTTATGGGCTGCCGGATCTGGGGATAACAAGTCTGAATGACGTGATTGCTGATGTCGAACGTATTTGTGGTGCGACTGACCTGCCGCTTCTGGTTGATATCGATACGGGTTGGGGTGGTGCGTTCAATATTGCCCGTGCTATCAAGGCTATGGAGCGGGCTGGTGCTGCGGCTGTGCATTTGGAGGATCAGGTATCCCAGAAACGCTGTGGTCATCGACCGAATAAGGCTATTGTTTCACTGGAAGAGATGGTTGATAGGGTAAAATCAGCCGTTGATGCTAGATCCGATGCCAATTTCGTGGTGATGGCGCGTACCGATGCCTTAGCAGTTGAAGGCATGGATTCCGCCATAGAGCGAGCTGTCGCCTGTGTTGAGGCGGGTGCAGACGCCATTTTTCCTGAAGCCATGACGGAACTGGATCAGTACCAGCAATTTGCCGAGGCGGTGCAAGTACCTGTTTTGGCTAATATCACTGAGTTTGGAGCGACACCTTTGTTTAACCGTGATGAGCTGGCCGGAGTGGGTGTGGCCATGGTGCTTTATCCTTTGAGTGCGTTTCGGGCTATGAGTAAGGCCGCTTTGGAGGTTTATCAAGCTATATCAGCCGATGGTGATCAGAAGGCGGTGGTGGATAGGATGCAGACTCGCGCGGAGTTGTATGAGGTATTGGGGTATCATGAATATGAGCAGAAACTGGATGCTTTGTTTGCTGATAATACTGAATAATATTAAACAGTTAGGGAAAAAGGGGACGGAGGCATTTTTCTGTTCGCTGTGGTCCAACGATCTATATCTTCGACAGAAAAATGCCTCCGTCCCCTTTTTCCCCAACCAACAGATGGAGAATGACGATGGTTGATAAGAAATTGGGTGGTGCTGGTCTCAGAGGTCAGGTGGCTGGTGAAACTGCGCTTTGTACCGTGGGTAAAACCGGTACGGGGCTGACCTATCGGGGTTATGACATCAGTGTGCTGGCTGAGAAGGCGCAATTCGAGGAAGTTGCTTTTTTATTGCTCAAGGGGAAGCTGCCTACCCAGTCTGAGTTAAATGATTATATTAGTAAAATCAAATACTTAAGAGAGTTACCTCAGGAACTTAGGGATGTTCTTGAACGAATTCCTGCCAGCGCCCACCCGATGGATGTCATGCGTACTGGCTGCTCCATGCTGGGTAATCTTGAGACTGAAACCGATTTTTACCTGCAGGATGAGGTGGGTGATCGGTTGCTGGCCGCGCTGCCCTCCATCATCTGTTACTGGTATATGCACTCCCACGAAGGCAAACGCATCGATACGACGCTGGATGATGCGTCGATCGGTGCTCACTTCCTGCACATGTTAAGCGGCGAAGTGCCCAATAAACTATTTACTCAGGTGATGAATGTCTCCCTGATTCTCTATGCAGAACATGAGTTTAACGCCTCTACCTTTACTGCCCGTGTTTGCGCCTCCACCCTGTCTGACATGCATTCCTGTATTACGGCTGCTATTGGCAGTTTGCGCGGCCCGCTGCACGGTGGCGCTAACGAGGCGGCAATGGACATGATCCAGGACTGGACCAGTGCTGAGGAAGCGGAGCGGGAAATCATGGGCAAGCTGGAGCGCAAAGAGATGATCATGGGTTTTGGTCACGCCGTTTACCGTGAGTCTGACCCGCGCAACATCATTATAAAGAAGTGGGCGGAGAAACTGGCCGAGCAGGCTGGTGATACGGTGCTTTATCCTGTATCTGTGCGTTGCGAAGAAGTCATGTGGAGGGAGAAGAAGCTGTTTTGTAATGCGGACTTCTTTCATGCCTCGGCCTATCACTTTATGGGTATTCCAACCAAGTTGTTTACGCCTATTTTTGTGATGTCCCGGCTTACCGGGTGGGCGGCTCACGTGAAGGAGCAGCGGGCTAATAATCGGATTATTCGGCCCAGTGCGGATTATACGGGGCCGGAGACTTCGGAGTGGGTGGATATTGGGGATCGGTAGGGATTGTTTGATGTTGAGAGGGTTGGGGTGGCTTGATGAGTTGAGAAGCGAGGTCAGAGGCAGAATACGCCTCCGACCCCTGATGGATCTTAGTTGACTGTAATATATTAATAATATTTTCTAACTTTATGTTTTATTTGGAATAATACGTGTCTCAAAATGTTGATTTGAATACTCGTCCGGAGCCCGATCAGGTGCTGGTGGATATTGCAGACTATGTCTGTGACTACGAGATAGACTCTGCCGAGGCTTACGATACGGCGCGTAATTGTCTGATGGATACGCTCGGGTGTGGATTCTTGGCTTTACGCTTTCCTGAGTGCACTAAGTTACTTGGTCCGCTGGTGGAGGGCACTACGGTTCCTAATGGCGCACGGGTTCCGGGGACGCAATTCCGGCTGGATCCGGTGAAGGCGGCCTGGGATATCGGCTGTATTATTCGCTGGCTGGACTATAACGATACCTGGCTGGCGGCAGAGTGGGGTCATCCCTCTGACAACCTCGGGGCAATCCTCGCTGTTGCTGATTTTCTCTCCCAGCAGAACATCGCCTCGGGCAAAGCCCCCCTGACCATGCGCGATGTTTTGACCGCCATGATAAAAGCGCATGAGATTCAAGGGGTTATAGCACTTGAGAACAGTTTTAACCGGGTTGGACTCTGTCACGTTCTGCTGGTGCGCATAGCCTCTACGGCCATTGCCACCCAAATGCTGGGGGGGACGCGCGAGCAGATCATCGATGCTCTTTCCCAGGCCTGGCTGGATGGCTCTAGCCTTAGAACCTACCGCCATGCGCCGAATGCCGGGCCCCGGAAGTCCTGGGCCGCAGGGGACGCTACCTCGCGTGCGGTACGACTGGCTGGCCTCACGCTACGCGGTGAGATTGGGTATCCCAGTGTCTTAACTGCCCCAACCTGGGGTTTCTATGATGTGTCCTTTAATGGGAATACTTTAAAATTTACAAAGGCTTATGGAAGTTATGTCATGGAGAATATCTTATTTAAGATCTCCTTTCCGGCTGAGTTCCATTCTCAGACTGCAGCAGAAGCTGCGGTCAGCTTGCATCCACAGGTGAAGAATAAACTGGCTAATATCGACAAGATCGTAATCCACACCCACGAATCCGCTATTCGCATCATCAGTAAAGTCGGCCCCTTGAATAATCCAGCAGACCGGGATCATTGCCTGCAGTACATGATCGCGGTACCGCTGGCTTTCGGTAATTTGGTTGCCGAGCATTACGAAGACGCCTTTCACGAGCAGAACCCCATTATCGATGAATTGCGGGAAAAGATGGAAATTCATGAAAATCCTACCTACACCATGGAATACCTGGAGCCCGATAAACGTTCTATAGCCAATTCCCTTCAGGTCTATTACAAGGATGGCAGCTGCTCTGACAAGATCGAAATCGATTATCCGGTGGGGCATCGACGCCGGCGTAAGGAAGGAATTCCCCTGCTTGAGGAGAAGTTCAAGGCAAACCTGGCCACACGGTTCCCCGCCAGGCGTTGTGTTGAAATTTTTGCACTTTGTAGCGAGCAGAAGAAGCTGGAACAGACTCCAGTAAATGAATTTATGGATATGTTGGTCATCTAGCGAAAATCAGCTAGCAAAGAGTCCTGAGTATGCCTGTCTCGGATTTATTTGCCGTATGAAAAGCCCGCGCATAACTTTGCTAGCCCCCGATTGATCGCGTGCAAATGAAAAGAATAGAAACGCTTGAATAATGCGCAATAAATTTCTTTGGCGAGTGGTTGATTTGCTCATAATTCGCATTGTCAAAGTTGTGATCGAGTTCCAATATTGCTTGTCAAAACTTTGAACCCCGTCACAGACTTTATTTTGGGAATTATTTCAAGTTATCACGTCTTTTTTTTTCAGTATTTACCCCTAATTTCATTCTATTTCTTAATACAATAAATCATATTTGAACTATAACATTATGTATTTGTTGTATTTAATATTTAGCATATATTTTTGACCAATTTTAATTGGATTTTTCCACCATTTATAATTCATAAAATATAATTCCATTTATTCAATGGCTTATACTCTATATTTAATTATTATTTTCATAATAGCCAATATAGCTATGATTCTATTAAGCTGAACTAATCAACTCCTTGTAATTCAAGCATCTACCCCCACTGTAGTAATTAGGAGGTTTGCGCTCATTTGAGGCTTATCTCCAAGCCTGATCATTTGATAGGCACTTTACTAAACCATATTGCTTAATAGCGAGGATATGACCATGAGAACTTTTGATTTTTCACCGCTTTACCGCTCCACTATCGGTTTCGACCATCTTTCATCTCTTTTGAATAACGTGAACCGGGGCGAGGCCAGTCAGCCCACTTACCCGCCTTACAACATTGAACTGGTAGATAAGGACCAATACCAGATTACCATGGCTGTTGCGGGCTTTGTCGAAGCAGAGCTGGATTTAAAGTCCGAACGCGGCACATTAACCGTACTGGGCAAGAAAGCTGCGGAAGAGACCGGGAAGAACTTCCTGCACCAGGGGATTGCCGCGCGTGATTTTGAGCGTCGCTTTCAGCTGGAAGACCATGTGGAAGTAACCGGGGCCCGTTTGCACAATGGCCTGCTTTACATCGACCTGGTACGGGAAATACCCGAAGCTATGAAGCCGAAGGCTATTCCTATTGGCAAGGGTCAGCGCAAGCTGATCGATTTGGAGAAGCGTGACGCGGCGTGAGTTGGTTGGTTGCGACGGGGGGTTGGAGGCGCAAATCGGCTCCGATCGCATCAAAGGGGTACCTTTACACCATCCGGAGCAAGGGGTCAGAGGCTAAATACGCCTCCGACCCCCTTAACACCCTGCATTGCCGGAAAATAATTGACACGGCTTGTAACCATTTCCGGGACTTGAGCGTTTAATAGATAAGCGGATGGGAATTTAAGTAAACAATTTAATTGTCGTTATACATATAGCGAACCGGGTATGCACCCAGGACAGGAACCATGAATATATTGATAAGCACAGCCCAGGGGCTACAAATCTCGTTTTGGCACTATGTCTGCCTGCGGTTGAATTTTCGCTCTAATGCATTCAGAGAAGCGCGTAAAGAAGCTGACGCCTGCCAATGCCCGGCAAAAGACCGCCCCGATAACGGCTAAACGCTAATCCTGACCGATGGTGCGAACCAAAACCGTCGTGAATTCAAAACTAGCTATCTCTTATCGAACTAGCCCCGCTTAATCTCGATACACTTGCAAATTTCATCAGTATTTAACGTCAAATTTCACTTGTAAATCATACTCTTGAGATGAAGACTTATTCTCATTTCCAGATTTCACTGGTACAGGTGCAACGGTTATATCGCGTCCGAAGATTCGGTTGGATAATCTGGACAGTCTTTTGCTTGCCCTGAACTCACTGACCAAAAAGCCATTCTGATAAACATCGATAAATTTCTGGCCCTGGCCTGCTCTGAAATGTTCCCTCAATACCCCCTCTTGCTTGAATTCCAGGGAGCTATTGCGGTCGAACGGATAATTATAGGCTGCTACAAATGTGGTGCTGGAAAAAGTGTCATCGCTTTCCTGACCATCCTCGTCCAACTCGATCTGGCCAATAAGCGGGGTGTCTATCAAGCCGTTACTGGTGGCGCTGTTGATATTGTCATCGTCGCCTATATCGGAGGACAGGGTAAAACTGAAAGTCGCATCCCGTGCATCCCTTCTGGTTTCGATCAACTGCAGAAAGGCTTCTATATTTTGCTGGACATTAGTCGGAGGATTGCTCGCCAATACCTGATTGAACAGGTTTTCCGAGGCAGTGAGGTTGTTGGTTACGAAATAAGCGCGAGCTAATTCCAGCCGAGCCCTGCCTCTTAATACACTATCCTCGGAGACTGTCACTACCCTCTCCAGTGCAAACACAGATTCATTCGGATTATCCGATTCCAGTGCAGCAAAGCCATAGAGAAAATCAAATTCAGGGTCACCTTCCCATTCCTCCAGATTGGCTGCCCCCAGATCAAACGCCTGCTGAAATGAACCTGCTGTTATCAAGCTGTCCATTTCGGTATTCGGGGAATCATTTTCTGCTGCGAAAACAGGTGCTTGCAATGCCAATACAATTAAAGGTAGGAGGGGCAGACGATACTTTTTCATTACAGTGCCCTTTTTGTTATTCACTTCGAGATCAAATATCTGTCGTCTATTTAGTCTTCAGGGAAACAGGTGTTCCCACAAGGCACTAAGTATACATAAGTACCACGAGAAGTCTTACCTGTAGGGTTTTTTTACAAAAAATTGTCAATTCCAAGCCCATCCCAGTTAAATCCCACGATACGGTGAATTGATAGCAAACCAGTGGGAGGAAATTCCCTGGAATTCCACTATTCCGTCTTTGGATCCAGGATTTGCTTCATGCCTAGTCGAGCATATGCACGATGAGACCACTTTTCAGTTTCGGTTCAAACCAGGTCGACTTGGGTGGCATCACCTCCCCCGCATCGGCGATAGCCATCAAACTGTCCATCGAGGTTGGGTACAAAGCGATTGCCATGGCCCAGTCACCGAAATCGACGCGCTTCTCCAGTTCCTGCAAACCGCGGATGCCACCCACGAAATCGACTCGGGAATCTGTGCGTTGGTCTTCTATCCCCAGCAGGGGTGCAAAAATGTCGTTCTGCAATATACTCACATCCAGACATTGTACAGGATCACTCCCATCGATCTGTCCCAGCAAAGTTGGATTGGCCCTGGCGGTGTACCATTGCCCCTTCATATAGAGCCCGAATTCCCGGGCTGCCCCGGGTTTGGCTGCCCCACTGTCTGTTACTGCAGTAATATCAAACTGCCTGCCAAGCTGCCCCAGAAACTCATCAACCTCAGCGCCGTTGAGATCCCTAACCACCCGGTTGTAATCCAGCACCTGCATCTGGTCATGTGGAAAGACCACGACCAAAAAAAAGTTATAGCTCTCCTCGCCACTGTGGTCAGGATTTCGTTTCTGGTACAGATGCCTGACTCTGGATGCGGCCGCAGAGCGGTGATGGCCGTCTGCCACATACAAACATTCAACTGCGTTGAAGGCAGAATCGATATCAGCGGCCAGAACTAAATCCTCGATCACCCAGAACACATGGCGGGTGCCGTCTTCGGCGGCAAAATCATATTCAGGATTTGTTTGCACCACTTGTGCAATCAGTGCATCAACGCTCGCATTGGCGCGGTAGGTAAGAAATACCGGGCCTACCTGGGCACCGAGCGCATCCATATGTTGCACGCGGTCGTCTTCTTTCTCTGGACGGGTATATTCATGTTTCTTGATCAGGTTCTTCTCATAAGCATCTATCGATGCTGCAGCCACCAATCCAACTTGCTCATGTGCCCCCATTATCTGTTTGTAGACATACAGCTTTTCCTCGCCATCCTGCTGTAGTATCCCTTCGCTGATAAACCGCTGCAGATTCTCCGCTGCCTTTTCATAGACTCTGGGGTCGTGTACGTCGATCGAGGTATCAAGATCGATTTCCGGTTTATTAATGTGCAGAAAGCTCAGTGGATTATCCTTGCTCAATTCATAGGCTTCTTCACGGCTTAGTACATCATAGGGGTGGGAGGCAACTTGCGAGGCGAGTTCGCGGGTAGGCCTTAGCCCACGAAAGGGTTTGATCAATTTCATTTAGGGCACCTCTGGTTAATGGCATATGGCCTCTGCGTATTATATCGCAATTTACTTGACTGTTTTATTTGCCGAAATCTCTGCTCAAACTGCCAGGATTAACTGGGTAGCGAAACGCTGAAATATTCGAGCTAACACTTTAAGCGCGCGCTAAGTGCGTATTGAATCTGGGTGGACTGGAATCCCCTGCTCTCCAGAAAACGGACCAGGCGTCGATGTGCACTGTCGCCAAACTCCAGCTTCTGTACATTTCCCAGTTTTTTCACTACCAGACCCTGGACTATTTTCATCCAGTCCTCATCGTCTTCGAACAAATATTTTTCCAATAGCCGATCATCAACACCACGCAGCTTGAGATCTTGTTGAATGTGTCGCATCCCGAAACCTCGCGATTTGCGATAGCGAATAAATGCTTCGGTAAAACGCTCGTCACTCTGTAGATTCTCCTGCCGTAGGCGCTCGATTGCCGACAGCAACACACTGTGGTCAGCATCGGGGAATTTCGCTGCGAGTTTTTGCTGTAATTCGTAGTGGGAGTGTTCCCGGCGGGCCAGGAAATCCATGGCGGCCCGCCGGAAAACGGGGACATCGGTCTCAATGCTGCTCACTGTTGGCTCGATGTTGGCGATGCTTGTTATTTGCTCTTGGCGTTAGCCAGTACGACCACCTCATCATTGGCAGGTTCGGCGGCCTGATCTACTTCAGCGACTGCTTCCTCTGACTCATCACCCATAAGAGCAGAACGGATAGCTACCTCGATTTCTGCCCCTATCGATGGATTCTCTTCCAGATACAGGGCTACGTTCTTCTTGCCCTGGCCAATCTTCTCTCCCTTATAGGCATACCAGGCACCTGACTTTTCGATTAAGCCCTGCTTCACACCCAGATCGATAACTTCGCCCAGATGGTGGATGCCCTTACCGTACATGATCTGAAATTCGGCTTGTCTGAACGGCGGCGCCACCTTGTTCTTTACTACCTTGACCCGGGTTTCGTTACCCACTACCTCATCACCATCCTTAATAGCGCCGATGCGGCGAATATCCAGTCTGACCGAGGAGTAAAATTTCAGTGCATTACCACCGGTAGTGGTTTCAGGCGAACCGAACATGACCCCGATCTTCATGCGGATCTGGTTAATGAATATCACCATGGTATTTGAGTTCTTGATATTGGCTGTCATCTTGCGCAGTGCTTGCGACATCAGACGCGCCTGCAAACCCATGTGACTGTCGCCCATATCGCCTTCTATTTCTGCTTTCGGGGTCAGGGCAGCGACCGAGTCGATCACTACCACATCCAGTGCACCGGAGCGCACCACCATGTCGCAAATCTCCAGTGCCTGCTCACCCGTATCGGGCTGACTAACCAGCAGGTTATCTACATCGACGCCCAAGTTTTGTGCATAGATTGGATCCAACGCATGTTCTGCGTCAATAAATGCACAGGTGCCACCGATCTTCTGTGCTTCTGCAATAACCTGCAGGGTTAACGTGGTCTTGCCAGATGATTCAGGACCGTATACCTCTACTATCCGACCCCGTGGCAAACCGCCAATACCCAGCGCAATATCCAGGCCCAGTGAACCAGTGGAAATGGCCGGGATAGGCTCGAGTTCAGTATCACCCAAACGCATCATGGAACCTTTGCCGAACTGTCTTTCTATCTGGGCCAGTGCTGCGGCTAAGGCTTTTTCTTTGTTACTGTTATCTTCAATCATAGTTTTTTCCTTTCCTTCTATTGGTTACAACTGAAGCTGGTTCCATGAGTATTGCAGTTGTTTACTGACTAATAATAGCCTGTTCCAGGCCACTAGCTAAACAATCTTATAAATGAATACTACTGTATGTATGAACAGGGCTGATTAAACCAGAATATCACTGTATATACAACCAGTATATTGGCAGAAATTCAGTTTCCTTTAGCACCGGCAAGCAATTATTCGTCCAACCCCAAATAGCTCAATCAATCAGGGCCAGCACACCACGCAGGGCAGCTTCCACGGTGGCCTGGCGCACTGCCTTCCTGTCGCCGACGAACTGAAACGGCTGCGCCCTTGCCTTCTCCTCCCATTGCCAGGCAATCCAGACCGTTCCCACCGGCTTGTCATCAGTGCCTCCATCTGGTCCCGCTATACCACTCACGGCAACCGCCACATTAGCCAGACTATTGGCGGTGGCACCGGCGGTCATAGCACGCACGGTTTCCTCACTGACTGCCCCCGGGCCATCGGGCAAAAAATAATCCCCAGGAACACCTAGCATGCGCTGTTTTGCCGCATTGGAATAAGTAACGAAGCCACTGTCGAACCAGTCCGAGCTGCCCGGCAGTGCCGTGAGTGACTGCGCAATCCATCCGCCAGTGCAGGATTCTGCGGTGGCGAGTTTCAGTTTCTTAGCGAGGAGCGCTTGGGCTAGTTGCTCAACCAGTTCAGAGATGACTTGCTCGGATGATGTGCTCATATCATGCCATCATAGTAATCTGCGGATTAAAATTCAAAAGAATTTATTTCCCCAACTACCTGGCCCGAACCGGCGCCTGGGAAAATAATTAATAGTCCATAGTCAGCCTGAAAAAGTGTAGAATTCTGCATCAGTAGTTTGGCATAGCCTCCAATTCAAGCGCACAAAGAATCTCACAAAAAGCAAAAATCTTGACAGATCCGCACTCACATACACCCATGATGCAGCAATTTTTGCGCATCAAAGCGCAGCACTCCGACAGTCTTCTTTTCTATCGCATGGGTGATTTTTATGAGTTGTTTTATGATGATGCAAAACGGGCCGCTGGCATCCTCGACATTACACTGACCGCCCGCGGTAAATCTGCCGGCCAGCCTATTCCCATGTGCGGCATTCCCTATCACGCGGCTGACCGTTACCTGGCCAAACTGGTTGATGCCGGTGTTTCGATTGCGATCTGCGAACAGATCGGTGATCCAGCAACCAGCAAGGGCCCGGTAGAGCGTCAGGTCGTCCGTATAATTACCCCGGGCACTGTGAGTGACGAAGCCCTGCTTAACGAACGCAGGGATAACTGTTTGCTTGCCCTCACCGGCAGTGCACTAAAGGTGCAGAGCAAGCAAGTTATCGCCTATGGTATTGCCTATCTGAACATCAGCAGTGGCCGCTTTGTGCTGAGTGAAATGAACGGCACAGAAGCACTGCTGGCCGAGATTGAGAGAATCAGGCCAGCCGAAATCTTAATCGATAAGGATTTACCAATAATTCCCGCGCTGGAACAACACGCAGCAATTAAAAACAGAGATCCCTGGGAATTTGATTTAGACAATTCGATCCGCCTGCTCACCCGCCATTTCAACACCCGGGATTTGTCTGCCTTTGCCTGTGATGAGTTGCACCTGGCATTGGGAGCAGCGGGTTGCCTGTTGCAATACGCCAGCGAGACGCAAAAATCGGAGCTACCCCATATCCAGAGTTTGCAGGTGGAACAGCAGCACGACAGCGTGGTGCTGGACGCCTCCAGCAGGCGCAACCTGGAACTGGATGTAAATCTGGCCGGTGGTGAGCAGAACAGCCTGATGTCGGTGATCGATAAATGCGCTACTGCAATGGGTAGCAGACTGCTGCAGCGCTGGATCCATCGCCCGCTGCGAAAACAGGATGTTATTGGATCAAGACAGGAGGCGGTTGCAGCTCTGCTGAAAGACTACTGTTTTGAGGCGATTCATGAACTGCTAAAAAACATCGGTGACCTGGAGCGTATCCTAGCCCGCCTCGGTTTAAGATCGGCCAGACCAAGAGACCTGGCCCGCCTGCGTGATGGACTCGCCCTGCTACCTGAATTACAGCAAAAGCTGCAATCTGTTGTCAGCACCGGCCACCTTGAATTGCTATCTACGGTAATCGCAGAATTTCCCGCCCAGACAGATCTGTTACAAAGCGCGTTGGAAGAAAATCCACCGGTTGTTATCCGTGAGGGCGGTGTAATTGCCCGTGGTTTCGATACAGAGTTAGATGAATTAAGGGATCTAAGCAGTAATGCAGGCCAGTATCTGGTGGACATGGAAGCCCGCGAAAAAGAGCGCACCGGGCTCAGTACATTGAAGGTCGGTTTTAATCGCGTACATGGCTACTACATCGAAATCAGCAAGGGCCAGGCGCCGGAAGAGATGCCAGCGGAATACATTCGTCGACAGACCCTGAAGAACGCCGAACGCTTTATCACACCTGAGCTAAAGGAATTTGAAGACAAAGTACTCAGTGCCCGCAGTAAGGCATTGAACCGGGAGAAAGCACTGTACGATGATTTGCTGGAGCAACTTGCCAGTGAACTCGGAGCCCTGCTGGATTCTACTGCGGCGCTAGCAGAGCTGGATGTGCTGAGCTGTTTTGCCGAACGTGCAGTCAGCCTGGACTATTGCCAACCGGAATTAACCGCAGAGTCCGGCATTGCCATCGAAGCGGGACGTCACCCGGTAGTGGAGCATGTTACCGAAGAGGTATTCGTGGCAAACGATCTGTGCCTGAACGACACCCAACGCATGCTGGTCATTACCGGTCCCAATATGGGCGGTAAATCCACCTACATGCGCCAGACCGCTCTTATTGTATTGCTCGCTCTATGCGGCAGTTATGTGCCCGCAAAGTCGGTTAAGCTCGGCCCGATCGATCGCATCTTCACGCGCATTGGTTCTTCTGATGATTTGGCCGGCGGTAGATCGACATTCATGGTTGAAATGACCGAGACCGCCAATATTCTGCACAACGCCAGCTCCCAGAGCCTGGTGCTAATGGATGAGATTGGCCGCGGCACCAGTACCTTCGACGGCCTGTCTCTGGCCTGGGCTGCCGCGATCTACATCGCAGAGCAACTGCACGCCTATACCTTGTTTGCCACCCATTATTTTGAACTCACCAGCCTGCCAGAGAGCCTGCCAGACATCGCGAACGTGCACCTGGATGCAGTGGAGCACGATAGCGGCATTGTTTTCCTGCACGCCGTGAAGAGCGGACCTGCGAATCAGAGTTATGGCCTGCAAGTAGCGCAGTTGGCCGGCATTCCAAAAACTGTTATCGCCAAAGCCAGGGAGAAACTGCAACATCTGGAGCAGGATGCGCTGGGTGACGACTCGGTAATCAAGACCCGTAGCCCACCAGCACAAGCTGAAATGTTTGCTGCCGAGCCCCACCCGGCCCTGGAATATCTGGAAAATCTCAATCCGGATGAAATATCGGCCAGAGAGGCACTGGAGATTCTCTACCAGTTAAAGAGTCTGTAACTGTAGTTAAATGGATAGGCCTAATCAGTCTCAGTCAGCAAAAATCCCAATCTATGAAATAACTGTGAGGGTGGGAAATCCACAATAAAAGCTGGTAGAATGCTCGCCCCATAAGCCCCAAGCTTCATGAATTGCGAGCCTCTGGCTTGATGAATCGCGCCACGGGTAGCGGGTAGATTATAGGGAGAAGGCATGACTTTTGTAGTAGGTGATAGTTGCATTCGCTGTAAACTTACAGATTGCGTGGAAGTGTGTCCGGTGGATTGCTTCTATGAAGGTCCTAATTTTTTGGTTATTCATCCGGACGAGTGTATCGATTGCGCCCTCTGCGAACCGGAATGCCCGGTTGATGCAATCTACGCCGAGGATGAACTACCGGAAGATCAGCAGGAATTTCTGCAGTTGAATGCCGAGTTGGCTGAGGAATGGCCCAACATTACCGAGATGAAAGATGAATTGCCCGATGCGAAGGAGTGGAGGGACAAGAAGAACAAGCGGCAATACCTGGAACGCTAGGGCACCTCTCTCATGGAAGATAGCTCTGGGGGTCGACTGACTTGCCATCGAGGCGGATTTCAAAATGCAGCAGGGTTGTACCGCTGGAATTCTGTCCTACCTCAGCAATTTTCTGTCCTCCTCTGACCCTGCTCCCGGCGGCAACCAGCATGGCACTATTGTGGGCATAGGCGCTGAGATAACGATCACTGTGCCGAATGATGATCAGGTTGCCGCTGCCCTGCACGCCACCACCGGAATAAACCACATCCCCATCCCCTGCTGCTAACACATCGTCACCGAGGTTAGCAGCAATGTCTATTCCCTTGTTAGAAGCAGCCCCGAAGCCCTGCAAAATTCTGCCTTGCAAGGGCCACTGCAAGACAGGTTTCAGAGTCTGTGTACCGCTGATGGGTTGACGCAGCACCCCACCGCTGCGCGCTCTGCTCGCCTGGGCACGGGCTATGCCATTGTTGCTCACTTCCGTACCGGCCGTATAAGTGGGCTGGGCAATTTGGGCATTGCTGATGCGCGATACATCCAGGTTAATTTCCTGTCCGACAAAGATCGTGTACGGGGTGCGCAGGCTATTTGCTATGGCCAGACGGCGGAAATCGAGATCATATTGAAAGGCGATGGAATAAAGTGTATCTCCCGGTTTTACCCGATGAATCTGTCCTGAGTTTGCCTCTACGCTTCTGGTAATCGAGGAGGAGCTTCTGCGCGAGCCTGTTGATGAGGACACCGAAATCCGATTGCTCGTCGCGCGCAAACTGGCAAGGTTAGGATTTCCACTATCTACGATAATGGGGGCGGTAACTACCTGCCGCTCACCCCGATCGGCGACCGGGGCCTGGTACCCTCGTCCAAGACAGGCAGTTAATAAAAACACAACAGCCGTTGCAGTCAGAACATTTCGGGCCTGCGTACCATGGCTGCTATTCAGGTGTTTGGGGTAAAACATCAAATTTCTCTAGTCCGCCTTACTTGCGAACACTTTGTCAAAAACCAGGACCAAAATTAAACCGGCAACACCGCACAACAGCACACCGAGTATCACCGGATCATTTCCGCTCACCGTCTCATAGTTTAGCGGCAAGGAATTGCTGCTTTGCAGTTTTGTTTCAGCATTATTTTCATTGCCCTGACCAACAATAGTTACCTGCCACGGCCAAAGTACGTCGATGGATCCAATCAGCATCCCGGTCAAGAAGCTATAGCCTTTCTCCCGGTGGTGTTTTAACACCCAGGACAGAACGCGGGAAAAACTGATCAACCCGGCTATGCAGGCTGAGGCAAAGACGGCAATGACAGGCAGATTGATTTCAGTCAACGCGGTTAACAGGAATTCATACACACCAAAAATCAGCAGCACAACCGCGCCGGAAATTCCAGGCAGAATCATTGCACAAATAGCCACGAAACCGCTGAGAAACAAGTACGTCAGCGGGATACTTTGCAATTCTCCGGGATTGAATGAACTGATAACAAGCGTAGTAAGGATACCAATTACCAGGGCACCCAGATTTACCGGATGCCGATAATTAAATTCCGACCTCAGCAACCAGCTTGATGCCAGTACCAGCCCGATAAAAAAACCCATCAGGAGTTGAAAATGATTGGCCAGCAAATACAACACCGTATTGGCGGAGATCAGCAGCCCGGACAAAATTCCTGCCGCCAATACAAGCAGAAAATTCCCGTTTATATGTTGCCACAAGGAATTGATCTGACCGGCGAAGAGCAGGCGTACTGCAGTTGTATCGACTGCCCTGATCGAGAAAATGAGTTTGTCATAAATTCGGGTGATAACAGCTATGGTGCCGCCGGATACTCCCGGAACAGAATCTGCCATACCCATGGCAACGCCCTTGAAAAAGAGTAACAACGAACTTCTCACCGGCCCCTCTAATGAATCTCTCTAATGAGGATTAATTTTGCACTTGTCCGACTAGTAGCGGAACAAATCTCACCAGGTTTAGTACTTCAGTCGTGAAGTCGTCTGCTGTTCGAGTAATCAGGCGTAACTCCTGCCCACCCTCACCACCGACAGGTATAACCAGACGGCCGCCTTCTTTCAATTGTGCCAGCAGCTCGGCTGGGACTTGCTGCGGTGCTGCCGTGGTGATAATAGCGTCAAATATCCCTTTATCTTCCCAGCCAAGACTGCCGTCATCATGCTTGTATTCGACATTCCTCAGCCCGAGTAATTTCAAATTCTTACGCGCCCTGGCCAGCAGTGGCTTGATCCGTTCTACCGTATAAACAGTGTCTGCAAGTTGCGCGATCACCGCAGTTTGATAACCACATCCGGTGCCGATCTCTAAGACTTTCTCCAGTGGACCTGAATCGACAATCGCTTCAGTCATGCGTGCAACAATAAAAGGTTGTGAGATGGTCTGATTATGTCCAATCGGAAGCGCCACATCTTCATAGGCGCGATGGGAAAGCGCTTCGTCCAGAAAAATATGCCTGGGGGTAGAGCGCATGACATCAAGCACTTCCATGTTCGTTATACCCTGCTCGATCAGACGCCCGAGCAGTCTCTCCCGCGTTCGCTGAGAGGTCATTCCGATGCCATTCAAATTTAATTTACCAGCCAATTTGGACCTCACGGTTCTGTCACACAAATTTCTCTTAACAAGCTCGTCGCGTAGCTACCTTTACCTAGCACAAAACTCAATTCCATGTCCTTGCCTGTCAATTGCTGCCACGTGAATGTATCAGGTATAAATCGCAGCGGTCTTCGTGCCGCTGTCAAACCATAGTGCTTTAATCCCTCTACCAGTGATTCAAATTGCGTAGCAATTTCCGTTTCCACGTTCGCTGCCTCTAACTTACTCGTGTAGCGATCCTTCTCAGCGATAATTCCAAAAAGTGGGCCGGAGGGGTGTATATCAAACCTATCCAGTCTCTGCTGATAGTCTGCGTTCCATTCCTCGTCTTCGCGCAGCACAAAAAACCGGGTGGTGCCGTTCAAATTTAATGCCTCGCCTGGCATATACCTATTCCATGTATCGTCACCTACCCGCCTTGACAGTAATTGATTAAACAAATAAGCCCTGGCCGCGGAAAACAGCATGCTGCGCTTGAAGCGCTTTCTCGGCAGCGTATTGACCGCATTGCCCGAGCTTACTTGCTCCATCAAAGGAATGACCTGCACCATATTACTCATCTTCCGGCCAAATCTCTGGGGGCCGAAATAATTGGGCACGCCCTGCGTTGCGATGGATTGCAGTCGCTCCTCCAGAACGGCCAACGGCTCGGTGCTATTCCGCAAACGAATCCTGAAATGATTGGATTTGTGGCTGCCAACTTTTATTTTCCGGGCATTGCGCTTGGAGTCCATTATTTCCAGCTTATCGCACTCGATATTTTTTACTGCTTTCGCCTGCTCATTAGATACCGGCAAACTGAACCACTGGGTGCAGTAGGCACGTTTGTCTTTCAAGCCAGCATAGCCAATATCAGATATTCTCAATTGCAAAATATCACCAATGCGTCTCACCACCTCCATGGTGCTCATGTCATTCTTGCGAACCCGAAGACAGAGATGCTCGCCTGCACCGGTTAAGTCATAACCCAATTCCTCGTCTACTTGAAAATCAGCGACCTCCTGCTTAAATCCAACCTTGCTTTCAGGCACGCCATGGGCGTAGTTCAAACGGGTCAGGTCTACTATTTTTTGATTGTTACTGGTAGTTTTATCGAGCATCTTTGTTTATCAAACATCTTTGGCCATCAGCACCACTGCATAGCAAGTCAAGCCTTCTTCCCGACCAGTAAAGCCCATACCTTCTGTGGTGGTCGCCTTAATGTTGACGCAGTCCAGTTGAAGGTTGACAAGTTCGGCCAAATTTTCTGTCATGGACTTCACATGGGGTGACAGCCTGGGCGTTTGCGCAACCACGGTAATATCCAGATTGATGAGATGCCAGCCTTTGGTCTGGGCCTTTAGCATCACTTGCTCAAGCAGATTTTTGCTCGCTATATTCCTGAATTTGTCATCCGTGTCGGGGAAGTGTCTGCCAATATCTCCTTCTCCAATAGCACCGAGCATGGCATCGCAAAGTGCGTGCAAAACCAAATCGCCATCAGAATGTGCCACTAGGCTCCTTTGATCAGAAATTTTTACTCCGGCCAGTAGCAGGGGTTTATCAGGTAGAACCTCCTCGCTGAATCTGTGGACATCATAGCCATGTCCAATACGTAAATTTTGCCAACTCATAATTCAGCCGCCTGTGCTTCAAGTATTTTTTGTGCCATTATTAAATCGTTGGCATGGGTAATTTTTATGTTGTCTTTGCTGCCCAAAACAAATTTTGGCGCATGCCCCAACTGTTCAATGGCGGAGGCTTCATCGGTAACCCGGTTTACGTCATCTATCTGCATCAAGGCATCCAACAACAATCCATAGCGAAACATTTGTGGGGTGAAGGCGTTCCAGATAGCGGAGCGATCTACGGTCTCGAGAATTTCGTCAGCAGAGTTTACCCGCTTCAGGGTATTGTCCACCGGAGCACCCAAAAGCCCACCCGTGGGATGACTCCTTAACTCGGCAATCAGGTGCTCAATGTCTTTAACGCGCACACAAGGTCTTACCGCATCATGAACCAATACCCAGTCACTGGATTCAACTCTAGAGTGTAGCGAGAGCAGGCCATTTAGTACTGACTGATAGCGGTCTTCGCCTCCTTCTACACACAGCAGTTTTGAGTTTGCATGCAAGTCGAGTGTTGACCAGGTTTCATCCTGCGCATGTAACACTGCAATGATTTGTTTAATGGGAGAAACGGCGATCAGACGGGAGAGAGTCTGCTCAATAACAGTTTTGCCATTGAGTGGCAGATACTGTTTGGGAGTATTCGATCCCATACGAAGACCGACGCCAGCGGCTGGCAATATTGCCCAAATTGTCATAGTAAATTCTTTTAGTTGGCGACGGTCATATCAACAAATACAAATTCCATGTCCTTTAAATTAATGCGATGTTAATAAATCCCACTAATCAATAATGAGGTAAAAGGTTTCCCGTTCGCCGATCATGCCCAGTTCGGCTCTTGCTCGTTCCTCTACCGCTTCCAGGCCGTTCTTGAGATCCAGCACTTCGATTTCCAATTGTGTATTACGTGCTTCCAGTTCGTCGTTGTTAGCTTTTTGTGTGTCCAGGTCCACTTCCAGCAGGTTGAGGGCGCGCACACTGCTATCACCCAGCCACAATTGAGATTGAAACAGAATTATTAGCAAGACCAGGAGCCCGTTTAGCAATTTCATCGAGGACTAGTTCCTAACGTGTTTAAATTCTGCCAGCCCGTTGTAACGGGCGGCACTGCCGAGTTCTTCTTCTATCCGCAGCAAGCGATTATACTTCGCCACCCGGTCTGAGCGACACAGGGAACCAGTCTTTATTTGTCCGGCCGCCGTCGCCACCGCTAGATCGGCAATGGTGGTATCTTCTGTTTCACCTGATCGATGTGAGATTACAGCGGTATAGCCGGCATCCCTGGCCATATTGATGGCAGCCAGGGTTTCGGTTAATGAGCCAATCTGATTGAATTTAATCAAAATCGAATTGGCAATGTTTTGATCGATTCCCTGTTTTAAAATACTCGTGTTTGTGACAAACAAATCATCTCCCACTAACTGAACTTTATCGCCTATTTGGGCAGATAATTTAGCCCATCCATCCCAATCACTCTCATCCATGCCGTCTTCGATAGACAGGATTGGATAGGTTACTGCCAGATCAGTCAGATACTGGGAAAATTGGCTGGAATCATAGCTGACGTGCTCCCCCGCGAGATTGTACTTGCTCCCCTCGTAGAACTCAGATGCGGCACAATCCAACGCCAAATACATGTCTTTTTTAGGAGTAAATCCAGCTAAATCAATAGCTTGAAGAATAGCATCCAGAGCAGCGGCATTTGAAGGCAGGTTCGGGGCAAACCCGCCCTCATCACCCACGGAGGTACTCAATCCCTGCTTGTGTAGTACCGATTTCAGCGCATGGAACACCTCTGCCCCATAGCGCAAGGCTTCGGCAAAGCTGCTCGCCCCGGTCGGTTGAACCATAAACTCTTGAATATCCACGTTATTATCAGCATGCTCGCCACCATTGACGATATTCATCATAGGTACTGGCAAGCTGTAATCACCCTCAGTACCATTGAGTCTGGCTATATGAGCATAGAGGGGAATTCCTGAATCTGCCGCCGCTGCCTTGGCTGCAGCCAGAGACACAGCCAGAATGGCATTCGCACCAAGATTGGACTTGTTCTCTGTGTTGTCCAGTTCCAGCAGCGTTTTATCGAGTCCCTGCTGATCTTGTGCATCATAGCCCAGCAAGGCGGTACGAATTGAGCCGTTCACGTTTTCAACAGCCCGCAGCACACCCTTTCCCAGGTACCGCCCAGGATCCTTGTCACGTAATTCGAGTGCCTCCCGGGAACCGGTAGAAGCCCCCGATGGCGCACAGGCTGAACCGGTCATGCCACTGGCCAGAAGCACATCTGCTTCGATGGTAGGATTCCCGCGAGAATCCAGAATCTCACGAGCGCGTATCTCCTTTATTTCAGACATTTCAATACCTTATGAGTGATATATTATAAACTACTAGAACTAAGTTGTATCGATGGCAGGCAGCGCCTTTACCAGATCATCGACGGCCTTCATCTGGCTAAGGAAGTCCTGCAGTCGGTCCAGTCGCAGCGCGCAGGGACCGTCGCACAGTGCATTGTCAGGGTCCGGGTGAGCCTCAACAAACAGACCGGCAATGCCCTGGGCAAGACCTGCCCTGGATAACGCCGTCACACCGGCTCTGCGTCCGTCAGCACTCTTGCCTAAACCACCTGGCTTCTGCAGGGCGTGGGTCACATCGAACAGCAACGGGTACTCAAATTGCTTCATGACCGAGAAGCCCAGCATATCTACCACTAAATTGTTGTAACCGAAGCTGCTGCCCCGCTCACACAACATAAGCCGATCATTGCCGGCGGCGACAAATTTATCCAGGATAAGGCCCATTTCTTCCGGTGCTAGGAATTGTGCTTTCTTGATATTAATGGCCGCCCCGGTTTTAGCCATTGCTACCACCAGATCGGTCTGCCTGGATAAAAATGCCGGCAGTTGTATGACATCGGCCACTTCGCTGACCGCTTGTGCCTGACCTGGCTCGTGTACATCGGTAATAATAGGCACTTCGAACTGCTGTTTTATCT
>Ga0187833_10001639_pt1 | contig 25263 bp, 23 predicted proteins | sample ETNtaG_37_FD_167968 | JGI IMG/M metagenome (GOLD analysis project Ga0187833, IMG submission 167968) | Marine microbial and viral communities from oxygen minimum zone, Eastern Pacific Ocean - ETNP2014_SV_400_PacBio MetaG (Illumina Assembly) | ecosystem: Environmental > Aquatic > Marine > Hypoxic...
AAGCCAGAGCCTATTTCAAAACCCTTTGTTGCATTGATGGATAGCATTGCCTTGCCAAGGTCAGCATCCAATTTATCATATAAAGGCTCCCCTAAGCCCACAGGAACATTCCTCGCAACACATTCAATTATCCCGCCTAAAGAATCACCGTCATGCTTTGCCTGTTCGATCAATTTTACCATTTTTTTTGCGGCTTTTTCATCAGGGCACCTGACGATATTCTTTTCAACTTTATCTGATGTCACTTTATCCGAATTTATGCTGCCTGAAATATCTTTTATCTGTTTTACATAAGCGACAATTTCCAACCCAAACTTATTCTGCAGGATTTTCTTGGCTATTGCACCAGCTGCCACGCTTCCGGCTGTAAGTCTTGCAGAGCTTCTTCCACCGCCATATGGGTCTTTTATCCCATATTTCTTATCATAAGTAAAATCTGAGTGGCTTGGGCGATATGCTTTTTTTATTTCCTTGTAATCTGTTTTTTTGAAATCTTTATTATGAATAATCAAGGATATTGGTGTACCAGTGGTTTTGCCATCATAAACTCCTGAAAGTATCTCTACCTTGTCTTTCTCGTCTCTTGAGGTTGTTATCTCACTCTGTCCTGGCCTTCTTCTGTCGAGCTCTTTTTGAATGTCTTTTTCATCTAACTCCAATAAAGACGGGCAGCCATCTACCACAACGCCAATCGCTTTTCCGTGGCTTTCTCCCCAATTTGTTATTTTAAACAAACAACCAAATGAACTTCCTGCCATCATAAATCACCTCTTATTGCTCTTTGCAGAGCATTTTGCATTTCCTCAAACTCAGGCCTATTCTTAGTCCATAATTCAAACTGGCCTGCTGCCTGGTAAATTAGCATCTTATCTCCCATTATCACTTCACATCCGGCTTTTTGAGCATTTTCAACAAATTTTGTCTTTAATGGATTGTAGACAATGTCCATGACTAACTTACCTGATACAAATTCATCCTCTTTTATAATACTTTCACCCGCATTTGGATGCATTCCGATACTTGTTGTATTTATTATGATGTCATTTGCATTTATTAAGTTTTTTGCATTGCTCAACTCATCAGATTTTATTTCAAATTCATCAGCCAGTTTCTGTGCCTTTTCCTTAGTCCGGTTGATTACAGTTATCTCGGAATTTTCTTTCTTGAATCCATACACCAAAGCCCTTGCCGCGCCTCCCGCCCCAATAATCAATATTTTTTTTCCGGATAAGCTGGTTTTTTCCTTAAGCGCACTTACAGCGCCATAATAATCAGTATTGTATCCTGTTAATCTACCCTGCTCATTGACTATTGTATTTACAGCCCCTATTGCTTTGGCAGTTTCATCTATCCCATCCAAAAAATCCATTATATATTCTTTATGAGGTATAGTAACTGAAGATCCAGCAAAATTACTTTTCCTGAAGTTCTTCATAAATTCATTTACTTCTTCCTTGTCCATCTTAAAAGGGATATATACATAATTCAGTTTTTTATTTACAAAAACAGGATTATGCATATTCTTTGATTGTGAATTTTCTGCATGTTTTCCGATAACTCCCAGCACATTTGTATCTTTATCCAGCAATGGAACATGATACAGGTCTTTCATCTCCTTTATTGATATCTGCCCGGAAGCTGATTCTTTTCCATCCTCTAAAGATGCAAAAGTAAGTAAAGAATTGTACTTTGGAGCCAATATCCTGGACATCTGGCCTTTGATCCCCATGCAAAAAGCAGTCAGGTCATCTTTTCCTTTTAATAATTCAAAAATTATGAAATTATCATTGATTGAATTTGCTTGTGTTACTATCTTGATTGAATCCGGTTTTTTAGATTTAATTTCATTGTATTTTTGATTCAATGCTTCCAATGAAGGTGTCTCGTCAAAATTATGATAGGAAACAATAGTTTTTGTTTTTTTGTTCTCAATTATCTGATTCAATAATTTAGAATCATTTTCAATATCAATGTAATCGCATCCTGATTCTATTGATGCATTTAATAATTCTAATTTCTCTTCTTCAGCGCCGTCAAAATTTCCCCTATCTTTTTTATTTCTGCAAGTTATGATGATTTTTTTATTGTTTCCATTTAGTAATTCTTTTATTTTTTCTTTAGTCATATCTTTAATGAAATCAAGCCTTATCTCTATCAAGTCGGCATGCTTTTCAGCTTCCTTAATGTCTGACTTTACTTTTTCCACGTTTTCCGCAACAATTGGTACGCATATGTCTGTCATTTTACTAAACCTACAATTTCATCTGCAATTTCCTGGATTGTTTTGTTGTCTGTATCAACCTCGAAATCTGCTGTTTTTCTGTACAATGGCTCTCTTTTTGCTAAAATTTCTTCTACTTCACCTGTAAATGATTTCCCTGTAAGAGCAGGCAGGTCTTTCTTATCTTTTATCCTCTCGATTATTTTTTGAACACCTGCTTTAAGCCAGATTACTTTGCCTAATTTTTTAAGATGCTCGATGTTTTTCTCCCTTTCAACAACACCTCCGCCGCAATCCACAACAGTATTGTCTACATCGATTTTGCTAATAACTTCTTCCTCAATCTCTCTGAATTTTTCCCAATTATTTTGTTCAACAAAATCCTTGATTGGGCCTACTTTATTGATAATTTCCTTGTCAGTGCTGATCAAATTAAGTTTTAACATTTGGGAAATTATTTTTCCTGTCTGGGTTTTTCCGCTTCCCCTGGAACCAATCAGGATAATATTAGGCATTTTTGATCTCAACCCCTAATTCTCTTAATTTACCCCAGTATTGTGGGAATGACTTACTGACACATTCAGGATTTTCTATTTTAATTCCCATCTTTAATCCAGCCAAAGCAAAGCTCATTGCCATCCTATGATCATTATGGGGGTCAATGGTTGCAGGATTAAGTTTGGCAGGTTTAATGATTAATTCATTATCTTTAATTGTTACATTGGCTTCTAATTTTCTTAATTCTTCGGCTGTATCATTGATTCTATCAGATTCCTTAAATTTCAAGTTTCCAATATTTCTTATTTTAGTTGCGCCATTAGAAAAAAGCGATACAACAGTCAGCGTTTGAACTGAATCTGGCATTGAGCTCATATCTGCTTCAATTCCAATAAGTTTTTCAGGTCCTTTAACTGAAACATTGCCATTATCTCTCTTTATTGTACAACCCATCTTTTCTAAGATATCCGGAAAACCTGATTCCTGATTTGATGCTGTTTCCAAGCCTTTAACAGTAACTTTTCCAGGAACAATTGCTGCGGCTGCTAAAAAATAATTTGCAGAGCTGCAATCAGCCGGTATATTGTATTCTTTACTTTGGTATTTTTGCCCACTTTTGACAAAAAATCTGCTATATCCTTCCCTCTCAATACTGACTCCAAATTCCTTCATTACATTGATAGTCATGTCAACATAATTTTTTGAGACTAGATCTTCAACTAAAATTTCAACATCTTTATCAGCATAAGGAGAAATTAAAAGTAAAGAACTGATGTATTGGCTGCTCACACTGCCTTTGATTTTAGTCTGTCCTCCTTTGAAAGTTCCACCATGGATTACAACAGGCGGCTTATCAGATTCAGACTTTATCCCTAGATCCTGCAGGCTTTTTAACAAATCTGCGATAGGCCTTTCCTGTATCCTTGAGCTGCCGGTAATCCTTGTTTTTCCATCTGCTAATGCAGCAAAACCGGCTATAAACCTCAACAAGGTTCCTGATTCTTTTACATCTATCTCATCAGGGACATTTGGCTTTCCATCAATTCCAGTTATCTTAACAGCATCCTGTTCTTTCTCAATTTTAACTCCAAAATGCTCTAAAGCTTCAAGAGCAGCATTTACATCATCATTGTCAGGAATATTTTTTATGATAGAGGTTCCCCCAGCAAGAGCAGCAGCTATTAAAGCCCTATTAGCAACGTACTTGCTCCCTGGAACACTAACTGTTGCATCCAAATCCTTTATAGGAAAAATTTCAATCATTTGCTCTTCTCAATCGAATTAATGATAATTTCTTCAGAAACTTCAAAAGAATATTTTCCATTTTCTGATTTCACTTGGCCAATCCCATTTATCATGACAAAATGAGGCTTTTGAACTCTTGATTTCTTATCTATTTTCATCAAAGAAACTATCTTGGAATTTTCCACTTTGTTTTCTATTTTTGTCGGCAAACCAAATGCCTCTAACAAAGAGATTATTCTGGATTGTTCTTCTTCCTGCAATAATCCAGACAAAACAGAAATTTTGCTTTCTGCAGCCATGCCCAAGCTGACACATAATCCATGTTTCTTTTTGTAATCATAATGATTCTCTAATGCATGGCCAACCGTATGCCCAAAATTCAATTTTTGTCTTAATCCTGCTTCAGCTTCATCTTTCTCAATGACATCCTTTTTCAGCTCAATTGATCTGCTGATTATATGCTGTAATTCATCCTTGTTTTTGTCCAGTATCTTATCTACGTTATCCCCAATGTAAGAGAATAATCCCTTATCCAAAATTATGGACATCTTGATTATTTCTGCCATACCGTTGAGGAATTCTTCCTTTGGAAGTGTTTTCAGAAAATCCATATCAGCAAAAACAGCATCTGGCTGCCAGATGCTTCCTATGATGTTTTTTCCGTGTCTTGTGTTTACTCCTGTCTTTCCGCCAATAGAAGAATCTACCATTGCCAGCAAAGTTGTCGGAATATGAATTATTGGAATACCCCTATTGTAAGTAGAAGCTATATAACCTGATAAGTCTCCGATCACCCCGCCGCCAATGGCAACTATCAAAGTATCTCTGCCATAGTTCTTTCCCAGCAGAATATCTTCTACCTTATTTTTTGTTTCCCTTGATTTGGTTTTCTCTCCAGCAGGTAAAGATATCACATAAGGTTCAAGCTCAGAAAAACTATCCTTGATTTTATTACCGCAAATTTTGCCTACAGAATCATCTGTTATAATGACTAGTTTCTTATCTGGATGATTTTTCTGGATATGCTTTGCTGCATCATTCAATATTCCGCTGCCTAAGTAAATTTGGTAGTTGTAATCATTTCTCTTGACACTTGCTGATATCTTTTCCATAGTACATACCCTGTAATTCTCGATTATCTTTGATTTCCATAATCTCACAATTTTTTACCCACTGCCAGGCATACAGGCTTCAAGCCCTTAATCAAGTCTGCTAATTGTTCGGGATACAATGATTGTTCCCCATCACTTAATGCCTTTTCTGGATCTGGATGGGCTTCCACAATCAAGCCATCCGCCCCAACAGCAACTGCTGCCTTGCTTAATGCAGGTATTAATTCCCTGTTTCCGGCTGCGTGGCTCGGGTCTACAATTACCGGAAGGTGAGTTTGACTTTTCAAAACTGCAACTCCTCCAACATCTAATGTATTTCTGTAGGCAGTTTCAAACGTCCTGATTCCTCTTTCGCAAAGTATGACATTCTTGTTTCCATGGTAGAGTATATATTCAGCTGCCATCAGGAATTCACTGATTTTAGCTGAAATGCCTCTTTTCAAAATAACAGGCTTGTTTGATTTGCCTAATTCTTTTAACAAATCATAATTCTGCATATTCCTGGCTCCAACTCTTAGCACATCAACATATTCTGATGCTATGGCAACATCTCTTACGTCCATTACCTCAGTTTCCATAAAAAGTCCTGTTTTGTCTCTTACCTTTTTCAGCAATTTAAGGCCTTCAATACCTAATCCCTGGAAATCATAGGGAGAGGTCCTTGGCTTAAAAACAGAGGCTCTCATGATCTTTATTCCTAATTTTTTCATCATCTCAGCAGACTGCATCAGTTGGCTTTCACTTTCAGCAGAGCAAGGCCCGGCTATCACTACAAAATCGCCATTGCCTATGGAAACATCGCCAACCTTAACTATAGTAGTCTGTGCATGGTGTTCCTTGCTGGCAAGTTTGTAGGGCTTAACAATCCGAACTGTCTTTTCCACGCAGCTCATAGATTTAATGTGTGCTTCTACATCAGATTTGACATCACCTAAAACATGGACTACAACTCGTTCCTCTCCCTCAAATTTTACCGGTTTTAATCCTAATTTTTTTATGCTATCTACTAATTTTGCTATTTCTTCTTTTGTTGTTTTTGATTTCAAGACAATTATCATTTTTTATCCTCCAAATTTGTTTATTTTAATATTGATCAACCATGAGCGTTGATGATTGTGAATGTGGGAATAATAGTTTATAGTGGCTTACCAGCCAAAATAGAAAAAGCTATAGCTAAAAGAATCTGCAAGTGAATTTATTTTTGAATTGATTTGATTCATGGTTATGTTAACTAAGCGCTTTTCCTTTATAAATGTTTCTACGTCGTAAACTCCTTAAATAGTTGCTTTTTTCAAATCCGCTATATACTCATGCACTTTAGACAGCATTATCTCTTCATTATTTTGGTTTTCAGCAATTAAATTAACAATAGCACTCCCGATTATTGCCCCATCGGCTCCTGCTTGAATCACATTCTTTACCTGGTCTGGATTGCTAAGCCCAAAACCCACACAAACAGGTTTATTTGTCAGATTTCTGATCTTTTTAACTAAAGTAAGTGTTGAATCTTCCAAAGTTGATTTGGCCCCGGTTATTCCTAGCCTTGCAACCACGTAAATAAATCCTGTCGTTTTCTCTGCAATTTTCTTTATCCTGTCATCTTCTGTCAGTTGGCTTATCATGAACACAGTATCCACTTTATTTTCTTCAGAATATTTACAAATAATTTCAGATTCTTCTATTGGCATATCAGCGATTAAAATACTGTTGATTCCGGCATCTTTAGAGTCTGCATAAAACTTTTCTGTTCCTCTTTGGTAAACTAAATTGTAATACGTAAGGATCCCTATCGGGATATCAGAATGTTTTCGTATCTCTTTTACAAATTCAAATGCTTTATCTGTATTGATTCCATTGCTTAAAGCTCTGGTGTTTGCTGATTGGATGGTTGGGCCATCTGATATCGGATCAGAGAATGGCAGGCCTAATTCTAGTATGTCAGCGCCCGCATCTATTATTTTTTTCACGATTTTCAGGCTTGTTTCATAGTCTGGATATCCAATTACAACAAACGCAATCAAAGCTCCCTGATTCTTTCTTCTCAAATCCTTAAACACGCCTTCATAACTTTTCATTTTTTGTCTTTTAGTTGGTCTTCTATCTGATCTAAATCCTTATCCCCTCTTCCGCTTAAATTAATGATAATAATATCATCTTTATTCATTTTCTCTGCTGCTTTTATTGCATAAACAATCGCATGCGCAGATTCCAAAGCTGGGATGATTCCTTCCTCTTTGCTCAATATCTTTAATGCTTCCAAAGCTTCATCATCCTTTGCGTATGTGTAAGAGACTCTCTTCAATTGCCGCAATAAGCTATGCTCAGGACCGACTGCACAATAGTCCAGGCCAGCTGCTATGGAATATGTGTTGTAAATTTGCCCGAATTTGTCCTGCAGGACATAAGTCTTTGTCCCATGGACTATTCCAACCCTTCCAAATTCCTTATCATTGAATCTTGAAGCGTGTTTGCCTTTGCTTATTCCCAAACCTCCAGCCTCAACCCCTACTAGTTCAACTTGTTTATCGTTTATGAACTCGTTGAATATTCCTATTGCATTGCTTCCGCCGCCTACACAAGCTACTATCAGGTTTGGTAGTTTTTTCTCTGCTTCCAAAATTTGTTTTTTTGTTTCTTTCCCAATAACACTCTGAAAAAACTTCACAATGCTGGGATAGGGATGCGGCCCCAACACAGAACCAAGCAGGTAATGGGTTGTTTCCACATTGCCAGTCCAGTCTCTGATTGCCTCATTGATAGCATCCTTTAATGTTTTAGAGCCGCTGTTCACTGTTCTTACTTCAGCTCCCAGCAATTTCATCCTTAAAACATTCAATTTTTGCCTTTTGACATCAACTGCACCCATATATATTACAGTCTTGAGTTTTAATTTTGCCCCTACGGTTGCAACGGCCACACCATGCTGTCCTGCGCCTGTCTCCGCAACAATTCTAGTTTTTCCAAGATGTTTAACAAGCAAAGCTTGGCCCAATGCGTTGTTGATCTTATGCGCACCAGTATGCAGCAAATCTTCCCGTTTAAGGTAAATTTTACATCCTAACCTTTTGCTTAGATTTTCGCAAAAAGTAAGTGCTGTTGGCCTGCCGGCATATTTTTTTAATAAATCATCTAATTCGGAAGAGAGTTTTTTATCGTTTTTCAGTTTTAAAAAAGTTTTTTCCAGTTCCTCTAAAGCTGGAATCAGTGTCTCTCCTACAAAAACTCCCCCAAATTCCCCGAATTTTCCTAAGGATTTCATTTTAGAACCTCAATAAACTCTTTCATTTTTTTATGATCTTTAATTCCTTTTATTTTTTCTATTCCACTGCATACGTCTACTGCAAAAGGTCTAGAATAATCAACTGCATTCTTTACATTATGCTCATTCAAACCGCCGGATAAAAATATTTTTCTTCCCTTAACTGGCTTGGCAAGCTTTAAATCAAATGTCCTGCCAGTCCCACCATAAAAACCTTCTTTAAATGAGTCAAGTAAAATATAATATCCTTTAAAATCTTTAATTTTAGTTAAATCTTTCTTATTTTTTATTCTAACAGTCTTGATTATTTTTTTACCGATTTTATTGTGCAATTTTTCCGTAAAATTGATACTTTCGTCTCCGGATAATTGAATGATATCCAAACCGCAAATATCAGATATTTTTTTTATTTCCTCTATGCTGTGGTTTACAAAAATGCCAACGGTTTTCACATCTGGTATTTTTTCTATAATTTTTTTTGCTTTTTCCTTATCAACAAATCTTGGGCTCTTTTTGTAGAAATTAAAGCCCAGGTAATCTGCTCCTAGGTCTACTGCATCCAAAGCATCTTTAAGATTTGTTATCCCGCATATCTTTATCTTAGTCATCTTATTAGGGCTTTTATTTCTTTTTCCGGATCTTCTGATTTCATGAATAAAGTGCCTACAAGGATTGCATTAGCTTTTCCTGTTAATTTTTTAACGTAGGAATTTGATAAAATGCCGCTTTCACTAACGATAATTTTATCTTTAGGGATTTTATCAATAAGTTCAAGCGTTGTGTTGGTGTCAACCTTTAATGTTACCAAATTTCTATTATTGATGCCAATTATGCTGGCTTTTGTTTCTAACACCTTGTTTAATTCAGATTGGTCATGCACTTCTACTATGCAATCCATATTACATCCCTTGGCTATTCGAATAAAATCATCAATTTCTTCTTCTGATAATACGGCAGCAATCAGCAGAATTGCATCGGCTCCATAAAATCTGGATTCATAGATCTGATATTCATCTATTATAAAATCCTTTCTCAGGATAGGAAGGCTTGTAAGTTCCTTGGCTTTCTTTATATCGCATAAGTTACCATCAAAAAATTTCTTATCTGTAAGAACAGATATAGCATCGGCGTATTTATTGTATAATTCAACAGTGCCATTCAGATCAAGATTCTTTTTTTTGATGCTATTAGAAGGGGATTTCCTTTTTATTTCTGCAATGAGGTTAATTTTATTTTGAGATATGGCTTTCTTGAAATCTCGCATTGAATCTGATAATTTATGTTTTAAAATATCTAAAGGTAAATATTTCTTATTCTGTTCAACTTCCTTTCTCTTGTTAGCTATTATTTCAGATATCATTTTTGTTTGTAAAATTAATCAGTTCCTTCAGTTTTTTTGCAGCGCTGCCTGAATCTATAGACTTGACTGCAAGTTCCAGCCCTTCTTTGAAATCTTGAGCTTTGTCACTTGCCATTAAAGCTGCTGCTGCGTTCAACAACACAATATCTCTCTTTGGTCCTTTTTTCCCATCAAGAACTTCTTTGATTATTTCTGCGCTGTCTTGAGCAGATTCACTTTTTAATTCATCCAAAGTGCACAGCTTAAATCCAAAATCTTCAGGATTAAATTCGTAAGATTCTATAATTCCATTATTCAATTCACAGATCTTCGTATTTCTGCATAAGGATATTTCATCCAAACCATCGCTATGCACAATCATGACATGATTGCTTCCTAGATTCTTCAAAACTTCTGCAAAAATTTCCATCAGTTTTTCGTCAAACACGCCAATCAACTGCGCTTTTGCATTCGCAGGGTTGGATAAAGGCCCCAAAATATTAAAAATAGTCCTAACTCCTAGTTCTTTCCTTGCTTTTACCACATTTTTCATAGCTGGATGAAATATTGGGGCAAACATGAATCCTATTCCTGTTTCCTCAATGCATTTTTCTACTTTTTCTGGATTTAAATCAACTTTCACCCCTAGCTCTGCCAAAACATCTGCGCTTCCGCATTTTGAACTCACGGATTTATTTCCATGTTTTGCTACTGAAACGCCTGCTCCACTGACTACAAAGGCAGCCGCAGTGGAAATATTGAATGTGTTTGAGTTATCACCTCCTGTTCCACAGGTATCTACAAGAGTATCAACTTTTGGATTGATTGAGGATGCCTTTCTTCTCATTATTCCCGCACAGGCTGTTATATCATCAATAGTTTCTCCTTTGATCCTGAGAGCTATAAGAAAAGCTCCAATTTGAGAGTCGGTTGCATTTCCTGACATTATCTCTTCCATCACTTCCTTTATTTCTTCCTGGACCAGTTCTTGTTTTTCAATCAATTTTGAAATCGCTTCTGTTATCATTTTACTGCCTCCAATAAATTTTGTATCAACAAGCCACCGGATGGAGTCAATATGCTTTCCGGATGAAACTGGACACCTTCCAGGATAAAATCTTTGTGTCTTACTCCCATTACAATGCCTGCTTCATTTTTTGCTGTGATTATCAGCTGTTCAGGAACTTTTTTTGCACATAAAGAATGGTATCTTCCAGCTTGGAATGGGTTCTCCATGCCGTCATAAATAGTTTTATTGTCATGGCTTATCTTTGATTGTTTTCCATGATATATCTCATTTGCTTTATCAACAACACCCCCAAAAGCTTCAATTATGCATTGATGCCCCAGGCATACTCCAAATATGGGTATCTTTCCGGCATAATGCCTTATTGCACTTACCGAAATGCCTGCTTTTTTTGGGTTTGAAGGGCCTGGAGATACGACTATCATTTTTGGCTTGATTTCCTCAACAACCTTATGGAAAGTGTCCAGACTGATATTATTTCGATATACATAGACCTTACAATCTCTTTTCTCGAATTCATCAACTAAGTTATAGGTAAATGAATCGAAATTGTCTATCAATAAAATTTTCATTTTAATCTCCTGATAGCTGGATTGCTTTCAAGCAAGCCTGGCCTTTTCTTTCTGTTTCCAAAAATTCATTTTCAGGTTTGCTGTCATGTACAATTCCGGCTCCAACCCTTAAATAAATCATGTTTTTTTTGATTTTCATGGACCTTATCACTATTGCAGTATCCAGATCTCCGCTCGGGGTTATATATCCAACCGCCCCCCCATAAAATCCTCGTTTTGTCTTTTCATATTCTCTCAGTAATTTCATTGCTTCTACTTTTGGAGCTCCTGTCAAAGTGCCCATGTTCATTGTTGCTACATACGCATGCAATGCATCCAGGTTATCCTTTAGGATGCCTTTTACATTTGTTACAAGATGCTGGACATGTGAATATTTTTCTACTACATAAGGTTCATCCACATATCTTGTGCCGGGCTTGCATATTCTTGCAACATCATTCCTAGCCAAATCAACAAGCATAGTATGCTCAGAAATCTCTTTTTGGTCTATCTTTAATTCAGTCTCGTATTTTGAATCAAGATCCATATCCAGTTTATTGTTTATCAGTCCTCGTGGCTTTGTTCCTGCTATAGGCCTTATCTCAACAATTTTTTCTTCATTTCCTTGTACCCTTAAATTCATCTCAGGGGAGGCCCCAAGCAGGATATCATCTCCGCTGTTTATAAAAAACATGTAAGGACTTGGGTTTATTTTTCTTAATTTCTTATAGATATCAAGAGGTTCTTTGGTGCATTCACACATCAGAGTTCTGGAAGGCACAGCCTGGTAAACATCGCCTGATTTTATATGATCTTTGATTTTGTTCACTATTGATGTAAATTCATCTTTACTTGTGTCACTTCTTATTTTTAATTCTACCTTTTCATTCGTTTTTTCTTTAGTGAAATTTTTGTTTATCGCTTGCTTGTATTTTTCAATCTTAGACAGGCATTTATCAAAAATATCTTTGTCTTCATTTGTAATCAAAGCGTTAGCGACAAAATGAGTCTTGTTTTTTTCGTGGTCTATGAGAAATAAGTTATCAAGAAAATAGAAAACATAATCAGGCTCATTTGTCAGGTTGTCTTTATTTTTTGGCAGATCTTCAAATTGATCTATGAAATCATATGATATGCTGCCAAACAGTCCGCCGTAAGGGATGAAGGGCTGCATAGTTGGCTTGAATTTGAATGCAACTTTTCTTATGATGTCCATATGGTTTATCAGCTTTAATCTCTCTTCTTCACTGGCTGTTTTTCTTTTTGGAGCCAATTTCCCAACAATCATATCTTTTTTATATATGACCTTATCACAAAAATCAAAATCCCCTTTTAAGTATTCAATCAACTTAAATCCAAGCTCATTTAATCCAATGATTTCAAAATTCTCATTAGTTCCTGTTATCTTAAGGCAAGGATCTACACTTCCTATGCTCTTTTCTCCATACTTGGGGATAATATCTGCTGACTGAAACAGTATGCAGTTTTTTTTCTTCCCATAATCTGATAATTTTGCAAAATAATCAACAGGATCCAAGGCATATGGGAGAGTTTCAACTACAGGAACTATACTTCCAATTTTTGCATTTTTTATTAAATTTTGAGTTTGTTGCATTTTATCAATATTAAAATTAATCAGAGAAATAATTTAGCACCAGCTAACAAGATGAAATTCACCCTTTATATGTTTAGTTGTACGTTTCATGTTAGTTGAATTATTGACAAAACTATATAAACTTTGTGACATAAAATAGTTAAATTTATAAATAAAGACCCATATATGTCTATTATGACACAAGATAGCATATCTGATAGGGTGAATTTCTTTCTTAAAAATGATTTCATAATACGCAAGTGCTTGTTCAAAAATATTATGAGTTTGCGTGCATTAAGCAGATACATAGTAAAAAGTCTTGAGCTTAAAGAAAGCAATCTAGATGCAGTAATCAGCGCTATTAGAAGGTATAAAAAATTTGAAACTCATAAGGAAGATAACAAGGTAAAAGGATTTTTCTCAAAGGTTGTTACAAAAACCAGGAGCAACATAGTTGATGTAAGAGTTCACAAGAACCGGAGAAGCATGGACTGCATAATCAAGCTCAATTCCATTGTAGACATAGAGAAAGGTGAGATTATTAGAATCATCCAGGCAGAGCAGAGCATAACAATCGTTATTGATGATAAAAATCTGGAAAAATTTCATAGTATTTTTAATAAATCTGACTGCATATCTATTGACAAGAAATTAGTGGAAATAAATCTGCAATTCACGCCTGATGCTCAAAATGTTAATGGAATTATCTCTATGGTAACTTCCAGCTTGAATGCAGAAGGCATCAACTTAGTTGAAATAATGAGTTGCGCTCCTGAATTGTTGATAATAATCAAGAAAGAGGACTTATTGAGGTCTTTGAATATTGTGGATAATCTGCATTCTTTGGTTTGAGTAATTTGTAAGGTCAATTAAGTTTATGTTTTTTAACCTTAATGGGCCTTTTCTTCATTTCTTTCAAAGCTTCCCTGTAAGTCAATAGTTTTTCCTTTGCCCCATGATGTCTGATGACAGATTCCGCATTTGTCATGCCTAATTTCATTGCAAATTCAGTGTTATTCTTCCTTATCAATCCTGAAACAAAGGTGGATGCAAAAGCATCTCCGGCTCCGGTTGTTTCAACAATTTTTATGTTATTAGGATTGGCAGAGTAAATATATTCGCTATCAATCGCATAAACTTTCTTTTTTCCGTCGGTTATTGACACTATTTTTGGACCTAAAGAGCTTAATTTTCTCAAAAGTTTTTCAATTTTATATTTCCCTAAAAGCATTGAAGCTTCATCTTTATTCATTATCAAAATGTCCACTTTTTTCAATATATTCCTTAATTTTCTTAGGCCTTTTTTTGCAAGATAAGAGCTAAGAATAAATGCTAATTTTATATTGTGTTTTTTTGCAAAAGACGCAAGTCTTTCCTGGGTTTTAAAAGAAGTTCCAAGCATTGATGTAAAAAGAAAGCATTTTGTGCTTAATTTTTTAATCTTGATTTCATTATATTTCAGATTGCTATTAGACCCCCTATAGGATAATATTGTCCGGTCATGCTTCAGACTGTCTAAGATTATAGAATATCCTGTTCTCGAGTTTTTTGAGCTTACTGTCAATGACATATCTACCTTCTCTTCCTTTAAAACTATTTTAATGCGATGCGCATTTTCCTGAACGCCGATTTTTCCCAAAAATGCGACTTTATGCCCTAATCTTGATAATGCGACAGCTGTATTTGTTCCTCCACCGCCGGCCGACATTATCAGTTCATCAACCAGGATTTTAGATCCAACAGGATATGCAATGCACTTCTCTTTATTTATGCCCTTCAGCATCTCACAGAATTCTGTCTTTGCAAATACGTCTACGGTTGCAGAGCCGACTGTTATTATATCAAACATAGACTTATTTTGATTTAATTAGTTTATATATTTTGTTGTTTAAAATGAGCTCAATCCAAGAGTTTCCATAAGATAATAGATAACATATTTTAGTCTTGATGTTTCCTTATAATTACCATAATCAACCGTATAAAGATTTCCGTCCTTGTTTTCCCAGACAAGATTGAAAAAATTGTCAATATCCGCAACAATTTCAGATCCGTTGCCAAAAATAACCTTAACATTAGTTTCAAGATTCAAGTCATCGATATTCCTTCTCGTAAGGTTAGCAGACCCTAGGATTATAATTGTGCTGTTTTCTTTCTTGATTATAATAATTTTAGCATGATTTTGTTCTCCATGCGTTTCATACCATCTGACTTTTATATTTCCATTGCCTTTCCGGACTAGATCATACGCAACCTGCCTGTTAGGAATTCCATTTTTTTCGTGTCCGAAAGCATCTCTGTTTGGATCTAAAATAATTCTTATTTCTACATTTCTTTCTGATGCCTTTAAGAGTGATTTTATGATCTTGCGATCGGACAGGTAAAACATCATAATATCAATCTTGTCGCCTTCCGCTGATTTATCTATTTCCTCTAAAATTGATTTTTTTATCTTTCCTTCAGTTATTAATTGTATGGAAACATCACCATTATCTATATTTTCAAATTCTCTTTTTTTCATCTTAAATCCAGAGAATTCAGCCACAGCCCGTTCACTTTCATATATGTCTCCAGCCGGGCCATTCCTGACTTTAAAGGCCACATTGGTGTGGGCGCTGCTTCCATCATGGGGATTTGCTGATGTTATTATAGATTCATAATTTCCTGACCCATCATCAGCCAAAATTACTTTCCTATGATTAGCCTTGAAATTAAAAAGTTTAAGGTATGTCCTAAAGGTTACTTTATTTTTTCCGGAAATAAATGGATTTTGCAGGATCCCATATTTTTCAGAATTCCCAAACCATTGGAATAATAACCTCCACGCACTTGAATATAAAAAATTACTATCCCTGAGTTTTGCGTTATCAGTGATGATTACATCAATCCCTTCATTTTCCAATCGCTTGATCTGTTCGGAAAGAAAACCGCCATACACATGGTTAATTTCGTCTGTTATAAATATAATCTCAATATCTCCATATTTCTTTTTTTTATTGATCAATGCATTAACTAGTTCTGAAGATAAAGATCGGTAACTTTCTTTGGAATTTCCCAGATACGGATTGAATAGAAACATATCCACTAAAATAAATTCTTCCGCATTAGAAATAATTTCAAAAATTGAGTCAAATATTTCCTGGTTTGACTGCCTTTCCCCGTTTTTATCTAAAAATGTCGTATCAAATAAAAAATCAATATCATGTTCTGAAATATGATTGATTTTTCCTTCTACACTTATACCTTCAGGCAACGGCTTGCTGGTTTCATAAACGGCCAATAACAACCATAACAAAATGAATACCACCAAAAATTTTTTAGATTTTAAACTCTTAAAAAACTTTGTTTTTGGCCTCTTTTTTCTTACCATTATTTTAAATTAGATTTTGCATATCCTTATTAACTTATACTATCCAAAATCGAATGAGCATTTTTTGTATTAAGGTAGGGCTTTAATTTTTTCCATTCATCTCCGAATTCAGCCATCAATGTTGTCAGGTAATAATTTTTTTCATTGTCTGATATCCTTGCAAATTTATCCGCTTCAACAAGGGCATAAGGGTAGCCTAAGAAAACTGGGTCTTTGCAATTTGCTGCTAATAAGCTAAAAACTTCTTTTGGATCAAATTTAAGCGCTTTGTAAGATTCAAACTTGAAGATATAGTCTGACTGTTCATGGAATTTTACAAAAAACATGTTCGCCTTATGGTCTTCACTGTCAATGTCTACAACAGGGAAATAATACCATTTTCCCTGCTTATTGAAATTGCCTAAAACAGCTGTGAAAGCATTTCCTTTGTCTGTCATCAAAGAGCTTGTTTTGCTCAAAGCCCCTATTGTAATATTTTTAGCTTCAGCATTAGCATAAAGTTTTTGCAGGTATCTTTCTTCATTGGTGATGGACTTTTGTAATGAACCATCCAGGATTACAACATCATTAATTTCCAATTCTTTGATTATTTCAGAAGCAATTTTTAACTCGGTAAAGCGCCTTATTATGTCTCCGATCTTTGAAATATCTATGCGATTATTCCCGGTCTTTATGGTTGAATCAAAAGAATCAAAATCCAGATCATTCTTATCCGGCATTATTGCACCTGTACCAAAGAACTCAGTCTTGTAGCTTATTTCATTGTTTACATTTTCAGAATAAACCAAAGCATAAAATTCCTGGCGTTTTGACTGGACTCTTTTATTATTTTTATAGATGCAATAATAGGTCCTAATCAAGTTCAAGGATAAATTTGCTGTGTTTATCAATTCCAGATTTCCGCCATCTATGAAAGCGATCTGCTTTTCGGATGTTTTTTCATCAAAATTATGAAAATTATTTTCTGAGATGTTGAAAGGCTTATAAGCTGGATTTGAAAATTTTGGGCAAGAATCTTCACCCTGAGAGAGGTTTTTGCCTATCTCTTCCTTTATTTTTTTGATTATTTCCTTGTCCATTTTAATAAACGAATACTTAAAAACTTAAAAAATCCATTACTTTATTTATTTTACCTGAATCCACAACAATTAGGGTATCTTCATGACAGCTCATGAATTCCTCAATATTGATCTCATTCTCAAAAAAAAATCCGGTTATGTAATTAACTGCTCCGGGAATCTTATCAATGCCGGGACTGGATAAGGTGATCAATGATAGGTTCTCTTTTTTTGCGATTATGTAATTCTTAAATCTTTTTTCAACCATATTCATATGTTGCTTTTGCACTATTATGGTCAATGTCTTTTTTCCTTCTATAGAAAAGAACAGTTCTTTTTCCTTTTTGATAGTCTTTTCGATCTCGATGAGCGAGTCAGGGTAGATGCTTTTTTCAAGGGTAAAAATGACCATATTATTTTTTATTTCCAGGTTGCTTTTCCTGAAAAGGCCGATTATATCATTCTCCAGGGTTTTTCCCTTGATCTTCTCTTTGTATCTTCTGGCTGCTATTAAAATTGCCTCTTTTTTCGCCTTCTTCTCTATTCCCAGGTCTTTTCCGATTAACCTGGATAAAGCAGAATAATTAATTATTCCTTTTTTTAGGCAATCCTTTATGGACTTGTATTCTTGGATATAATCCTCTGTAAGCTTGGTTATTGTCGGCATATTTAATGTTGAATGGCTTATTATTTATAAATATAACTATTTTGTTCTAAATGGAACAATTTTGTTTAATTTGTCTTATAATGGTCAATAGATTTATAAGTTGATTGATGTTTTTAGACTGAAGATATTATTGGTTTTTATCATTAAAAATAAAATCAGGAGAATAAAAAATGAACAATAAAAAAGTAATATTAGCATATAGTGGGGGTCTTGATACTTCAGTTATATTAAAATGGCTGATCAACAAAGGGTATGATGTAGTTTGCTGCATAGCGGATGTCGGACAACAAGAAGATTTCTCCAAAGCTAAGGAAAAAGCCTTGAAAATTGGAGCTGTCAAGGTCTATGTTGAGGATCTTAAGAAAGAATTTGTTGAAGATTATATCTTCCAGGCATTGAAGGCAAATGCTATCTATGAAGGCACTTACATGCTCGGGACTGCTTTGGCACGTCCTCTGATTGCTAAGGCGCAGATTGAGGTAGCTAAAAAAGAGAGTACTAATCTGGTTTCGCATGGTGCAACAGGAAAGGGGAATGACCAAGTAAGGTTTGAGCAGACTTATATGGCTTTGATGCATGATGTCGAGATCATTGCTCCTTGGAAGGATAAGGAATTTTTGTCTAGATTCAAAGGCCGTTCAGACCTTATTGCTTTTGCCCAGGCTGAAGGAATTCCAGTAGAAGCAACTTTGGAGAAGCCATATAGCATAGATGATAATATTTGGAACATTAGCTATGAGTCTGGAGAATTAGAGAATCCTAAATTTGAACCTGAAGACAAGATGTTTAAGATGACTGTTTCTCCTAATGATGCCCCGGATAAGGAAACTAAATTAACTATTGAATTCAAGAAAGGGATTCCTGTTTCTGTTTCATGTGATGGCAAGAAGGTTGTTGGATCTGTTGAAATTGTTTCTTATCTTAATGAGTTGGGAGCTAAGAATGGCATTGGAAGGTCAAATTCTGTTGAAAACAGGATTACCGGAATGAAAGGCCGGGAAGTCTATGAAACTCCGGCTGGTTCTATATTACATAAGGCGCATTTTGATCTGGAAGGTTTAGTTTTAGACAGGGAAGTGCATCATCTGAAGATTTTGTTTTCTTCCATGATATCTAAATTGATTTTCAATGGGTTTTGGTTTGGTCCGGAGCTTAAGTTTTTGATGGCTGCTATTGAAGAAAGCCAGAAGAAATTAAATGGAAAAGTTTTCATGAAACTCTATAAAGGAAATGTAATCATAACTGGGCGTGAATCTGAAAATTCACTTTATAGCGAATCTCTTGTTAGCATGGATAAGCTGGGAGACTATGATCAAACTGACGCAAAAGGCTTTATCAAAGTAAATGCTGTCCGATTGAGGTTGAACGCGTTAAAATGAAACATTTGTTGTCTTTGATCGATATTCAGCATGATGAAGTTATGGATCTGATTAAGAAATCTATCTCTATCAAAAAAAATCCTGATAAATATTCTTCCTTATTGAAGAATAAGACAATGTTGATGCTGTTTGAAAAGCCATCTATCCGGACTCGGCTGTCTTTTGAAGTTGGGATGCTGCAGCTGGGGGGGCATTGCGTGAGCATGGAAACCAGAGATACCCCATTAGGGAACAAGGAGACCATTGCCGATACTGCAAAATGTTCAAGCAGGTTTTGTGATATGATCATGGCCAGATTGTATGAGCAATCCGAGATTGAGGATTTGGCTAAAAATTCAGATGTTCCGGTCATTAATGGGCTTACAGATGCGCACCATCCATGCCAGATTTTGGGGGACTTACAAACCATATATGAGAAGAAAGGAAAATTAAAAGGTCTGAAGTTTTGCTTTGTAGGGGATGGAAATAACAATATAACCCATGACCTATTATTGGCATGTTCAGCTGTGGGTATGGATATCGTTGTGGGTTGTCCGCCATCAGCTTCCTGCCGAGAGAAAATTGTTGCGATCGCTAAAAAAAAGGCAAAATTAAATAATTCAAAGGTTGAAGTGGTTAATGATACTATTGCTGCTGTTAAAGATGCGGATGTTGTGTATGCAGATTCATGGATGAGTTACCATATTGCTCCAGAGCAGAAAGAAGAAAGGGTAAAGATGTTCATGCCATATCAAGTTAATGATTCATTGATGAAACATGCTAAAAAAGATGCTATCTTTATGAATAATCTTCCAGCTATAAGGGGTTATGAACAGACTGCTTCAGTTATCGATGGGCCTCAAAGCATAGTATTTGACCAGACTGAGAATAAGCTGCATATGGAGAAAGCCATAATGTTGGATTTGATGGGAAAATGAAACTTTGGCAAAAAAATTATAGTTTGGATAAGGAAATTGAAAAGTTCACAGTAGGAAACGATTATCTGTTAGATCACAAACTGATCAAATTTGACTGCATTGCATCAATAGCACATGCAAAGATGCTACATAAGGCTGGACTTTTAAGCAAAAAAGAATTAGAAAAACTGATCAAAGGTTTAAACAAGATAATAGAGTTAAATTCTAAGGGGGAATTTGATATAAAGCCGGAAGATGAAGACTGCCATACTGCAATTGAAAATTATTTGACCAAAGAATATGGCGAGGTTGGTAAGAAGATACACACTGCACGTTCCAGAAATGACCAGGTACTTACTGCCTTGCGCATGTATGAGAAAAAAGAATTAGTTGAGATAAAAAAATTATTGCAGGGATTTAAAAAAACCTTATCAGAAGTGATTAAAAAGAACGGCAAAATGCAGATTCCCGGTTATACACATATGCAAAAAGCTATGCCTACTGACATTAAAACATGGCTGGGATGCTTTATCGAATCAATTGATGATAATCTGAATTTATTAGAATCTGTTTATGCTTTGATAGACCAATCTCCCCTAGGAAGTGCAGCCGGTTTTGGAGTTCCAATAATTGATATAGACAAAAAAATGACTGCTGGGCTGATGGGTTTTTCTAAGGTAATGGAAAATCCTATGTATGCTCAAATGAGCCGTGGGAAATTTGAAGCTACATACATCCATGCATTAAGCCAGATTATGTTTGATCTGAACAAGTTATCTACAGATTTGGCACTGTTCAACATGGAAGAATTCGGCTATATTTCCCTGCCCAAGGAGTTTTGTACAGGAAGCTCTATAATGCCTCAAAAGAAAAATCCAGATGTGCTTGAATTGATAAGGGCAAATTATCATATAATTTTGGGCGAGGAATTCAAAGTCAAGAGCCTGATTGCTAATTTGATGTCCGGATACAACAGGGACATCCAGCTTTCAAAAGAACCATTGATAAAATCTATAGAGATGACAAAGGATTGCCTAAAAATGATCTGCTTAGTTGTATCTAAGATTAAAATCAATAAAAAGGAATGTAAAGAAGCTATTACTGAAGAATTGCTTGCGACAGAAGAAGCTTATAGATTAGTAAAAAAAGGAATGTCATTCAGGGAAGCCTATAAGAAGGTAAGTAAAAAATACTCAGGCTAGTGATTGTTGTTTTATATACTGTGTCTATTTTATTCCTATATTCCAAAGGGAAAACTATAAAAATGTTACTGCTTAACCCATAATCATACATGGTCGACAAAGAAAAATTAATCAAACTTGTAAAGGAACTGAAGCAGAAAAGAAATGCGGTTATTTTGACGCATAACTACCAGAAGCCTGAGATGTATGAAGTTGCTGATTTCATAGGGGATTCTTTAGGCTTGTCCCAGGAAGCTGCAAAGACAGATGCAGATGTTATACTGTTCTGCGGCGTCAAGTTCATGGCTGAGACCGCAAAGATTCTAAGCCCTGAAAAAACCGTATTGCTGCCAACTTTAGATGCCGGATGCGCTTTGGCTGATATGGCTACAATTTCTCAGCTAAAAAAAGTCAAGGAAATGCACCCTGATGCGGCTGTTGTAAGCTATGTAAATACAAGTGCAGATATCAAGGCGATGTCTGATGTCTGCTGCACGTCAATGAATGCTGTGAAAATCATTGATTCTTTGCCAAATGAAGAGATTATTTTTTTGCCTGACAAAAATTTGGGAAGATATGTTGCATCGAAAACAGATAAGAAGATAATTTTATGGGACGGCTACTGCTTTGTGCATGACAAATTAAATGCGAAAATGCTTCTGGATCTGAAAGAAAAGAATCCAGGTGCAAAGATAATTGCACATCCTGAATGCAAGCAGGATGTCCTGCAGGTAGCAGACCACATTTGCGGCACTGGTGGCATGGCAAAATTCGCAAATTCTAATGGCACCCAGGATTTTATTGTGGTAACTGAATGCGGCATGACTGAAAAACTAAGGCAGGATGTTCCAAATAAAAATTTTCATTCATTCTGCAACATATGCCCTTATATGAAATCTACAACACTCCCGCTTGTAGTGAATTCTTTAGTCCATAACCAGCAGGAGATTAATTTGCCGCAGGATATAATCACAAAAGCCAGAAAAGCTTTGGACAGGATGCTTGAGTTCAATTAGTTATTTAATTTAAAAAATAAAAAATTCTGAATGATAAAAAAAAATAGTAGAAAAGGACTAGTCAATGCATTCTGGGATAGAAGTAGATTATTAAATTTGAGGAATAAGAAATATTATAATTTTGTGAATGAATTTTTTATTGAAAAATTAAAGGATGATAATATTAAAAAAGATATAACAACCAATGCTTTAATTAAAAATAAAACTGTGGATGCAAAAATAATTGCTAAAGAATCTGGAATAGTGTCTGGAATTGAAGAAATTTCATTATTGCTTAGGAAATTCAAAGTCATAGATAAGAAAAAAGACGGCACTAAAGTGAAAAAAAATGAGGTTATCCTTGAAATAAGGGGTAATGCCAAAAAATTATTGGGTTTGGAAAGAACGGCTTTAAATGTATTACAAAGAATGAGCGGGATTGCAACATTAACTGATAATCTGGATAAAAAAGCAGGCAAATGCAGAATTGCTACTACAAGGAAGACTTTATGGGGTTTATTGGATAAAAAAGCTGTTTCTTCAGGCAAAGGGCTGACCCATAGATTAGATTTATCAGATGGCATTTTGATCAAAGACAATCATTTGAAAATTTTGGACAATGATTTAAAAAAAGCATTAAAATTAATTAATAAAAATAAATATATTGAAATCGAAGTGAATAATTCTAAACAAGCGGTGGAAGTAGCAACAATAATCAATGAATTTAAAAGAGATAAATCTAATAAATTGTTTGCTATAATGTTTGACAATATGCCCCCATTAGATATAAAAAATACAATGAAAGAAATTAATAACTTAAATAAAAAAAATAATATTTTATTTGAAGCTTCCGGTAATATTGATGAAAAAAATATAAAAAAATATTCCAATACAGGAGTTGATGTTATCTCCTTAGGATTTTTAACTCACTCTTCAAAATCATTGGATATATCTTTAAAAATAAAATGAAAGTAGGAATAATTGGATGCGGCAATATCGGAAAAGAGCTTGCATTATTTATAGATAAAGATAGAAAATTTACATTAAACTATCTTTTTGATATTAATAAAAAAAACATCAGTAATTTAATTAAAAAAATAAACAATAATAAACCAAAAATAGTTTCATTTGAATCTTTGATAAAAAATTCTGATCTGATCATAGAATCTGCCAATAAAGAAGTTGTCAAAAAAATATTAAAAAACAGAGACATAGGTAAGAAAAAGATCCTGTTTATGAGTACAGGAGGATTGGCAGAAAATTTAGATTTATTAAGAAAAATAAAAACTTCAGAAATTTATCTGCCTTCCGGAGCAATAGCCGGTTTAGATGCCATTAAAGCAGTATCAGGAAAAATAAAAACACTTGAAATAATTACAACCAAACCCATAAAAGGGCTGGAAGGTGCTCCATTTATAATAAAAAACAATATCAATTTAAAAAAAATAAATAGGAAAGAGATTATTTTTAGCGGAAATCTAAAAGAAGCCATTGAGGGTTTTCCCAAAAACATCAATGTTGCTGCAACTTTGTTTTTGGCATCAAAATTTGAAGGTATAAAAATAAAAATCATTGCAGATCCTGATGCAAAGATAAACACACACGAGATTGTTTGCAGTGGAAATTTCGGCAAGATTACTGTAAAAACTGAGAATTTACCGAGTAAAAACCCAAAAACAAGCTATATCGCAATATTAAGTGCAATCCAGGTTCTGAAAAACATAAAAAGCAATGTAAAGATAGGTGCTTGATTCTTTTTCCACAACCTTTTTATAATAAATTAAATTTTCTAAAAAATCTATGTATGAACTGATAATAACTGAGAAACCAAATGCTGCTAAGATGGTAGCGAATGCTTTAGCAGATGGCAAGGCTTTGCGAGAAGGGAATAAAGGAGTTTATTATTACAAGCTTACTCATGGAAAGAATGATATTGTTGTAACATGTGCGGTTGGCCACTTATTTGGTTTAGCTGAAAAAGAAAAAAAAACCTGGAATTTTCCAATATTTGATATTGAATGGAAGCCATCGCATGAAATGTCAAAAGGCGCCCTTTTTACAAAAAAATATCTTGATCAGATAAAGAAATTATCTAAAGAAGCTTCTTCTTTTACGGTTGCAACTGATTATGATGTCGAAGGAGAAGTGATTGGGTTGAATGTGGTAAAGTATGCATGCAAGAAGAAAGACGCTTCTAGAATGAAATTCTCAACCTTGACGAAGCCCGACCTGATAGAGGCTTATGAAAACAAATCGAAGCATCTTGACTGGGGCCAGGCTAATGCAGGAGAGACAAGGCACTTTCTTGACTGGTTCAACGGCATAAACTACTCCCGCGCTCTTACATCCTCAATAAAAACTGCCGGCAGCTTTAAATTGATGTCAACAGGCCGGGTGCAAGGCCCAGCACTAAAGATAATTGTTGACAAAGAAAAGGATATCAGGGCCTTCAAACCAGTCCCATTCTGGCAGATTGAACTGCAGGGCATAGTGAATAAAGGCGCTTTAATTGCATGGCACAAAGAAGATAAGTTCTGGGACAAGAAAAAGGCGCAAGATGTTTTTAAGAATGTCAAAAACGAAAAAAAAGCAGTGATAGACAAAGTTGGGAAAAAGCAGTTCAATCAGGCCCCTCCAACTCCATTTGACCTTACAACCCTGCAGGTCGAAAGCTATAGATGTCATAGGATAAGCCCAAAGGAGACATTGAGCCTTGCGCAGGAGCTTTACACTTCCGGAGTCATCTCCTATCCAAGAACTTCTTCCCAGCAGCTTACCCCTAAGATTGGTTTTAAAAAAATATTTTCAAAGCTTTCCAATCAAGATAATTATGCCAGTTTGGTCAAGAATTTATTATCAAGAAAAGCCTTACCA
>Ga0187833_10001641_pt1 | contig 25233 bp, 22 predicted proteins | sample ETNtaG_37_FD_167968 | JGI IMG/M metagenome (GOLD analysis project Ga0187833, IMG submission 167968) | Marine microbial and viral communities from oxygen minimum zone, Eastern Pacific Ocean - ETNP2014_SV_400_PacBio MetaG (Illumina Assembly) | ecosystem: Environmental > Aquatic > Marine > Hypoxic...
GACACGCTGGGGACATTTTCTGCATGAGTTCGATGACCTGGTCCGGCCGAAACTTTAGCCGGGTACACTAGCGAACTCTTCGGTCTGTCCTTCTTGGCCTACTGTTACCGGCTACCGCTCCTCACAGGCGCAGCGTCAGGCGATGCCATCACGGTCGACAGCACCGCCTATACCGTTCGCGTTATTCAGCCCGAAGGGATGGGCGTCACCACGCTGGTCTTGGAGAAGGATTAGCCGCTGGCTTTAACCGGGCCTTGATAGACCCACCACTGCACCCCCATGTCAGCGGCAACTTGGTTACGGTGAGCAGCCATAGCCTTAACAAACTTATTCATCTTTGCCTTTCCGTCGAACTCGGTGATTAACAAATTTTTGTGCTCACCGACTTGCACTACAGAATAACTTTTTAGCGTTTTATCCTTTTTGTGCTTCGCCATAAGCGGCTTGGTGTCCTTATTGAACGACTTCAACCATTCTGCGGTCGTCACCGGTCCTTCGGACACCAACACTCGCGTGTAACTCATAGGATTGCCTCCCTTGGCTCATTTAAGAAAATAGATACGGGACAATGTTGTCACGGCCCTTACCGGTTTGTCTACGACCGGCAGCTAGTGGCAGCAGCCGATTGAACCTTCGGCCAGCGCTTAATCTAGAAACGGACCTGGCCACAAAGGCAACCGTCGCTGACCGTCTCGCTTCTGGTTTTTGCTCCGATTGGTCAGTGACTTGCGCACTCAGCCGGCTTCTTGCGGAAAATTCTTGCATTCCGGGTCGATCGCCACCCAAGGCAAGGCCCGGTCGGTCCAGACGTTAACCCTAGGCTTGAACCAACTGGCATCGTCGAGGGAACCAGCATTCAAAGCTAGAGCGTCCGGCCGGGCGGCAACTTCAAAATACAGCGACGAACCGCAATCAGGACAAAACGCCCGTTTGATCTCGTTACCACTATCACCTCGATCGGCATAGACCTTTGGCATGCCGGTTATTTCAATCTCTTCACACGGCACCAGGGCGGACATGGAAAAGGCGCTGCCCGAATACTTGCGGCAGCTGACGCAATGGCAGGCCAGTTGCAACCTTGGCTGGCTTTTCATTTCGTACCGGATCCGACCGCACAAGCAACCGCCGGTGATCAATTCGGTCATATGCCTTCAACACCGGCCCTGGATAGCGGTGTTTCAACAACTAGAACTCGCGTGTAACTCATAGGAATCGCCCCCCTTGGCTCATTTAAGAAAACAGATACGGGACAATGTTGTCACAGCCCTGACTGGTTTGTCCACGGCGAGGACAAAAATGGACGCGCGCTAAGAAAACGTCCGCCGCTCAGTAGATATAAATATCCCCGCCGGTAGGAGCCTCATGCCGTTAGGCAGCGCCAAGCGATGCCATCTCTCTGGAAGTGGAAGAGGCGCTGGACTGGCTGCAACTAGTGCCGGTCGAGTATCGGCGTCTGCTTTGGTTCAGGGCCGAGGGCTGGTCGTGGCGGAAGCTGGGTAGATACTTTGGCTGTGGCAGCCGTCAGGTCAGGTTGCGCTGGCGCGATGGGGTGGTTGGGTTGTGGGAGACGGGATTGTGTTCGAAGACCCCGCCCCCCGCATCCCGCAACTGATACTAAGAGGGATCAGAAGCTGATGCCGCAGGCAAGATAGCACGGGTATTTGGGGATATGAGGATAGGGCATTTTGTCTCACCTCGACCGTCAGGTCAGGCTACGCTGGCGGGATGGGGTGGTTAGTTTGTGGGAGGGCTTGCGGTAAAAAAGACCAGCTAGGTCCGTACCAAGGAGGCCTGCACGCTAGCTGGTCAGTTTCACTATGCGTAGAGGAGGTAAATCTTCTACGTCCGCCAGTCTAGGCAAGATCAAAAACCGCTGGCGATGGGGCATTTTGTCTCACCTCAATGGCATTCAGGCATAAATGACCGGAACGCCCAATTTCCTGTCACATTGTACGCGCACAAACCCGCGAAATCGGCTAGTCCTTCTATTCCCAGCGCTCTGCTCCTGTCTGAGGGAGAGGTTCATAAACTAAAAAATCCCGAAACAGGAAAGGCCAAGCCCAATCAGGCACGCCCCATCAACCGTCAAGATAAATCACCGCGATAGCGGTTTCGTCCCTTGTCTCAACTTCGTGCTTGGCCGGCAAATCCATTGTCGACGGAACGATATGTCAAATGTTGTGGTTGCGCAGCAATATTAACTTACTTAATGTACGTTAAAATAATTGATCTGAATTAAAAGAAAATTGCGGTCCGCGTCTACTCAAAGATAGGCCGAATGTTGATTTATCTCCAAGCTCCGGCGAGCTCGATAAGCGGGCTTGCGTGGCAAATATGGCGATCAAGATCGGGAGAAAACTCATGGCGAATACTATCATTGGCAAGCCGATACCGACTTCGAAATACTATTTTGACAAATATTTGAGCCCCAAGAAACGCCAATCCGGGGCCGAGATGAAGCCGACGATCGTGGATTTCGAGCTGACGTCGAAATGCGGCGGCGCCTGCACCTATTGCTATGCCTCCTCACCCTTTTTCGCCGGCGAAAACATGCCGACGGAGATGGCGTTGGGCGTAATCGATGACCTGGTGGAAATGGGCGTGACCCAGGTGCAATGGTGCGGCGGCGACCCGGTGCTGCACGAGGATTGGCAAAAGATCATCGGCTACGCCGGCGAACGCGGCATCAACAACAGCGTCTTTGTCGCTGGCATCGTGACCACGCGCCTGGCAAAAGCCTTGGCGGAGCTACAAAATATCCATCTGGTAGGGGTTAACTTCGACACCATCGACCCGGATGATTTCATGGGCACCCATATTTCGGCTAAGGTGCTGGAGCAGAAATACAAGGCCATCGAATATCTCCGCGCGGCCGGCTTTCATCCCTCCCGCATCATGCCCTGCCTGACCCTGACCTCTTTCTCCGCCCACTCGATCGAGGCTACCATGGATTGGCTGGTCGACGAGATGGGTGCGGGCTATGTGCCGATGTTCGTCTATCACCCAATTGGCGAAGGCGCGGATTCGAAATATGTGCCCTCGCCCGAACAGATCCAGCGGGCCTATGAATACCGGGCTAAGAAGCTGGGTGATCACTGGCTGAGTATCGGCCCAACCGAATGTGGCCGGCATTATTGCCGCTCGAAATTCCACGTCACCTACGACGGCCGCATTTTGCCGTGCGCCGTGCTCTATGATTTCGAGGTTGGCAACGTCAAGGACACACCGTTGCAGGAACTGATCGCCGACCACGGCAAAAAACTTTGCTACGATTTCGAGGTCAATGGCGCCTGCGCCAGCTGTGACAACAACGATGTCTGCTGGGGCTGCCGTGCCAACGCCTATTTCTACAAGGGTGATGTCACGGCGTCCGATCCCATGTGCTGGCTGAACGATGAAAGCATCACCACTGACAACGCATCATGCCCGCCCTGCCACGGTCCGGCTCAGGCGGCCCAAAAACAGCACGGGGCGCTTGAGAAACCGCAATAACAAGGCGCACACTGGGGCGGCCAGTTGGCCTAACAGCTGGCCGAACAGGAGGCTAGTATGTATGAGTTGGAAGACGCCCAGGTTTTCCTGCCCGAGATCTGGGCCAACCATGCCCTATACGCACCCAACAAGGAGGCGGTGATCTGCGGCGAAGAGCGGATTACCTGGGGCCAGTTGGACTGGGATCTGAACCGGATAGCCAACGCCCTGCTGGACGAAGGCATCGAGCGCGGCGATAAGGTGGCGGTGCTGATGTCTAATTCCATCGCCGCTTTGGAGACCATTCTGGGCGTGGTCAAGGCGGGAGCCTGCGTGGTGCCGTTAAGCGGCCTGCTGACGGGGCCGCAACTGGCGGTACTGATCGACGATGCAGATGCCGTCATGCTGATCGCCAGTGCCGAGTATCAGCCGTTCATCGAGCCGCATTGCCAGGATTTGGGCAAGCTGCGCCAAGGCGGTCTGCTGTTGCACGGCGGCGCGGCGGCGGGTTGGCGCCGCTTCGAGCCATTGTTGGCGGCGGCCTCCGAAAACCCGCCGCCCGTGTGTTATCACATGGATGACGAGTTCAACATCATCTATTCATCGGGCACCACCGAGCTGCCTAAGGGCATTGTGCAAACCCACCGGCCGCGACAGCACTGGTCCTATTCTAATTCCATCGAACTTGCCTTCGGCACCGACAGCCGGGCTCTGGCGACGACGCCGGTCTATTCCAACGGCACCTTCCTGATGATCCTGCCGGCGCTATTCACCGGCTCCACCCTGGTGGTGATGCCCAGCTTCAGCCCGCGCGGCTTTCTCGAAGTGGTTGAAAAGGAGCGTATCAGCCACACTTTCATGGTGCCGCCACAGTTCATCGCCGTGCTGGCGGAGTCGGATCTGGAGAGCTTCGACCTCGGCTCGCTTCAGGTCATCCTGTCCGCTGGTTCGCCGTTGCGCCGGGACACCAAAATGGAGGTTATGCGGCGTTTGGGTCCGGGCCTATTCGAGATGTACGGTTTTTCGGAAGGTTTCGCGAGCATGATCCGACCGCATCAACATGCCAATAAATTCGGCTCCGTCGGCACCCCGGTGCTGGGTTTTGAGGGGCGCATTGTCGATGATGACGGCAATGAGTTGCCGCGCGGCGAGATCGGTGAGATCGCCGGCTATGGCGGCGGCCAGATGCGGGGTTATCACAAGCGGGGGGAGGCAACGGAAAAGATCATCTGCCCCGACGAACGTGGCCGCGCCTTCCTGCGTTCCGGCGATATCGGCCGCATGGACGAGGATGGCTTTCTATATATTCTCGACCGCAAGAAGGACATGATCATCTCCGGCGGCTTCAATGTTTTTCCCGCCGATATTGAAAGCGTGCTTGGCGAACATGACGATGTCATGGACGTCACCGTGATCGGTATTCCCGACGAACGGTGGGGCGAGACGGCGCTAGCCCTAGTAATCCCGAAACAAGGTGCGGTGGCCGAAGCGGAAACAATCCGCGCCTGGTGTAATGAACGGGTGGCCAAGCATCAGCGCCTAGCCAGGGTAGAATTTCGTGACGAATTTCCCCGCAACGCCCTGGGCAAGGTCATGAAGCGGGTGTTGCGCGAGCCTTATTGGGAATGAACCACTACAAATGATCCGGATTATTGGCGCCGGTTCTTGATGCCTTACTTGGCTTTCGTTCCACCAATGCCGTCGAACAGTACGCCGCTGATCCGTTTCGCCATCGCCTCAATCGGCTCGTCCTCCGTGCGGTACCATTCATGGGTCCAGAACAGCGCGCTCAAAAGGAACAGCCGCAGATGGTGCAGGTCCACACTTGCCTCGATCTCGCCGGCCTGCTGCGCCTCCTGCAACAGCAGGCGCCAGCAATCGTTATATCTCTCCCGCCTGATCAAGTGGCGCTTGCGGATTTTCTTCGGGGCTAGGTGGTAGTTGATAATATTGGCCGCCGTATAGTCGCTGTGTCGAAGCAAGGTCGTCAGATGGGCCTGGATGGCGGCCTCTATCCGTTCACGGTGGCTGGCCTCCGCCGCCGGCTCCGTAACCGCGTCCAGTACCGCATCATGAATGCGGTCGATGCCGATGTTCAGAATTTCTTCAAGCAGTTGCTCTTTCGAGTCGAAATAGTAGTAGATCGCCGGCGCACGGACCTTAACGATCTTGGCGATGTCCTTGAGGGTTGTCGTGTCGTAACCCTTGCGCCGGAACATCTTGGCCGAGGCGTCTAGGATTCGCCGTCTGGTGTCGTCCGATTTTTTCATCTCTTAACCGGTTAGCTCGCAGGGCATGTCCATCATCAACTCATTTGTGACAGTTGATCCTGTTTCGGATGGAAGGATCTGGCTCATCTAGGTCTGATGTTATGCTGCTTGTCGTTGATGGTTCAAGCCGCGGATTTGGATGGTTTGTTTCTTGACCTTTTCTCTCCTTTCGATGATTGCGGTGTGCCGCCCGAAATAGGCGTCGGTTGGTGTGACGTTGCCAATGCACTCATGGTAATTGCGCGCGGCTACCAAGACCTAGTGCCGCCAAGGCTACGACCGGAAGCCCCGAAACGCCGCCGAAAAGCATAATGTGGACGCCCATCTGGCGGCCAGTCGGGTGGGGCTACACCGCTTCCGCCGGCGCGGCCTGATCGGGTGAGACAAAATGCCCTATCCTCGGCGGGTCTCGGCTCGTCTAAGCTGGCCAACGTAGCGAATTAATCTCCCTTGCATGTACCGATCAGACTGACCAGCTAGCGCCGCTTCCCAACTCTTCCTCGGCCTAGCTGGTCTTTTCTTTGCCTATCCGTTCCCGCCGATCCAGCATCTCATGTAGCGCATCAAGGTGCGCCTGGCCCTCGTCCACCACGTCCATGGAGACCGCAACGGACTTGCCGTAGCCGCGATCCAGTAGCGCCTGTGCGGCCGCTCCACGGGCGGCGTCGGACTTGGCATGGCGCATCAGATCCACCAGCGTTTCGATGGCCTCCTCGGAGTGCTCACGGGCCAGCTCACGGACGTGGCCGACCTCACGGGGCCGGCCGCCGGGATTGCCGCTTATACCGGGAAGGAAACGGCCATTCTTGTCGCGCATGGTCTCACCTATTGTCTGCCTGGTGTCAGGTCATATTATACACTAAATTATTGTGGATAAGAAGCGGCGGATCAATCCAATAGCCAGGGCGCTACGGACGCCGACGTTCAGGCAGAGGAAGGTCAGGCCAAAGAAGGGGCGTGGGAGTTATTCACGGGCTAACCGTACTTCAAAGGCGGGTTACGCTTCTTAACCCGACCAAGGGCCGGCCTATCAGAGCCGATTTAAGCCATCTGCAGAACCACGAGATTGTGGATGCCGTGGATGATGCTGGGGACCCACAGGCTTTCGGAATATTCGTAGATCCAGGCTAAAAACAGGAACAGGGCAAACAGGCCCGGCATGGCGCCCAGGTCAAAATGCATGATCCCGTGTGCCACGGCGGCCAGGCCGGCGGCGTTCCAAAGGCTGAAACGGCGGCGCAGCCAGCCAAACAGCAGGCCGCGAAAGACTATTTCCTCCATCAAGGGCGACAGCACGGCGATGCCCAGGACCATAGTCAGGAAATAGACCGGCTGGCCCAAGGCTTGCTCCGGCGAAAGGGGCAGGGCGGGGCCTGTCGCCGGGCCCAGCAGGGGCCGGGTCAGGGCGGTGATCAGCATGGTTGCCGGCACGGACAAAACGCCCAGGCCAACGGCCCGCAACAGCCACTGCCGAGAGGTCCAGGAAAACCCCAGGCCGGCCCAGCCGTGCGCCTCCCGCCAGACCGTAGCAAACCAGATCCAGATAATAGCGGCCAGACTGGGCAGCACGACAAAGCCCAGCATTAGTTCCGCCGGCCCGATCTGCTCCATTGGACCGAGCACCCGGCGGCTCATCAGGGCGACGCCGACCTGTATGATAATGGCGCCGACGACGGCCAGGCGCATGTCCCGTGTATCCAGACTAGGCGGCATGATTTATTCTAATTGCCGAGCCAGCATTTCAAACGCCGTCCGCACCGTCGCCTGTATTTTTCAATCAGCGTTGCCTTCCGATAACGCCCATTGCGGCCACACTTTTTACACTCCACCTCAATTGGATCGGTGGGGAAGTCTCTGATGGTTGGTGCGCCCATGCTCGATCACTTTTCCCGTTCGGAATTAGCCTGTCCGACGACAGACGAATTGCGCCTTGCCACTGGCTTTGGTGAGGCCCTGGAACGCCTTCGCGTCGAACTGGACGCACCAATATACCTGACCAGCGCCTGTCGGTCGCCTACGCATAACGCCAAGGTAGGTGGCCACCCCCGCAGTCTACATCTGACTGTTAACGAACATCACGGGACCGGCGGCACCTGTGCAGTAGATGCCGTCGCCATTGAAGGCGAATACAGGGCCAAGATCATTTCACAGGCGCTGGATCAGGAATGGTCCGGCGTATTTCACTCATTTGGCTCGGCGGTATTGCCGATAGCAGATCAAAAGGACATTTCTTGGACAAAGCCCCCAGACATGGTGAAACCGGTGAAAAACATCAATAATTGGCTTAGAACTGCTATTTAGGTGGTGAATAAAGTGATGAATAGGTGGTGAATGCCGGTGAATCGATTTACTCCGTTTAGCTCCAAAACCTCGGTTTTCTGCCGTTTTCATCGGCATTCACCACTTATTCACCGGTGAATTCCTGGATTTCTGCCATTTTCATCGCATTCATCACTTTCTATTCACCGACACGCATAAGTCCATCCAGCCCGCGCTGAACCTCTCCACTATCGATCAACTTGCGTGTCGCGTTAGCGATGCCAGGCTCGCTTTTGCCAAAAACTTTTGCCAACTCCTTGTTGTTCGCCGGTCCGGCAGTGCGCAGGTGTGTCTTGATCTGGTATTGCAACGGCGCCTTATCGCGCATGTGCGCGTCTGGTTCAGCGACCGTGAAACCCGGGTCAGACCAGGCGAGCGGCAACTCGTACGGCTCGATCAACCGCCCCTTGCCATGTAACACCGGACTGTCGTCGCGATTGACGAAAACCAGCAGGGTTGGGCTCGCATTCCGGGAATTCTGGATGTCGAATACGAGGGGATACTCGGATTTGACGGTTCGGCCTCGTGGCTGGATAACCTGCGGCATTTTGTGTCGCGGCGACTTTACACATGCCGTTCAACGCGCTCGATTTTCAAGGACCACGGCATGGACTGGAATAACGCGGGCCGTAATGCCTACTACACAAGCTTTGAATGGGCTGGACCGTAATCGAGATAATAACGATCAAGCGTTAATCTTTGGGCAGCTGCGCTGTTATGCGAATAGCGTGCGCAAAATCTAAGCGGCACTCTCTACACATACCCGCCTTGCTCGCGGACCCGTACAAGATATGATGCAAGAAGAGTGAGCCAGCCTAATTTCCGGTCGATCGCTCACTTGAGGATTAGCTAAAAATGCCAATCCTATCGATGATTGCGTCATAAACTCTCCCACAAACTAACCACCCCGTCCCGTCGGCGCAGCCTGACCAGACTTCAGATTGCAGCGGGGGAAGTTAATCTCAGCCGTATCTATTATTTCCAATGTCAACAACAAGGGGCACAAGGATTTCCACCATGTGCCGGCGACTGGCCGCGACTGAACCGCGACTGAATTGAAATGATCTTGGCCCTGTATTCGTCTTCAGTAGCGACGGCATCGATAGCGCAGCGGCCACCTGTGCCCCAGAGGCGTCTATGACAACCGGCAATTAGTGGCATCCGACCAGCCGACAGCCGCTCTTTTTCTTGGTCCAACGTGGACGGCATTTATTAGTTAGGCGGTGCAGGCCATATCTTGGCCACAACATAGCGGAGACTTAATTTTGCCGTGGTCGTTGGGGCATTTTGATATCTGTACTTCGTTGCCATTGTCCAATGTCAACATGTCGTTGACTAAGGGTTCGTCACATTTGGCACAGGTCGCGTTTACCGCCATTCCACACACCGAACATTCGTAGGTAGCCATTCTACAACTCCGCAATTATTTTATAATTCATGAGTAGTTCTTCTAGCACGGTACCCAGGGTATCAACCATCCTCCACGTAGCCCCCACCTGGCTGGCCGCCAGATGGGCGCGACCATATTATGCTTTTTGGCGGCGTTTCGGGGCTTCTGGTCGTAGCCCTGGCGGCACTAGGTCTTGGTAGTCGCGCTGGTTCTATTCTGTGTACTGCATTGAGTTTTAAAGTAGAATCGTGGTGCCGCCACATCAAAAATCGGATTTACATGGACAATGGAGGTTAAGAAAACACCATTTAATCAGGCGCTTGCTCCAGGCGAAATCAAATCGGTTGCGGTCAAGGCTTATCGGCTCCGGTTGTGTGGTCAAGCAAAATCATCGGAAACGTCATCATCCGCTTAACCGTTGACAACATCCACTTGAACGACAAGACTAATCGAAAGCATAATAAAGCTATGCGGGCAGGAGGTGACTTGGATGGGTTCTCCCGAAGCGCGGAGAGGCCGCCGAAGCGGTCGTGGTGTGGGGTGATGGCCGACGTCTTCGAGAGGTTGGAGTACCTTGTCGGCCGCTTCAATTGGGCCACGCTGGGTCTTTTCAAATGGTCGCTGGTCGTCATCCTGGCGGTGATGACCGGTGTCGTTGTCGTTAGCGTTTTTTGCCGCTATGTTCTGAATGATGCCCTGCCCTGGTCGGAAGAGATCGCCAAGTTCCTCATGGTCTGGTTGACCTTTATGGCGGCGCCGGTTGGTCTCAGCCGGGGCGCCCACGTCGCCATCGAGGCGATTTCGGGCAACCTCAAGGGCCGCGCCCGGCAAGCCCTGCTGGCGATCATCTTCATGCTAGTAATTTGGCTCATGGTGGTGTTCGTGGACGCGGGATCGTTCCTTACCTGGAATGCCCGCATACAGCGCCATTCCACGGTAGATTTGTCAATTCTGTACGTTTATGTGGCGATGCCCATCGGTTGCGCCGCCGTGGCGGTCGTGGCGCTCGAGTATCTACTGGGCGCGATCAAGGGCGTTTTCGACCCCTCCCGGGTCAAGGAACGCAGTACAGACTTACCGATGGCAGAGTAAGTAAGGGGGCGAGTGGAACCGTCATGAGTTTGCTGTTCTTCTGGGTCTTTCTATTTGTCATGGCGATCGGCGTGCCGATCGTCTTCGCACTCGGCTTGGCGCCATTGGTCGGTTTCATTCTGGCGGAAAAGACGATTTTCCTGAAAATGATCGTGCAAAGGACATTTGCTGGCGTCAATCAATTTCCTCTCCTCGCGATCCCCTTCTTCATCCTTGCTGGTGAGTTGATGAATCGCAGCGGCATCACCGTGAGTCTGGTGAGGTTTGCCAATTCGCTGGTCGGCCATCTGCGAGGCGGATTGGCGCATGTCAACATCGTAACCTCAATGCTGTTCGCTGGCATCAGTGGCTCCGCCGTGGCCGACACCTCGGCCGTCGGCTCAATCATGATCCCGGCGATGGAGCGCGATGGATACAGCCGAAAGTTCGCGGCTGCGGTCACGGCAGCCTCCTCGGTGGTTGGCCCGATTATACCACCCAGTATCATCATGGTGATCTATGCCTTTATGATGAACGTTTCGGTCGCCGGCCTGTTCGCCGCCGGCGTGGTTCCAGGGTTATTGGTCGGCTTGGCCCTGATGGCGGTGACGGCGATAATCTCCAAACGGCGTAACTATCCAAAGACTGAAAAGCGGGCGCCGATTGGCGAGGTGGCGCAATCAGCCAAGAATGCCGCCCTGCCGCTGTTGACGCCGGTAATTATCATCGGCGGTATCACCGGTGGCGTCTTTACGCCGACCGAAGCGGCCTCCATCGCTGCATTCTACGCCCTGATCCTAAGCCTATTTGTGCTCAAAACATTGAAGCCGAGCGAATTGCCGCAGATCTTCCTGCATGCTGCCGTCTCGTCCGGCGCAATCTTGCTGGTAGTGGGCACCGCGACCGCGTTCGCCTGGATTGCCACGTTATCGCAGGTGCCAATCAAGCTTTCGACTTTGTTGTTCTCGATCAGCGACAATCCTTACATGTTGCTGTTCCTGATCAACGTTTTGTTGCTGTTCGTCGGTATGTTTCTTGATGCTGGTCCGGCAATCCTGATTCTGGGTCCGATCCTGGCCCCAACGATGGTACAATTGGGCGTGCATCCCCTGCATTTTGCCATCATCATGTGCGTCAATCTGACGGTCGGCCTAGCGACGCCGCCAATGGGGCTAATTCTGTTTGTCGCCTCCGGACTGACCCGACTTCGTGTCGAGGTGATTGCACTCGAAATGTTGCCTTTCCTCGCCATCGAGATTGGTGTCATCTTTCTCATCACTTATGTGCCGGCGGTCTCGATGACAATACCCAAGCTCTTGGGTTTCTATTAGGGAATTTGAAAAATCGACCGCTTTTCAATTCTCTCCGATAATTCGCGGTCATGAAAAAAGGCTTAGGGAGAAGAAGATGAATATTCAGAGTATTTCTTCGCGATTGTTCCGCTTGGGCATCGTCTTGTTCGCCGCGATGAGCGTCGGGCTCGCAGCTCAGGCAGCCGATTTTACGATCAAGATTGGCCATATCGCCTCGACCGAGGACGAGGATCATAAGGGCGCTCTTGTTTTTAAGGATTTCGTGGAAGCGCAGACCAACGGCCGGGTCGCGGTGGAAATCTACCCCGGTGGCACGATCTGCGGCAATTTCCGTCAGTGCCTGGAAGCAGTCCAGATCGGCACTGTTGAGATTACTGGTACCACGGTTGGTGGCGCTGCCAACATATTGCCGGAGCTGCAGGTGACTGATCTGCCCTATATGTTTCCCAACGATCGGGTAGCGGAAAAGGTCATGCGCAGCCCCTTCATGGAGAAGGTCCGTGCGGCGATGCTCAAAAAGACGGGGACGTTGCGTCTGATGGGGCTTAACAACACCGGCGGCTGGCGTGACTTCTTCACTACTAATAAGCAGCTCCGAAGCCCAGCCGATCTGGCCGGCGTTAAGTTGCGCACCATCGAGTCCGAGTTGCAGGTGGAGATGGTCAAGCTTCTCGGCGGCAGCCCGACGCCGATACCCTGGACCGAACTTTACACATCGCTCGCCACCGGCGTTGTGGTCGGCACTAAGAATGGCATCACTGACATCGTCAACATGAAGTTCCACGACTTTCTACGCTTTGTCACTTTGGACCATCATGCCTATATGTTCTTGTTTTGGTGGATGAACGACGATTCGTTGAAAAAACTACCTAAGGACCTGCAGAAGGTGGTTGTGGACGGTTTTCATCATATGACTACGGTGGCCAACAACGATCCCAAGTACACCCAGTTGGCGGCATACGCGGATTTTAAGAAGCGGGGTGGCAAAGTGTACGTACCGACAGCGGCCGAGAAGGCTCAGTTTGTAGATAAGGTAAAGCCTCTAAAGGCATGGTTTGTCAAAAAATATGGCGACGAGTGGCTGAAGGCGCTGGAAGCTTCCATCGCGACAGCGGAGGCCGAGATTGCGGCTGAGGACGCGAAGGTGCTGCGATAGATTGCTGTTTAGGACTGATTTTGGGGCCGCGCTGGCAACAGCGCGGCCCTTTTTCTTTACCGCGCCAGGCGTGCCGTTCGACACGCAAGCGCCACCTATCAGGGGTGTTGGCTTGGTGCGGCGTGCGTTCTGTGGATGGGTTGGACGCCTCCCACCTTGGCGTTATGCGTAGGCGACCGACAGGCGCTGGTGAGGTATATTGGTGCGTCCAGTTCGACGCGAAGACGCTCTAGGGCCTCACCAAAGCCGGTAGCAAGGCGCAATTCGTCTGTCGTTGGACAGGCCAGTTCCGAGCGAGAGAAATGGTCGAGCAATTTGAAATCCCGATAGTTACCTGGTAGTTTCGCCACTAGGGTTTCTTAACCTGCAAACAATGTTGGTAGAATTTCTCTGATGTTGTGCGATGTGGCGAAGGTTGTAGAAATGCGAGACTCGGCCACCTCTTGCGAGGCTCAATGTCAACCAAGATATTTAAGGTAGTCTGTGCGCTATTTATCCTTGGCTTGCTCCAGGGACCCCCTGAGGCAGGAGTGGCGCAAGCTCAGACAAGATTTGAATTTATAGACGTTCACAGCCATCTGGTGGGAGGGCGCAGCTCGCAGTCAGACTATTACGGCGCCATGTCTGAAGCCATAAATATTATGGACAGTTTCGGAATTCGTAAGACATTTATCTTACCCCCGCCGCAAATCTCATCTCAGGACTGGTACGATTTTCCCGCTATAATCGACGCACTCAAACATCATCCGCAACGGTTTGCCTTCCTTGGTGGTGGGGGCGCGTTGAACACCAGCATCCATCGATACAGCGAACCCGAAACTGTAACAGATAGTATTAAGCGCATCTTCACCGTCAAAGCGGAGGAAATCATCAAGGCCGGTGCAATCGGCTTTGGTGAAATAGCATCGCTTCACATATCGGCCGCTTCTGGGCATCCATATGAATTTGTACCCGCAGATCATCCACTGATCCTTTTGCTTGCTGACGTCGCCGCGAAATTCAATGTGCCCATTGACCTGCATATGGATGCTACAACTGAGGAGGTTCCTGTCCCACGACGCTTTAAGGGAGGAGATAATCCGCGCATATTGCCGCGAACAGTCGGTTCGCTCCAAAGGCTGCTAACCCATAATCGTCAGGCAAAAATTGTTTGGGCCCACGGCGGCTCAGATCCGCTGGGCGCTATGACGCCCACTTTAATAGGCAGCCTGATGGACGAATATCCTAATCTTTATGTGAGCCTACGTGTCGTTGGCGGTAAAGCGCCAATGCATAACAAACTGCTGGCTCGCGGTAGCATTGAGCCTCAATGGCTCAAACTCCTCATCCGTCATGCTAACCGCTTCGTGATCGGAACAGACTCGTTTTTCGTCTCACCAAATTTAATGGGTTCTGGGCCAGGCTCCAAATTTGCAGAGCGGAATGTCCAAAAAATCAAAGCAACTAGACACTTTTTATCTCTCCTGCCTCCAGAGGTTTTTCATAAGATTGCTAGAGACAATGCGTCACTGATATACAAAATTGCTGATAGCCGTAATTAATCCTAACTGTTGAAAGGCTCCCTGGTACCCGCGCACCTTACCCCGGAACCTGACACTTAAATGCAGATGCGGAAACTCGGTCTTGCCCGAAAGACCAATGGTCCCCAGCCGTTGTCGGTCCCTTACCCGATCACCCTTACGCACCCGGACGCTGCCCTGACGCATGTGGCAATACTGGGTGCGCCAGCCACCACCGTGGTCGATGAGCACGCCATTACCGCACTCGCGGCCCTTGATCCCGCCTGGGTCATACCGTCCAAGCGCATGGTCGCGGACGTTGTTCCGGACACCAAGGATTTGACCCGGCGCGGCCGCCAGCACAGGGATGTCGCGATCAAGCCAACTCACGTCAGGCAGTCGAAAGTCCGTGCCCTTATGGCCATTGTAGACAAGCCGGCCACAAGTATAATCCCTGGCACTAGGCCCTGGGTCCACGTCAACGTAGTTTTGGATCGTACAGACGGTGCCGATTTCGCAGTCTACAGGCAGGGATAATCGAAAGTCTGCTGCTGCGGCTACTCCTGATTGGCATATCATCCTGATACGCAAAATCGGTTATCCGGTCTCGGCGCGGCGCAACACGCAAACAGCAGCGGCGATTTCTTGACTGGTGCGGATTTTGACAGAGTTTATTTGTTTCTTGCTAATAGACCATCAAATAACTGATAATTCGCATTAACTGCTCGCGAAGCTCTCAAATATCACCCCATATAGAATTCAACGAGAGCAGGTTCCTAGGAGGTCACTGAAATCGGGAGGTATTAGTATCATGCAAAAATTTTTTATTACTGCGCTAACGGCTGCTGCATTTAGTTTGGCAATCGCAGCGGCACCGGTAATGGCAGGTAAATCGGACGACACGCTGGTTTGGGCGACCGACCGCGAGATGGACGTACCACTGTCGTGGTATAACAACACGCGCGAAATGGTCGTTATGTCACGGCATATTTTTGACACGCTGTTGTACCGCGACACGAAAACGTTCGAATATCTCCCGCAGCTCGCTTCATCCTACAAATGGGTAAATGATGTGACGATGGACTTTGAGCTGCGCAAGGACGTCGTATTCCATAACGGCAAAAAATTCAACGCAGATGACGTCGTTAGCACGTTCAATCACTTGTCTAGTCCAAATAGCGGCGTGCTATCCCGGCGCGAGGTGGGCTGGATGAAAACGACCGAAAAGTTGGGCGAACACAAGGTTCGTATCCATTTCAAGAAGCCGTTCCCCGCCGCGATGGAATTCCTGTCTGGCGGCTTGTCAATTTTGCCGGCTGGTATATGGAAAACGGCCAAGAAGGACGCAACGGGCAAACCGGATTACGGTACCGTCGCCGCGATCGGGACGGGTCCCTATAAGCTCGTCGAGTGGGTGCCGGGCGAAAAGTCAGTGCTGGAACGTAATGACAATTATTTCGCTGGCCCCAAAGGCAAAGCCACCATCAAGCGGGTTATTTTTCGAACCGTCGCCGATCCCGAAGCGCAGATCGCGGAGTTGCTGACCGGCAGCCTTGATTGGATTTGGGATGTGCCGAAGGACAAGGCTGAGGAACTGAAGGCCATGGGTGCAGTGCAGGTGATCAACGCACCGACCATGCGTGTCAGCTATTTGCAGTTTGACACGCTCGGTAAGAGCGGTGACACCCCGTTTAAGAAGCTAAAGGTACGACAAGCGGTGGCACACGGTATCGACCGCGCAGCGATTGCCAAGAACCTCGTCGGTGGATCATCGAGCGTCATCCATTCCGCCTGCTATCCGAGCCAGCTCGGTTGCACACAGGAAGTGCCGCAATACAAATACGATCCTGCTTTGGCCAAGAAACTTTTGGCGGAAGCGGGCTATCCGAACGGTTTTACTTCTGACATTTATGCCTATCGGCAACGCGAATACACCGAAGCGACGATGGGATATCTGGCTAAAATCGGCATCAAGACGAACCTGAAATACATGCAGTACAAAGCGCTGCGCGGGATCGTCCGTTCCGGTAAATCCCCATTTCACCAGATGACTTGGGGATCGGGCTCGCGCAATGATGTGTCCGCGATAACCAGTCATTTCTTCAAGCATAGTTCGGATGACTATTGTCGCGACGATTACGTCAAAGAGCAACTCGACATCGGCGACACCAATACTGACACCAATGCTCGCAAGGCGGCGTATAAGAATGCGCTGACACGCATCCAGGAGAAGCTTTGCTGGTTACCGATGTTCACATATGCGAAAAACTATGCTTATGTGAAGGAATTGGATTTCACGGCGACGCCGGATGAAATTCCACGTTTCTTCACGGCTAAGTGGAAATAATAAAGTTGGCGCGTGGTTCCTGGTGGGACCGCGCGCCATTCATTATGGTTCACTGATTCCGTTCACCAAGGAGGTGTGCGGTGCTTTTATACACTGTCAAACGTTTTGGAATGGCGCTGCTGGTTATGCTGGCGGTGTCCGTTGTTACCTTCACGCTGATGCGTCTTTCCGGCGATCCGGCAGCGGCGATGGCCGGAGAGTCGGCCACGGCGGAGGATATCGAATACGTCCGCAAACATTATGGTTTCGACAGGCCGATACCGGTTCAGTTTTGGGATTGGGCGGCGAAAGCGTTACGTGGCGATTTTGGGATGTCGATCTACCTAAAGCAACCCGTAGCCCAGATTATCATCGATAAGGCGCCGGTTACGATGAAGCTTGGCGGAATCGCTCTGACCTTCGCCCTTGTGTTGTCTATACCGCTTGGCGTTTTGGCGGCGATGCGGCCTAACACCCTTACTGACAGGAGCGCACTCACCATCGCGGTAATCGGTCAGGCGTTCCCAAGTTTTTTTTTCGCCTTGATACTCATCTATATTTTCGGTGTCGCATTGCGTTGGCTGCCGATTACCGGCACCGATACTTGGTTGCACTATGTCATGCCCGCAGTCACGCTGGGTTATTACGCGACGCCAGCTATCATGCGGCTGACCCGCGCCGGAATGATTGAGGTGCTCGGATCGGATTATATCCGCACCGCGCGAGCTAAGGGAATGCTTCCCGGGATCGTGCTGTTCAAACATGCGCTGCGCAATGCGATTATACCGGTGGTCTCACTCTCAGCGGTGCAACTTGGCTTCATGTTGGGAGGATCGATTGTCATCGAAACGATTTTCTCGATGCATGGGATCGGTCGTCTTGCCTGGCAATCCATCCAACGTTCGGATTTCGAGATGATGCAGGCGATCGTGCTGACAATTGCGTGTTTCTACATTGTATTGACCTTCCTGGCGGACGTGCTGAACGCGTTTCTCGATCCGAGGATTCGGGTGCATTGATGGTGGAACGAGGAGCAGTATCACATGGCGGTTAGCAGGTCATTCAATCGATCGCTAGACGCCTCCGAAATTCTGGAGCCATCACCAGCAGCGCTGATGCGGCGGCGCGCTTTTAGCCATTACGGATTCATTATCGGTGGTGGCTTTTTGGCGTTCATCGTAGTTATTGCCTTGGCGGCGCCGCTCATTGCCCCCCATGATCCTTATGATCAGAATTTGGCCCAACGCCTCATTCCGCCGATTTGGCAGGAAAAGGGAAGTTGGGAATACCCGCTTGGCACGGACGGATATGGCCGGGGCTATTTGAGCCGCACCATGTATGGGGCGCAGGTATCGCTACTGATCGGTTTGACCGTCATGCTGATTTCGGGCGTGATCGGCACCGCGATGGGAATTGTCGCTGGGTATTTTGGCGGCCGGGTCGACATGATTATCACCTTCATTATCACGACACGATTGGCGATGCCGGCGATCCTGGTGGCGCTTGCTGTGGTGGCGCTGATCGGGAGTTCGATGACAGTTGTCATTTGGGTTCTTGGATTATTGATCTGGGACCGCTTCGCTGTGGTTATGCGAAGTGCGACGCAGCAGATTCGGAATCTCGATTATATCGCGGCAGCAGAGGCAGCGGGGTGCTCAACACGGCGCATTCTTCTTACTGAGATTCTGCCGAATGTATTTAATGCCTTGATCGTCGTCGCTACGCTTGAGGTCGCTCATGCCGTCCTGTTAGAAGCAGCGTTGTCCTTTCTGGGACTCGGGGTTCAACCGCCGACGCCTTCTTGGGGATTGATGATTTCGGAAGGCAAGGGACACATGTTCTTCAAGCCGTGGTTGATAGCGATCCCGGGGGTTTCTCTGTTTGTAATGATTTTGTGCATCAATCTGATGGGCGACGGCATTCGCGATGTTACTGCGCCTGAGAACAGAAATTGAGCACGCTCCTTGAAGTCGAAGACCTTGTCGTCGACATTCCAGTCCCTTCGGGGATATTACACCCGGTGCGGGAAATCAGCTTTCATGTCGATTATGGCGAAACCCTGTGCATCGTTGGTGAGTCTGGTTGCGGCAAATCTCTGACGTCGTTAGCGATAATGGGATTGCTGCCGAACGCCGCGTCGCGAAACGCAAAACAACTTAACCTGGAAGGCGAGTCGCTGCTGGAAATCCCCGAATCGGCGTTGGCGGATTTGCGCGGCGACAAGCTGTCCATGATCTTCCAAGATCCAATGACGTCACTTAATCCGAGCTACAGCATCGGTAATCAGTTGGGGGAAGTGTTGATGCGTCACCGTGGTGCGACACGGGCTGCGGCGCGGGACCGTGCGGTGTATCTACTCGAGAAGGTTGGGATTTCCTCCGCCGCCAGCAGGCTCGGCCAGTACCCGCATCAACTCTCAGGTGGGCTGCGCCAGCGGGTAATGATCGCCATGGCCCTGATGTGCGAGCCGAGGCTGTTAATTGCTGACGAACCGACGACGGCCTTGGACGTCACCATTCAAGCCCAAATATTACTCTTAATCCGAAGCGTGCAGAAGGAGTTCAATATCGGCGTGATTCTGATTACTCATGATCTGGGTGTTGTCGCCCGGGTGGCCGATCGGGTCGCGGTGATGTATTCGGGGCAGATAGTCGAAACTGGAACGGCGATAGAAGTATTTGAAAAGCCGCTGCACCCATACACGCAGGGGCTGATTGACTGTATTCCTATCCCCGGTAAGACAAAGCCCGGCGAACAATTGGGTTCGATCCCGGGCATCGTGCCGACCTTAGTTGGAGATTTATCGGGCTGCACCTTCCGAGATCGGTGCGACTTCGCGCAGAATGAATGCGCGGACGATGTCGGCGAAAACGTATTGGGCGCAGGGCGTCAGTTCCGTTGTATTTTGCCCGCAGAACTGGGGTCGCGAAAGGAACTGGTAGCGGTCCAATGAGCGATTTTCTATTCGAAGCGCGAAACATCCGTAAGACATTTACCATTCGACAGGGATTGTTCCGGCCGAAGCGGCCGCTGCACGCGGTAAACGGCGTGTCATTGCAGATTGAAAAAGGCTCAGTGTTGGGGTTGGTTGGTGAATCCGGCTGTGGCAAGACGACGATGGCACGTATGCTGCTGGGGCTGGAAAAGCCAACATCGGGAGAGATATTGATTGATGGCGACGCTCTATCGGATCTTGACCGAATCTCGGTCACAAGGCGGGTGCAACCAATATTTCAGGACCCATATTCGTCACTCAATCCACGCAAGTCTATCGGTTCGATCATCAATTTGCCGTTGCGGGTCCACAAGGTCGGCGATCCCGATAAATTAAAAAGTCAAACTGAGGAGATGATGGAACTCGTCGGTCTGCCCCGCCGGCTCTACAATAACTATCCGAGCCAGCTTTCCGGCGGGCAACGCCAACGCATCGCCATAGCGCGGGCACTGATCATGAAGCCGGAAGTCGTGATCTGCGACGAGCCTACATCGGCGCTCGATGTTTCGGTACAGGCACAAATCCTCAATCTGTTGCAAGATTTGCGGAAGGAACTTGGCCTGACTTATATTGTCATCAGCCATAATCTGGCCGTGGTCGAACATATCGCGACAAGAGTGGCCGTAATGTATCTCGGGCGCGTAGTGGAAGAAGCGGAATCCCAGCTCCTGTTTTCCAATCCGCAGCATCCGTATACGAAGGCACTGCTGAAATCGGTTCTAACCCCAGACCCATCGCTCGGCGTGCCAGATACGCATCTTGGTGCAACCTTTCCGAACCCGGTCGACCCTCCATCGGGTTGTACTTTCCACCCACGTTGTGTCGATGTCATGCCGATATGCGCGACGGCAGCGCCAAATGCGGCGGTGGTCGATGGCGCTTGTGTCGAATGCTATCTCTTTGATGGCAGCTCTGAGAAACTCGCGTCATGACCAGGGAGACCGCGATTGCGAATGCTCTCCTCTGTTTCGACGAGGGTATTTATCTAGAAATTCTTGCGCGCCGCGTGGCAATTCCGACCGAAAGCCAGAATCCGGATCGGCTCCCCGATCTGCGGCGCTATCTTACCGACGAAATCGGCCCCTCCTTCGAGGCGATGGGCCATACATACGAAATTATAGACAACCCAGTTGCGGGCGGCGGACCGGTTCTGTTGGCCGAGCGCGTAGAGGACCCGGCGCTGCCCATAGTCCTTGGTTACGGCCATGGTGACGTCATTCTTGGCTATGAAGATCAGTGGTTTGAAGGCCTCAACCCCTGGGTGATCAGCCGCGACGGTGACAAGCTGTACGGCCGCGGCACCGCCGACAACAAGGGTCAACACACGATCAATATGTGCGCAATGGCTGCCGCACTGAAGGCGCGCGGACGGCTCGGCTTCAACTCGAAATTCATGGTCGAGACGGGAGAGGAGAACGGCTCCGCCGGCATGGCCGAAATCGTTGAGGCCAATAAGGCGAAGTTCGCGGCTGATGTCTTCATCGCTTCCGATGGGCCGCGTGTGGCGCCGGACAAGCCAACCCTATTTCTGGGTGCGCGGGGCGCCCGAAATTTTGATCTCGTTGTCGATTTGCGCGACGGCGGTCACCATTCCGGCAATTGGGGAGGTTTGTTGGCCAATCCGGGCGTCATCTTGGCGCATGCGATCACCAGTTTCGTTTCCTCAAGGGGCCGGATCAAAATTCCCGAATGGTTGCCCGAGCCGATGAAAAACTCCACCCGCTCCCTGTTGGCGGACATTACCGTCGATGCAGGCGAAAACGCCCCGGAGATAGATCCCGGCTGGGGCGATCCTTATCTTGGTCCAGCGCAGCAAGTATACGGTTGGAACAGTTTTGATATCCTCGCCTTCAAGACGGGGAATCCGGAAAATCCGGTGAATGCCATCCCGCCAAATGCACGGGCGCATTGCCAGATACGATTCATTCAAGGCTCGAAACCGGATGAATTTTTCCCCGCACTGAGGCGGCATTTAGATGCGAACGGTTTTTCCGTGGTCGCGATCGAACCCCCGCCACCGGGTAATACGGGCCACTTTGAGGCGTCGAGGACCGAAACGGATGATCCTTGGGCGATCTGGGCTACCGCCGCGATCGAACGGACTTCGGGTATAAAGACAACGGTCATCCCGCAACTCGGCGGGTCGATCTGCAACGAAATTTTCACCGATACGCTTGGACTGGCGTCGCTGTGGATTCCCCACTCTTACGCTGCATGTTCACAGCACGCGCCTAATGAACATATTTTGCTAAGCGAGGCGCGCGACGCCATCGCGATTATGGCTGGCGTTTATTGGGATCTTGGCGAAGGAAATACACCTGACGTCGGAGTGAGTACGCGCGCCCGATAAATCTGCAGATGCGCCTGCATTCCAACGCTAAATCTGGCGGGCAATGGACGCAAGCCTAACCTTACGCTAGTAAGCTAACACTGGACGGATGGCAGAGTGTAATGCAGTAGATTACTAATCTATGGGTGCAAAACAGTCATTTTTGGAGACGATTAGAAATGGCGTTGTTACGGTTTGAAACCACCCAACGTGAACCGTATGCCGATGATCGTGCCTTTGGCGCGACCGGCACCTATGAACAAGTCGACGGCATTGCGCATTTTGCCGTTGATCCGACGCATGCCGTGAACCAAGGCATCGTTGATCTTGCCTTGGCACCTCGTAACGCTAAGGGCTTGGTGGAATTTGAGGCGGACTTGTCGATTGTGATGCCAGTTGATGGCAACAAGGGCAACGGCCGTGCGATCGTCGAACTGCCAAACCGCGGTAGGCGTCGCGTCGTTGCTATGCTCAATCGCGCACCCGCTGATGCACTGGTGTCGAGACATACGCATCCCGGTGACGGTTTTCTGTTCGAACGCGGCTATACTGTGGCATCTATCGGCTGGCAATGGGACGTTCACCGCAGCGATGCGCTGATGGGCTTGAGCGCGCCGTGTGCGATGCGCGATGGCCTTGCTGTGCGCGGCCAGACCATGGTGGAGATTCGACCGGGCGAACGGGTTAGCACTTGGCTGCTCGCAGATCGCATCCATCAGCCTATGCCCGCGGCGGCTGGAGAACAGTCCGAGGCGGTGCTTTACGTGCGCGATTTCGAGGATGGAGACGACACTGTCATCGCGCGGGATCGCTGGGAGTTTGCGCGCCGCACCGACTCCGGAGTGCTTGAACCGAGCGCGGAGCATATTTATCTTGAAGGCGGTTTCGATCCTGGTCGGATTTATCAGATTGTATATAAAACGGACTATGCACCGATTGCCGGTCTCGGCTTGCTGGCATTACGCGACGTAGCACCGTTTTTGCGCAATGCGGTTAGTGATAATCCCACTGCCGGCGGGTTCAGCGCGCTGATCGCTTGGGGGGTCTCTCAAACCGGGCGCATGCTGCGCGATTTTATGCACTTAGGCTTGAACCTGACTGAAGACGGCACAATGGCCTATGAGGGTATCGCACCGCACGTTGCTGGCGCACGGCGTGGTTCATTCAATCATCGCTTTGCACAACCCTCGAACCAGACCACGCCCTTGTGGGGACATGCATTTCCCTATGCGGATGTATCGACCACTGATCCGTTAAGCGCACAAAGTGGTGGTTTACTCGATCGTTTGTCAGCTGTCGGCGTGATGCCAAAAATTATCTCCACTAACAGCGCGGCGGAGTACTGGCGCGGCGATGCCGCGCTCGCGCACGTCGACACGGGCGGTGAGCAGGACCTTGCCGAACACCCGTGCTCGCGCAGCTACTTGTTCGCGAGTACCCAGCACGTGCCAGGATATCTCGGCCAATCACGCCTCAATACTGCTGTGCACACGACGATGCGTTATCCACTGAATGTACTCGACTATCGGCCATTGCTGCGCGCCGCGCTGATAAACCTTGATTTGTGGATTAGCGAAGGTGTTATGCCACCACCAAGTCGCCATCCGCGCATCGCTGATGGCACGGCCGTGCTGCGCGATGAGATCCTGCGGTATTATGCAACTATTCCTGAATTCGAACTATTGTCAGCCGATCGCCTACCATTCATCCGCACGGTGGATATGGGCAATCAGGAAAGCATCGGCATCGGCCACTTTCCGGCACGCGAGGGTGCGTTCTATCCCGCGCTGGTTTCGGCTATCGATGCTGACGGTAATGAACTCGCTGGCATACGTCTGCCGGATGTGGTGGTGCCAGTTGGCTCTTATGCTGGCTGGAATCCGCGCGACCCTTCCATCGGCTCGCCCGATCAGATCGTGCCGATGAGTGGACTGACGCTGTTCTTTGCAGCAGACGAGCAACAGCGCAAACGCAACGCCGATCCGCGCCCATCCATCGCACAGCGCTACACGAGCTCCGCTGACTATGAAGCTCAGGCTCGATCGGTCGCGCAACAACTGTTGAGCAAGCGTTACCTTCTCGAGCAAGATATCGACATCGTTGTTGCGGCAGCGCTGGAGCGTTATATGGCCGCGGCCGCTGGTGAGAGCGCATGACGCTGAAGGGTCCCCGGGCCGCGCACCTCGGATCACGCTCCTTGATCCAAGGTCTCATCCATCGCCAACACCCGCACCGGGAAGGGAAACAATAGCTAGGGGGTCGACCCCACCCGTCGGCAGTCACGCCCCTAACGCCTTTGGTCTTTACGACATGCACGGCAATGTCTGGGAGTGGGTCTGTAAAGCCCCCTTGTTATGTACCACCCTTTAGTACGGTTTCAGGGATCGGTGGTTTCATATTGAGCGCCTGATGTGGCCGGACGTGGTTGTACTGTTTCAGCCATGTGTTGATGACAGCCTGAGCCTGGTTAAGCGTTGAGAACCACTACCAGCTGTCTGTGCCTCTCGCCCAATGGCCCAAGCTCTTCTTCAAGCCATGGGAAAAGTTGGCCTTGAATGCTCCGCCAATAAGCTGATAATAACTCGTCAAGAGGCATCGTTCGCAGCCCTTGTTCAGTTGTTTTTGCAAACAGATTATACCGAAAAGTGACTGCCGATTCCTCAGAAACAGGCCGCGAATGCGAAAAAATTAGCGCGATTCAGTAGTTTTGCAAATGGCTCTGCTGTGAACATTTGTCGGATCGTTTTCTTCCGCTGAAACCCTTGACAAAAACCAGCATTCAGAAATCTTTGAATACCTATTTTCACCCACCCAATCCCGATAAATTTCGGCGTGCTTGAAATATTATTGACCGCTAGCAGTTGGAACACCCCTTTATGAGCCAAACGCCCAGAATTGTTGCAACTATTGAGGCCAGAATGACGTCCTCGCGATTGCCCGGCAAGGTCATGAAGGAAGCTGTTGGCAGGCTGGGCTGATCCGATCGGATTTTACCTTGAACAGGTATCCTAACCTTATAGGGGGTACATTCCACATGCACCCTGATCGCCACCCTGACCGACCTCATGCTGTTCGCTGCCCGGAATTCGAAGGG
>Ga0187833_10001642_pt1 | contig 25227 bp, 24 predicted proteins | sample ETNtaG_37_FD_167968 | JGI IMG/M metagenome (GOLD analysis project Ga0187833, IMG submission 167968) | Marine microbial and viral communities from oxygen minimum zone, Eastern Pacific Ocean - ETNP2014_SV_400_PacBio MetaG (Illumina Assembly) | ecosystem: Environmental > Aquatic > Marine > Hypoxic...
GGGTTTGGACCAGAAAAAATCATTGCGTTTGATCCGTATGTCCCCCAGACCACTGCTGATCTCGTTGGTGTTCAGTTGGTGGACTTTGACACTTTGCTAACTGAATCTGACTATCTAACCGTTCATTCTCCGGCTACAACCGAAACAAATCATGTCTTTGATATCGATGCTTTCAGGAAAATGAAGCCTTCGGCGATTTTCATAAACTGTGCTAGGGGCCCTATCGTAGATGAAGCAGGTTTGCAGGAAGCGCTTCAAACCGGCGAAATTGTGGCAGCTGGAATCGATGTGACTGAAATTGAACCTTTAGACGCTGAAAGTCCTTTGCTGAAATTGGATAATTTAACAATCACCCCTCATGTTGCTGGAACATCAGACATCAGTGGCGTCGCTGGCGCAACCCGTTGGGGAGAGAACGCCGTGAACATTCTTAACGGTAAACCATTGCATGGTCTTGGGAATCCAGAAGTTGTTAAACGAATCGCTGTCATGCGAGCACAGGGTCCCAATCGATGGGATGGTGTCCCGGATCCCGTTACTGAAGCTTGGAGTTAATTAATCGTTGGCTTTGGTGAATGCTCTTATCCGTTGACTGATGATGAACCAGTTGTTTGGTGTAATACCTCATATATTAAGTTCTACAGGTTTTGGTGCATAAAGAACGGTGGATCTCAAATCGTTTATGGCGTATCCCCAGCTGTTCGGCTTAATTTGGATTAGGAAAAGAATGCAAAAATGAAGATTGAAAAAATTTCAGTAATAGTGTTTAAGATTAAGTCGAAAAAAGTTAATGATACTGACGGTCATACCCACCCTGGACCTGAGCATGATTCGAAAGAAGCGATGCTCACCATCACGACAGATGATGGTCATTCAGGCTACGCTTTTGGTTCGCCTGAGTCATTGCGGCCTTACGTGGTTGATAATTTCGTCAAGAAGGTCTTTATTGATCAAGACCCAATGGATCGCGAGAAACTTTGGATCAACCTTGCCAAGTGGCAAAGAGGTAGTGGAGCCAGTCTTACCGATCGTACGATGGCAGTGGCTGAAATGGCTTTGTGGGATCTTGCGGGTCGTGTGCTTAATATTCCGGTTTGGAAATTGTTGGGTGGGTATCGAGAGAAGGTTCCGGCTTATGGTTCGACCATGTGTGGCGATGAAATGGCAGGTGGTCTCGCTACTCCAGCCGATTATGGGAATTTTGCCGAATGGATGGTTAACAGAGGGTACAAGGCCATTAAGCTTCATACATGGATGCCGCCAGTTTCATGGGCACCAAGTGTGAAGATGGATATCAAGGCATGCGCAGCTGTTAGAGAGGCAGTTGGAGCAGATTTTCCGCTCATGCTTGACGCAAATCATTGGTACTCGCGTGTTGACGCGCTTGAGTTGGGAAAAGGCATTCAGGACCTTGGTTATTACTGGTATGAGGAGCCGATGGATGAACATTCAACGGAATCTTATCGGTGGTTGGCTGAGAATCTTGATATCCCGATCATCGGTCCCGAATATGCCTATGGCAAGTTCCATACGCGGGCAGAATGGATAGCATCTAAAGCATGTGACATATCTCGAGTTGGAGTGGCCGATGTAGGTGGGATTGGACCGAGTATGAAAATTGCGCACCTTGCCGAGTCATTCAACATGGATTGTGAAATTCATGGTGGCGGAGCGGGAAACCTTGCGGTGTTAGGAGCAATTTCAAATGCTCGTTGGTACGAACGAGGCTTACTGCACCCGTTCGTTGACTATGATGAAATCCCATCTCATATGAACAGTATTATCGATCCAATGGACAATGATGGAAACATTCCTATGCCCACTCGTCCTGGATTGGGTGAAGATATCAATTTTGATTACATCTCCGAAAATATGACATCTACATATTGATAACAGCTTATTTCTTCGTTGGTGCTAATTTCTACATCGGCATGTAGCTATAGTAGAGATCACTCAACTTAGTTTTTTTGGGGATTTGCTGGAACTCAACTCCCTCGTATAATTGGCGACTGGTTATACAAATAAGCTGGTTTCATTTTTATAAGAGTGCAGTTACATATATGATCTGACACGCCCGCATTTCCTGTAAATTCTTATTTCAGTAGATGTGGGTGTCCTTACAAATGAAGGTACAGGAGAAAAAATTATGATGCAAAAAGCCTGGGCATTCCTCGGTGGGAAGCAAGTTCCCCAAGAGGACGCGAAGGTGGGCGTTATGACTCATGCCTTGCATTATGGAACTTCCGTATTTGAGGGAATCCGAGGAAATTGGAATGATCGACTCGGCAAAATTGTGATCTTTCGATTGGCCGAGCATTATGAACGCCTTCTTCGTGGTTGCAAAATCCTTCGAATTGACCTCCCATATTCAGTTGATGATTTATGTCAGATCACTATTGATCTTGTTGACAGGAATGGTTTTCAAGAGGATATATATATCCGACCTTTGGCGTTTAAAGGTCAAGAAACGGTTGCTAATCTAAACCTTAATTCGCTTGATGATGAATTTATGCTTGTCATGCTGCCCTTCGGTTCTTATGTAGACAATAGTCGACCACTTAAATGTCAGACATCATCATGGCGACGGCCAATGGACTCTTCGATCCCAACCGGTGTGAAGATTGCTGGGTTATATACCACCAGCATCTTGGCGAAGTCCGAAGCTTTAGCGGGAGGTTATGATGAGGCGATTCTTTTGAATCAGGACGGATCTGTTTCTGAAGGTAGCGGAGAAAATCTTTTTATGGTTCGAGACGGCGTAATCAGTACCCCTTCAGAGACGGATAATTGCTTATTAGGTATTACCCGAGATTCTGTCATTCAGTTGGCAAAAAATGAGTTGAATATGGACGTTGTCCAGCGTCATATTCAACGATCCGAGCTTTATTTGGCTGATGAAGTTTTCTTGACTGGAACCGCTGCACATCTCACCTCAGTAGGAGAGTTGGATAATCGTGTTATCGCCACGGGTCTTACTGGTGCGGTTACCAAGCAGCTTCAGGATTTGTACTTTTCAACGGTTGTTGGCGATAACGACAGGTACGCTAATTGGTGCACATTTGTAACACCTTCAGCTGGCTAGTTATGTGGGAGAATTTCCTATGGAGAAACAGAACTACTGAGCCACGATAAGGACCTGACTATTGAATGTAAACCCCAATGATGTGCGAAGTTTGTTCGAGAGTCATTACTTCCTGTTCGCCTTTCTATCTAGCTTGGGAACATTACAAATAGCCGTGACGAGTTCGGGAATTTGTGGGTTGTGGTTGATGCCTTATCGTCGCGTTACGCGTTTGTTGGGTTTTATGTGTATTGTCACAGCTATCATCGTTTTCTTTGGTCAGCCACTCTTTGTTGATGGTCCCTGGGCTGCAGGAAGTGTCCAATCAGAATCTTCAACTCGTGAGTGGGGTACTACTAGCTGGAATGATTTGGCTGGAGCGAGAAATATTAACGATATCCATGGAGGGCTTGATGGCGTAGATCAAGCGATATGGTTTTCTCTAGCAGTTATTTCTGCTTTCGTAGTGTCGGTGGGTTTTGGAACGATAAGTGTTAAGGTTGGGGCTAATTCAAAAGAGTTTAGTGTTGATGCAAAATCTCATAATAGCGATGGTCTTACTGGCCTAGCGCATCGTTCTTATTTTTCCAATCTACCGATTTCTATGCGTAATTTTCATGAAAACTCACGTAATTTCTGGAGCGATGGTGTCAGATCGTCAGATCGTTGGAGTTTGATAAAAATCATCTCTGGTAGTTCAACTGAATGAATTCAATAGATGCGAGTTTACTGATCTGGTTGAATGGTCTTTCGGGGAGCGTCAAGATTTTCGATGACCTTATGCGGGTGATCGCAAGTGATTATTTGATGCCACTTGTGTTGTCGCTTTCAATGTTCGGGTTATGGTTTTCCGGAAAAACTCCTTTTCAGCGTATGACTTTTCAATTAACTACGCTTATGGGTATCAGTGCGCTGTTAATTTCAAATGCGGTCGTATGGTTAATTAACTCTCTTTGGCATAGACCACGTCCTTTTCTAGATCATCCAGATGAGTTGAACCTTTTGTTCTATTCACCTACCGATCCATCTTTCCCAGCCAATCCGGTTGCGATCGGCTTTGCTGTTGCAACAGCCGCGTGGGTGGTCAACCGTCAATTTGGCTGGTGGTTATTTGCAGCTGCGAGTCTGTTTGGATTTTCTAGAGTTTATGCGGGCGTGTTCTATCCAACAGATGTAGTGGCCGGAGCGTTGGTTGGAATTGCCGTATATGGATTCACAACTTATCTACGGCGGTTGCTAGAGCCACTGGCAACCATGATGGTAAGACTTGCCCGTGGTTTCTCTGTAGGTTAGATGCTCGATTTTTCTGGTCATCTAGGGTGATAGATACTTCAAAACCTTAGTTATGTTTTAGATATTGGGCATTCGAATCCACCTGCGTCGGATTCGTCCTATTTTCACCTGACCTTGTTGAGGTAAACGTCCTTCGAGAAGCATTTCTGGATTGGTCTCAAATAAGTCAATCGATGACTCCTCACCGATTAATTTTGAAACGACGCGGAATGAATCGCTGAGAATTGGCGACCTTGGAGATTTATTTGCGTGCATTTCTGAAGCGACCACGTGGGCGATACCGTTCAAAACGAATTGCTCTGCTGCTTTTCTTGCTTCATTACCGAATTTTCCTGTCAAACTGCCAGCCGCGATCTGGACTATTGCACCTTCTTCTACGAGGTATTGGAGGCGATTTGGTCTGCGTTGGAATTCGATATTCCGTTCAGGGTGTGCCAGTACTGGCACCAGTCTCTGTGTTAGGAGTCTACTGATTACATCTTCCAAAAAAATCGGCAATCGTCCAAAAGGTGGCTCTATTAATAAAAAGCGTGTTCGGTTGAGGGTAGTGGATTTACCTGAGTCGATCAGATCAGGTAATGAAGAGGTGAGATGATTACACATCCCGGTTAATATTTTGATTGTCGGAACATTCTTTTTCGATGAATCATTCCGCAATGATGTGTTCAGTAGATCTGCTAACTCATTCACTTTATCAGGAGAAGATGTTGTAATTTCCATATCCCGTGAATGAGGTGTTGCTACAATCGTGGTAGTTCCGTCTAGAGCGGTTGCATGAGCCATTGCAATGCTGTCCTCTAATGTAAACGGGCCATCATCTAGTCCTGGCAATATATGTGTATGAATATCGATCCTTGGCAAATAAGGTTCAACCTTTTTATGTGCGTGCGGTTAGCCGTCGGAACGTTTCGCCGTATTTGAAGTTATAGTTTCTAGCTTCAACCATGTGTTGCTCTCTTATGCGTAGATCCATATCGGAACCAAACGATAAGCCGGCGATCTGACTTTCATGTTTTGCAAGAGCTTTAATTTTTGTGTTTATAGAATCGGTAACATCAACGATTATATTGGGTTGTTCACCGCCCCAAAAAAATAGGTGCTTGACTTTATAAGGCTTGATTTCATAGATAATTTGCTCTGGAAAATGTAGATGATCTCGAGCGTAAGGGTAAACAGCATCTTGAGCCGTTGTTCCTACGTGTCGATGATCACGGTGTTGGAATCTATGTATTCGGTGTTGGTCGTGGGTTAATACTATTTCAGGGCGGTATTTTCTTAACGCGTAGACTATTTCTTTTAGAAAAGTACGGTTAGCTTCAAGTTCACCGTCAGGATGATTTAGCACAATAATTTCACCCACACCGATAATATCGGCTGCTGCACGTTGTTCGGTTGAGCGAATCCTTACAATGCGCTTAGAAGTCATATCGGTGTTGTTACTGCCGCTGCTACCTGTCGTGCACTGGACATATGTAATTTCACATCCCTCAGCGGACCATCGGGCTGCGGTAGCCCCGGCTCCGATTTCAGCGTCATCTGGATGGGCAAAGATGACCATTGCTCGTTTTGGAATATCACGGATGACATCGTGTTTTGGCGTTCGATTAGTCATCGAAAATGTGTGGGTCATGTGATCTCCGGACTTGAGCGCCCCGATTTTTAATCCACTATCTTGCCACTATGATAGCGATCTTGAATAAATATTTAGAGAATGTCGCACTTAGCAAGCGGATAATTCATACTGGATATAAACTTTTAACCTGCTTTTGAATTGTGTTTTGTTAATTTAATTGAGTATCGGAGATCTTATGTCAACGGTTGCTACTTGTGACCCCGAGATTGCTCAAGTAATTGAAAATGAACAACGGCGTCAGCGTCATCAGCTCGTCATGATTGCATCTGAGAACTACACAAGCGCAGCGGTACTGGAAACGACTGGTTCTGTTTTGACCAATAAATATGCTGAAGGCTATCCAGGCCGTCGATACTATGCTGGATGTGAAAATGTCGATGTATCAGAGCAGTTAGCAATTGATCGGGCGAAGCAACTTTTTGGAGCTGAACATGCCAATGTACAGCCTCACTCTGGAGCTCAGGCGAATATGGCTGCATTTTTCTCTCTTGTTAATCCCGGGGACCGGATTATGGGGATGTCATTAAACCACGGCGGGCATCTAACTCATGGCTCTCCAGTTAACTTTTCAGGAAAACTTTACGAGTTTGGTTTTTATGGTGTAAACGCCGATACCGAGGCACTCGATTATGCAGAAGTGCAACGGCAAGCTGAAGAATTCAAGCCTGCAATCATCATAGCTGGATATACGGCATATCCCATGGAAATTGATTTTAAGAGATTTCGCGACATCGCCGATTCGATAAATGCAATTCTTTTGGTTGATATGGCGCATATTGCCGGACTCATTGCTGGTGGGGTACATCCTTCACCTGTTGGGTATGCAGATATTGTTACTAGCACAACTCATAAAACTCTCCGTGGGCCTCGTGGTGCTATGGCATTGACGACTGCAGCACTCAGCCGAAAATATAACTCAGCAGTATTTCCTAATATGCAAGGTGGACCGATGCAACATGCGATAGCGGGAAAGGCTGTTGCTTTCAGAGAGGCGATGCAGCCGGAATTCAAAAAATATGCTCGGCAAGTTGTCCAGAACGCACAGGCGCTTGCAAGTGTATTATCGGCGGCAGGCTTACGTATTGTTGCGGGAGGTACAGAAAACCATATGTTGTTAGTTGACACTCGGGCAATCGGACTGACGGGTCGTCAAGCTGAAGAGGCTTTAATAGCTGCTGGTCTTGTGGTAAATAAGAACACAATCCCTTTTGATCCTGAGTCGCCTATGGTTACTTCGGGAATTCGTATAGGCACTCCTGCGTTGACCTCTAGGAATCTCAAAGCTGCCGATATGGAAAATGTTGCTGGGTACATTATTGAGGCTCTCGATGCTCGTGATAATGAAGATAAATTGGCTAATATTGGGGTTGAAGTCGCCAAATTCGCATCTCATTTTCCTGTCCCAGGCTTGGATTTATAGCTTATTCTTGCAATTTCCATGTTTGGCAAGTAACCATCGGAATCGTCGTTGAAAAACTATACAGACGCTTCGCTTTGACGTGGTAGAATGACTAGGTTTCGCATTAATTTTAAAAGAGTATGGTGGATTGTTGAGAAAGTACGAATTGGTTTGGATTCTTGATGCTGATGCTGATGAAGAGCAAGGCACTGAGTCTATTGAAAAAATTACCTCGCTTGTGGTTGATGCCGGCGGTGAAGTAACCGGTACTGAAGCTTGGGGTAAACGTGTGCTCGCTTACCCTATAAAGAAAAACAGCGAGGGTTATTATCTCCAGGCCAACTTCGAAATAGATCGGCCGCAGGCCCAGAGTTTCGAGAGAGCTATCTACGCTGATCAATCGATTATCAGGCACTTATTGGTTCGGGCCGAAACCCCCGTTGCCATCGTTGAAGAAGAACCTGAATCATAGGACTCCCTGTTATTTGCACGCAACGGATTAACTTTAATTGAATCTTAACCAGATACTTCTTATCGGACGGGCAGGAACTGATCCTGAGATGCGTTACACACCAAGTGGGACGCCCGTCACTAATTTCCGTTTAGCGGTTAGTAATAACAGACGCGATGCGAATGGCGAATGGACCGAAGATACTGAGTGGTTCACTGTTACAGCCTGGGAACGTCAGGCAGAATCGGTTAATCAGTATTTAGCTAAGGGTCGTCGGGTTTTTGTCGATGGACGATTGTCCACGCGTCAGTACACTAGTAACTCAGGTGAGGCCCGTACATCCTTAGAAGTACGAGCGTTTAAGGTTGTTTTTCTTGACTCTCCAAGCGGGGGATCGACGGCTGAAGGCGTTCCAACGGAAGCTCAATCTGATACATCACAAAGTTCAGGTTCTCAGGAGCCTGATAAGAATAATTTAACAGAAGACGTGGAGGAACTGCCCTGGTAGCAGTTTCCACGCGGGGTTGTACGGCAATGAAAGCTGATGATTCCGCTGTCCGTTCCGCGAGGTAAAAAATGACAAGCCCAAGATCAATTCAAGGTGGACGCCCAACATTTCGACGTGGAGGTAGGCGGAGACGCCAGTGTTTCTGCAAAGAAACCAAAGTCGATTATAAAGACATATCGAATATCCGTAGATTTATCACTGACCGAGGGCGTATCGAGCCCGGGAAAAAATCAGGTAATTGTGCTAAATGCCAACGAACATTAACAACTGCAATTAAACGCGCCCGCCATCTGGCATTACTTCCATACGCTCCACATCATCTACGCGTAACTGGCGAGGTCGCTGTGAATAAAGTTAGGGAAAAAACTGATGATTCCATTGACGGTTCAGAAGAATCTAACGAGGTCACCGAGTCGACTGAGCAAAATCAAGTCGATGTTGAGTCACCGGTTATTGTTACTGATGCGGAACCAGAATTAGGGATTCAATCGGAAGCTTCAGAAACGATAAGTGAAGCAAAATCGGATGAATCGGGTGAAGAAGGGGATGATGAAGATTCAAATAATGTGGCATCTGAGTCTGGAGAGAACACAGATGCTGAATCTGATGACAGTGAAGAAGATAAGTAGTTTCTTCTAGCTGTCGGTGCAACGTTTTATATATGGGAATTGCACACTTAGTAGTATTACGCCTGATGGATTACCTGAGCGTTGAATATGTCCATAGAAGATAACAGCAAAGACCCTAACGACCCTTCAAAACAGGAAGAACCAGTCGGCGATGTGTCACTTGAATACGGAGCTGGCCGTCGTAGTATTACGAATCGTGGCGGGACAACACGTCGGCAGATGGTTGCCGATAAGCAACAACTTCAAATTAAGTCGCGGCCATTCATTATAGCCGCGAGCATAGTTTTATTTGGCATCTTGACAATTCCGGCGTATGCCTATTTTCAGAATTACGTTGTCCCGCCTCGTGAATTAGCTCTTCGGGTTGCAGGTATGGAATACTCACGTGGCGACGTGGTGAACTTTATAAGGTTTAACCAGAGGATGAGTGAGAATTTAGGAGTACCGTTTGAGGTGGGAAATTCGTTGTTCGACGCATTGCAGACTCTGCAAGAAAACGAATTGGCATTTCAGCTGGCTGCTCGGTACGGCATAACTGTTTCTTCTGAAGAAGTTGACGATCGTTTGAATACTATTTTAGGTTTTGTTGCCAAGACCGTTGCTGAACGAGAATCGAAAGAATATAAAGACAACATTGAAGAAGCGAAGCGTCAATTTATTAATCGGATTGAAATGGATGAATCCGTTTTTCGAGATTTTATTCGAAAAAGTATGTTTAAAGAGCGTTTACGTGAGGTGGTCGCGGAAGAAATACCGCGCGTCCAAGCACAAGTTCATCTTTACGAGATTGTTTTATTTGATCGTGATGCAGAAGTACGTCGGGCCATTGAGCGTGACTTGGTCAAAGGCGACGCCATTGAAAATGTGATTCTTGAACATTCTCAGGATCCAAATGTCCGACGTGATTTCGGTGATCGTGGATGGTTTCCATTTGGCGTGGCAACTGAGATCGATTACTTATTGTTCGGTCTTGATGGTGAAGGGAACCGGCTTTTGCCAATCGGCCAATTAAGTGAACCTCGACATGATCAAGAATCTGAGTGGTGGAGCTACATGGTCGTAGCCGAAGTGCAAGATGCCCGTGAGGTCAATGAAGATAACTTTGAAGCTCTTACGACTCGTGGTATGACGATTTTCTTTAATGAAGAGCGCAGTAATTTTGATCTCCACATGGTTCTTGATAGTGCGATTTTTGAATGGGTTAACGCCCAGATAAGGTTGTCAGCTTTATTGCCAACACCAACTCCTGTTCCATTTGGAGCGGGTGGCGTGCAGCAGATGGGACCATAGTGATGAGCGCGCCAGCTCGAACGAGTGTTCCTGCGATCGGTATTGGATTGCTTGGATTAGGGGTTGTTGGATCAGCCGTGGCCAAGGCTGTACTCTCACGACATGGGTCAAAGGATTGCAATATTCCTCTCGCTCTTATAAGTGCAGTGGTTCGAGATACGCACAAAAAACGTTCGCTTGAACTTGACCAATCGATCCTGTCGGATGATCCGCAATCTGTAATTTCCAACAACAACGTTGCAATTGTTGTGGAACTGATGGGCGGAGAAAATCCAGCATTTGATTACATTTCCAGTTCTCTAAAAGCTGGTAAACATGTCGTAACCGCGAATAAAGAAGTTATGTGCAAGCGAGGGGATGAACTTCTGGGTATAGCGGTTGATAACAATGTTGAATTGAAATATGAAGCCAGTGTCGGTGGAGGGATACCGATTATTGGTCCTCTGACGAACGATCTGGCAGCGAATAGGATCCAGAGTATCCGAGCAATCATCAACGGAACCACCAACTTTATTCTTACTAAGATGGCACATGAAGGAGCAGACTTTGATGACGTTTTAGCCGAGGCCCAATCTCTTGGATACGCTGAGGCAGATCCGACTGCTGATGTGGATGGGTTTGATCCGCTGTACAAGCTTTCTGTTTTGGCTCGATTGGCGTATCACACAGAAATACCAGTTGATTTAATCCATCGTGAAGGAATACGAGACATTCACGCTAAAGACTTTAGGTATGCGGGTGAACTGGGATATACGATAAAATTGTTGGCCGTAGCGCAAGCGAGTGATGAATCAGAGTTATTAGCTCGAGTACATCCAGCGCTAATTCCGCTTGACGTTCCGATGGCCTCCGTGAATGGCGTGCTAAATGCTGTTGAAGTAGAAGGGGACTTAGTTGGGCCGCTTTGGTTCCAAGGGCCCGGCGCTGGAGCTGAGCCCACTGCAAGTGCTGTGATGGGCGATATTTTGAGTATTACCGAAAGTCCTGAAATTAATTCGTATGGTTCAGCGACTTTCGGTTTATTCAACATCGGTTCGATGAATGATCATGTATGCCAGTATTACATCAGGTTGACTGCTTCTGATCAACCGGGTGTATTAGCCAACGTTGCACGGGTTTTGGGAGACGCAGGTATTAGCATTAGCGCTGTGTTGCAAAAAGATACCGATATCGAGAATACGCAAGCGGATCTGGTGATAATGACTCACCCAGCTCGCGAAGCGAATATGCAGACAGCGGTAAGTTTAATTAGGAAACTAGAGACAGTTATTTGCTTGGATAGCCTCATACGTGTTGAGAAATATGCTGACCGTCTTTAGTAGTTGAAATCGAGTTCAGTTTAATTAGGAGTAATCTTTCGTTTGTCGACGTTTCCAGGCGTAATTGACAGGTATAAGGAGTTTTTACCTGTCAATGATGCTACTCCGATGGTTTCACTTGGCGAGGGCGGCACGCCGCTCGTCAGGTCGCGCAGCATTGGAAACTCGCTTGGCTGCCGGGAACTTTATTTTAAACTTGAGGGCTGTAATCCGACAGGGTCATTTAAAGATCGCGGGATGGTCATCGCCATTGCTAAGGCTTTAGAGGCGGGCAAGACTCGTATTATTTGCGCTTCTACTGGTAATACCAGTGCGTCTGCAGCCGCTTACGGCGCGAGATATCAACTGGAGACTCTTGTTCTGGTTCCTGCCGGTGAGATTGCGCTAGGCAAGCTAGCCCAGGCCATGGCGTATGGAGCACGTATCTTAGCCGTCAACGGGAGTTTTGACGACGCGCTGAATACAGTGAGAGGTATAGTCGAATCTTGGGATATTGAGCTGGTAAATTCACTGAACCCTTACCGTATTGAGGGACAGAAAACTGGGGCTTTTGAGATTGTGGATGAGTTGGGAGAAGCTCCAGATATTCTTTGTATCCCAGTTGGAAATGCTGGCAACATCACTGCCTACTGGAAGGGATTTAAAGAATATCTGGGAATTGGCCGGATTGAAAAAGCTCCAAAAATGATGGGGTTCCAAGCTGCTGGTGCTGCCCCTATTGTACGGGGCGTTCCTATACCGAATCCGAAAACTATAGCTACTGCGATTCGTATTGGTAATCCTGCCAGTTGGAAACAGGCGGAAGCAGCGAGAGATGAATCAAAAGGCTTGATCGGTATGGTTGATGACAATGAGATTGTCGACGCCTACCTTCGTTTGGCGCGTGAAGAGGGTATTTTCTGCGAACCAGCATCTTCTGCATCGGTTGCTGGTTTGCTCAAGCTACCTGATCTTGATGTAGATCTGACCGAGAAGACAATTGTCTGCGTTCTTACTGGCAATGGACTGAAAGATCCCGGGACTGCTGAGAAACGTGCGCTTGTGGAGCTGGAATATGTTGAGCCCGATGTGGTTTCAGTGATGAATCTTCTGAGCAGTGGCAAATAGCAGATTGTTGTTGAACATTGCAGCTAGGTATCTTTTGCAGAAAGAACATTTTTCAAATTGACTTGTTGTCGTAGCCGAATCGAAATGGGAACTTTTGAAAGCCTGGCAGTTCAATGGCAAAACATGATCCAAGAACGCTCCGAATCAACATTCTTTGATCAGGAAGTATGGCATCAAGTTTGGTGGTCCGAGTTCGGAAATGATTTTCAACTTAAGGTCTTAGCTGTTTATTCGGATTCGGGGGAAGTGAAATTGATTGCTCCGTTGATGGTTGAGGGTAATGAGATTAGCTTTCTTGGAAGCACAGACCTTGTCGATTATCACGATTTCCTAATCAGAGAGCCGTTAGATGTTAGCTGTATCCAATCATTGGTGAAAGTTATTCACGGGATGACGGAGATAGACAAGATATCTCTTAAATCACTTCCTGAAAGCTCTTCCGCAATTACTCAGTTTCGTTTACATGCCGAGCAACTTGGATGGAAAGTTGAGATTGCACAAGAAGATGTAGCTCCTCGTATCGAATTACCTTCAACTTGGGATGACTATATGGCGAGCCTGCGGAAGAAAGATCGTCATGAGTTGCGTCGTAAGTTTCGTAGACTCAAACAAGCTGGTCATGTCCGACAGATTGAATTAATTTCACCAGATGACGTTGACCACGCGATGGACGATTTCATACGTCTGCACCGTATGAGTACGGCAGGAAAAGAACAGTTTATGACAAATCACAGAGAACGATTCTTTCGTAAAGTCGCCGTTGAACTTGCTAAAGAACGTTTGACTAGGCTTTGTTTTCTTGAAGTTAATAACGAGAGGGTGGCTACCTCGTTGTCGTTTGTCTACAAAGGGGTTCGATATTTATATAACAGCGGCTACAATCCCATTTATTCTAATTTATCGGTTGGTTTGATGAACCATGCGTTGGCAATAAAGTTTTCCATTGAATCAGGGCATCGAGTTTTCGACTTCATGCGTGGTAGTGAAGCTTACAAGTACCATTTAGGGGGTATTGATCGGCAGATTTATGCTGTGACCGCTTTTCGTGAATCTGACAGCATGACCTAGCACATCTACTTTATGCGTATCGCCTTTATCACCGTCCACGGATGTCCCTTGCGCCAGGCTGGCAGCAAGGATTCCGGCGGGATGAACATATACATACTTGAAATGGTCAAGCGACTTGCGGCCAGAGGAGTTAAGGTCGATGTGTTTACTCGACACCATGACTCGCTTGATCCTCAGATCATAACGCTAGCGCCAGGTGCTAGGTTGGTGCACCTACCTGCAGGACCACCTTCCCTCAATAAGGACGGTGTTTATGAGCTGCTTCCAATATTTACCACACAAATGCGGAGATTCTGTATCAGTAATAGACTTATTTATGACTTGATCAGTACGCATTATTGGTTTTCTGGTCTCGTTGGAATGAGGCTGGCGTCTGAATGGGCTGTGCCGCATGTTACAAGTTTTCATACAATGGCGGAGATGAAACGCCGAGGCCGGCCTGAAGAGCTCGAAATAGCTCAACGAGATGTATCCGAGTCTGAGATAGCTTGCTCAGCTACTTCCATAGTCGTTTGGACTGATGATGAAAAAGAAGCGGTAGTTAATTATTGTGGCGTTGATTCCGATAAGGTGAGTGTTATTCCACCTGGCGTAGACTTGAGTCGTTTTCGTCCGATGTCACAGCGTCAGTCTCGAGAGTCCCTTGGCTATGGGCCGGAAAAGAGCATATTGTTCGTCGGGCGTCTTGAGCCTCTCAAAGGCATTGATAATTTGTTCCGGGCTGTTGCGAGTCTTGAAAATTTGAAATCGATAACCTTGAACGTTGTTGGTGGGGATGGGAATACACAGGAAAAAAAGCGGCTCGAAGCGCTCGTTAAGAAAATGCAATTAAATCAAACTGTCCATTTTCTTGGTCCGATTCCTCAAGAAGAATTACCAATACATTACAACGCTGCTGATGTCTGCGTACTATCTTCTTACTATGAGAGCTTTGGCTTGGCTGCCTTGGAGGCTGCTGCTTGTGGTAAGCCGGTGGTTGCGTCTGAAGTTGGAGGACTTCCAGCGATCGTTAAGGATGGATCAACTGGGTACCTTGTGCCACCAAAGCGAATGGACGTTATTGCTGAGCGCTTGTGTGAATTATTGGAAGATGATCTACTCCGTGTCCATATGGGGGCAGCTGCCAGAATTCATGCTGAATCGCTAGGCTGGGATAGCTCGGTCGATTCGCTGGTGGATTGCTTTAGAGAAATAATTCCCGAAACTCCTCAACCTGTTATATCTGTAGCTGGCGGTTAAACAGATTTCTCCCACCAATTGACTTCGTTCGTTGTTTTGAAGCCTAACGATGAATAGACTTTTAAAGCCGGTGTGTTTAATGAATCAACCTCAAGTTCAATTTGATCGACTTTTAGATCTATAAGATGACCGAATCCAGCTTCGGCGATCGCACGGCCGAGGCCTTGTTTTCTTGCGTTTGGTGATACTCCGGTCATACTAATTCGCCCAACCTTTAAATGAGACCTGTAAAACGTTGCGGTCCAACAATATGCCACTAGTTGACGTTGGGCATTATGAATCATCAAAACATTGTCGATTCCGTGCCCCGGGGATAGTAATCTTGCTTTGATTTCGTCTTCTGTGTTTGGTGAATACCCGAAGTGAGTATTGAACGCCTCGTTCTGTAAATGAGTTAGCTCAGGGATCTCGTCAAGTCCCAGCATGGTCCGCATCATAAAATCAGGTGTCATTGTTGATTTAAGCTTAAAAAAGCGAAGAGTGCTTTTCATCCTCAGGTATTTTCGCACATGCTGCCAGTTGTGCTCTTTTATAATCGTTTCAACGTGGGATTCGTGATCGAGAGTTGCTATATGAGCAGTAGGCGCTTCTTGACTCGCTCGTTTGGTGCCCCAGTTGAGTAACTTTAGTAGAGTGGCAGGATCGGTAGAAATGCTTGTCAACCCCACTATGGCTCGGCCGATATTTTTTTCTGGCTCGACGATTCCGTACCCGACAACATTATTTTCTAGGTGTGCTAGAACCAGATTTTTGTGGGGTTGCACACGTGGAAATTCCAACTCTGACTGGAGATCTGAGATCTTATTTGGCCACTCTCGGTGACCGTGTGATCCCACATCGTGTAATAACTTGTGGAGAGAACCGATGTCGGTATTTGTGAAATTACGTAGTTCTATGTTGGGTTGATTCAGCGATGGATTCATATCGGATAGTTCAAGTGCAATTTCGAAGTGTATTCCTGTGTTTATAAATGCGGGTGTGAATATTTGTTTGATTGAGGGTGAACTATTCCTACTAATTTATTGGTTTACACGTTAAGCAATTGCTTCTCAAGACTCTTGGCACTTATAATTGAATGGTATGAAACGCGATGAACGGGAGTACTATCGAACTAGGTGTTCTTAGAGAGCCGGTGGTTGGTGTGAACCGGTGTGCATTGGTTTGAGAACTCACCCTGGAGCGGTTGACCTGAATTTTGATTAACTAGGGTTAAACGGTTTGCCCCGTAAAGGTTTTGAGTGGTCTGGTGTTTTCAGAGTGATGGCATCGGGCAATCGAAGGTGGTACCGCGGGATGCAAGTCTCGTCCTTTGTGAGGGACGGGATTTTTTTTTGCCCGATGAAACTGGGCCCATTCGTAATATAAACGATGAATATTAGTACCTAATCAATAAGGAATTGCCGAAGCGATTCTCGGTAAACGTGCAGGAAACGGATATGTCTAAACTGCTCACTGGTAATCAAATTGTCTGCGAAGCGCTCCTCAAAGAAGGTGTGAACGTGGTGTTTGGTATTCCGGGTGGCGCGATTCTTCCACTATATGGAGTTCTGTCGCAGTATCCGAACTTACGTCATATTCTGTCTCGTCACGAGCAAGGTGCAGCACATGCCGCTGACGGGTACGCCAGATCTACTGGTACGGTTGGTGTGGCTTTTGCGACATCTGGCCCAGGCGCGACTAACCTCATTACTGGTTTGGCTACTGCGATGATGGATTCAGTTCCCATTGTCGCGATCACTGGTCAAGTTGGTCGTGCTGCGATCGGTACGGACGCGTTTCAAGAGACTGATATCACAGGTTCAACGCTTCCAGTCACCAAACATAACTACCTTGTTATGCGGGCCGATGATCTGGGTAAGACAATTCACGAGGCTTTCCATATAGCAAGAACTGGTCGTCCCGGTCCAGTACTAATAGATATTCCAAAAGATGTCTTCACCGAAAGTGGTGAATACTATCCTGATGCTCCAATTAATTTGCCTGGGTATAGGGTTCCCGGTAAAGCTGAAGAGGCTCAGATCACAGCCGCCGCAAAATTGATTAACGCAGCTCAGCGTCCGGTGATTCTCGCAGGTCATGGAGTCGTCTTGTCGCAGTCATTTGATGAACTTCGTGAATTTGCTGAAAAAGCTCAGATTCCAGTGGTAACCACTCTACTTGGGATCTCCTCTTTTCCTGAAGATCATGTGCTTAGCACAGGTTTTCCTGGCATGCATGGAATGGCATATGCTTCTCTTGCGATCGATCAGGCCGATTTAATCATCAACTTTGGAAGTCGTTTCGATGACCGAATTGTCGGGGATTCTAAGCGGTTTTCAACAGGGTCGAAAAAAATCCATGTGGATATTGACCCTGCCGAGATAAATAAAAGCATAAGGGTTGATGTCCCGGTTGTTGGGAACATCAAGGACGTGTTTGGACAGCTTATACCGGAGGTTAAATCGACTACACATGTCGAATGGTTACAGCATATTGAGCATCTTAAAGCAGAGCATCCCTCGTTGCGAATTCCTGAGAGTGATCGATTAATGGGGCAGCATGTCGTGAAGGCACTGTCGGATATTACGCAGGGTGAGGCAATCATTACCACGGGAGTTGGTCAGCATCAGATGTGGGCTGCACAGCATTATCAGTTTAAGAATGCTAATTCCTGGTTGTCTTCGGGCGGATCCGGTACGATGGGATACGAAGTCCCTTCGGCTATTGGGGCACAGGTTGGTAACCCGGACAGCTTGGTGTGGTCGATCTGTGGTGATGGTGGATTTCAGATGATGATGATGGAACTTGCGACAGCTGCTGAAAATGACCTACCAGTCAAGTACGCGATCTTGAACAACAATCATTTGGGGATGATTACTCAATGGCAGGGCTTTTTTTATAACCAGGATTATCAAGCTGAAACGTATTCGGGCAACCCAGACTTTGTGAAACTTGCAGAGGCTTACGGGATAAAAGGGATACGGGTATCAAAGCAGGATGAACTTGAGTCGGCCATTAATGAAGCAAATAATCATGATGGTCCCGTGGTAGTTGATTTTGGAATCGAAAAAGTGGACGACGTATATCCGATGATCCCTGCAGGACAGAGTATCGAGGAATTAATCGAGGAACCAAACTAATGGCGGCTAACGATAACGTATCGTTTCAGCGGACAATTTCTGCATTGGTACAGGATCGGCCGGGCGTGCTGGCGCGGATCGCTGGTCTATTTCGTAGGCGTGGGTTTAATATCGCCAGCCTCGCGGTTGGTCGATCAGAGCAAACAGGTCTGTCTCGAATGACTTTCGTTGTTGAAGGACCAAACGAGGTCGTTCAACATGTATCCGCACAACTTGATCGTTTAATTGATGTTGTCGAGGTCCACGATATTACTGAAAAGAACATCGTTTGGCGCGAACTTGCATTGATCAAAGTTACCGCCGATGCTTTAGCGAGACGAGAGATACTCGAGCTGGTGAATATTTTCCGAGTGAATGTGATCGATATCGGAGCTGAAAATTTGACAGTGGAAATTTCGGGTGGGCGCCAAAAAATTGACTCGTTCATTGAGCTGGTTCGTAAATTCGGGATTGAAGAAGTTATACGCACAGGTCGCGTTGCGACCCTTCGTGGAACATTAATCGCGGGTGAGGCAGACGGATTATTTCAGTCAGATACCGATCAGTCGAGTTACACGTTGCCTATTTCAACTGACGACACAGGGAGCGTTTGAGAACGCTTATAAACAGGCTGTCGGGATTGCTGACAGAAAATGAAACTATGCGCTTTGAGGTTAATAATTCATAATGGCTACTCTTTCTTATGACAAAGATATTGATGATTCCATATTGCGGGACAAAACGATTGCGGTACTTGGATACGGATCCCAAGGGCACGCACATGCCCTGAACTTGAAAGAAAGTGGATTTAACGTTGTTGTTGGACTTTACGAAGGCAGTCGAAGTAAACAGACCGCTGAGGAAGCCGGGCTAAAAGTCCTTTCCAATGCTGATGCTACGAAGGTCGCTGATTTAATATCTTTTTGTTTGCCGGACACGGTTCAATCAAAGGTTTATAGGGAGGATGTCCAGCCGAATCTGGTGCCAGGCAAGACCTTGTTGTTCGCCCATGGGTTTACTATTTTTTATGAGCAGATCGCTCCGCCACCCGATATTGATGTTGTGATGATTGCTCCTAAGGCACCAGGTCACCGGGTACGTGCGGTGTATGAACGGGGTCTCGGTGTTCCATGTCTAGTAGCTGTTCACCAAGATGTATCCGGTGTGGCTCATGATTTAGCGCTGGCTTATGGGAAAGGTATTGGAGGTGGCCGTGCTGGGATTTTAGAGACGACATTTAAGGAAGAGACAGAAACCGACCTATTCGGAGAGCAGGCTGTCTTGTGCGGTGGGGTGACCGAATTGGTTAAGACAGGATTCGAAGTATTGGTCGAGGCTGGTTACGAGCCGGAATCTGCGTACTTTGAGGTTCTTCATGAGTTGAAACTGATTGTAGATCTTATGTACCAGGGTGGCCTCGGTTACATGCGGTATTCGGTTAGCGAAACTGCCGAATATGGCGATTACTCACGTGGTCCCGTCGTGATCGACTCTAATGTCAAGAAAAACATGGAAAAGGTTTTGCAACAAATTCAATCGGGAGAATTCGCTCGCGAGTGGATTGCTGAGAACGACGAAGGCCAACATAAATTCAAGCAAATGCGCGCGGAGAACGAAATACATGGCATCGAGAAGGTTGGTAAAGAGCTTCGAGATATGATGCCTTGGTTGGAGTCGACTACATGAAGTATTTGCTAAAGATTAGATATCTACGCCGATAAAAGTAATGGTTATTCATACTAGGTCTGTAAAAACATTTAACTGAGAGCGAGCGCTGGAGGGATTCAAATGGCGCAGCAGAGCCATACCGAAGATAAAGTAATTATTTTTGACACGACTCTTCGTGATGGAGAACAATCCGCCGGAGCTGGTCTAACGGTTGAAGAGAAACTTCGTATTGCTCACCAGCTTAACAAGTTGGGCGTAGATGTTATCGAGGCGGGATTTGCGGGTAGTTCTCCAGGTGACTTCGAAGCCGTACGCAGAATCGCCAATGAAGTAAAGGGGCCAGTAATTACTTCGCTGGCGCGTGCTGTCGACTCGGATATCGATGCAGCTGGCAAAGCGCTTGAAGGGGTTGCGAACGCGCGTATTCATACGTTTCTTTCGTCTTCGGACGTCCACTTAATGCACCAGATGCGTAAGGATCGCGAATCCATCATGGATATGGCTGTGCACGCTGTCGAGCGAGCGAAAAGTTATGTTGATGATGTTGAATTTTCACCAATGGATGCCTCCCGTACCGAACCTGAATACCTGTACACAATGCTTGAGGCAGTTATACGAGCCGGCGCAACAACGGTCAACATCCCAGACACTGTTGGTTATTCAACGCCGGAAGAGTTCGGGGCCTTAATTCGAGGAATTAAAGAAAACGTTCCTAACATTGGTGAAGTTGTAATTAGTGTCCATTGTCATAACGACCTTGGAATGGCTTCAGCTAACTCGCTTGCAGCAATAGAAAATGGTGCTCGGCAAGTAGAAGGTTGCGTCAATGGACTCGGTGAACGAGCAGGGAATGCTGCTCTCGAAGAAGTCATAATGGCTGTAGAAACGAGACCAGACCACTACGAGGTTACTACTGGAATTAATTGCGAGGAGATAGGCAACTCAAGCCGTATGGTCAGTTCTATATTTGGGTTTCCTGTCCAGGCTAATAAAGCTGTGGTTGGCCAGAATGCGTTTAGACATTCGTCTGGTATTCATCAAGATGCCTTTCTAAAAGAACGTACAACCTTTGAAATTATGGAACCAGACACTGTAGGTTGGCGTGGACAGGCGGTTGTATTAGGCAAGCTTTCCGGAAGAGCTGGTCTTCGTTCACGTTTGCATGAGCTTGGGTACGACTTATCCGACAAAGAATTGGCCAGTGTGTTTGTGTTGTTTAAGGATCTTGCTGACACTAAGCGTGAGGTCACCGATATGGACCTCGAGGCACTAATGTCTGAGCAGTATCGCATGGTTGATACTGACAGAACCTATAAAGTTAATGCGGTTCATGTTGTTTGCGGGAACGACACAGTCCCACAAGCTAAAGTCACTCTCGGTTGCCCGGATGGTCAATCACGAACGGTGGAGTCTAAAGGCACGGGCCCCGTTGATGCTGTTTGTAAAGCAATAGATCAGGTTGTTGATCTAAATATCGATCTAACGGAATTCGCTGTCTCGGCAGTTACTGAAGGTATTGACTCTCTTGGCGAAGTCACTATTAGAGTGGCGAAAGATGGCTCGGTGTACTCAGGTCGTGGATCGGATTCTGACATTGTTGTTGCATCAGCCAAGGCATATGTGAATGCAATTAACAGGTTGATCACAATTGGAGTTCAAGATCGAACAGCAACTACAGGTGCAGTTTAGCTAACTAACTACAAAGTAAATAACTGTAAGTAGTACTACTTGAAGAGTTTTGGTTCTGCGTTATTATTTCTGGTCGATTAAGTTTTTTATGGCTGAAGCGGTCTTAATTTTGGAGGTTATGTGTACATGGGAAAGACCATGTTTGAAAAGATTTGGGATCGGCATATTGTTGCAGAGCCTGAGGATCAGCCAGCTCTTATTTATATTGATCTGCATCTAGTGCACGAAGTCACTTCGCCACAGGCATTTGAAGCGTTGCGTCTTAACAATCGTAAGGTGCGTCGTCCTGACCTGACTATATCGACTGTCGACCATAACCTTCCAACGGATGACACGCGATCAGAAGTAATTAAAGATCCTATTGCTCGGATACAAGTTGATACTCTTCGCAAGAATTGTGAAGAAATGGGAGTAACTCTTTACGACGTTGATTCTGCAGCTCAGGGGATTGTTCACGTTATAGGACCCGAGCAGGGCTATACCCAACCCGGAATGACCATTGTCTGTGGTGATTCACATACCTCTACCCATGGTGCCTTTGGTTCGTTGGCTTTTGGAATCGGTACGTCTGAGGTAGAGCATGTTCTTGCCACCCAGACTCTACGACAGCGTAAGCCTCAAACCATGGAGGTCCGATTTACCGGTGAGTTGAAACAGGGTGTCACTGCGAAAGACATGATTCTTGCAGCAATCGGCAAGATGGGAACGGCTGGTGGTACGGGCTATGTGATCGAATACACCGGCGTAGCAATCCGCGGCCTTAATATGGCGGGTCGTATGACTGTTTGTAATATGACGATCGAAGCAGGAGCAAGAGCAGGGCTTATCGCGCCAGATGACACAACCTTTGATTGGATGCGTGGACGAAAATTTGTCCCTAAGGGTGAAAAATTCGAACAGGTGGTTGATCAATGGCGTGAGCTTGCTAGCGATGAAGACGCAATGTTTGACGCATTAATTGAAATTGATTGCGATGATCTAGAGCCATATGTAAGCTGGGGCACTAACCCGGGGCAGGTGACGCGTATCACTGATAAGGTTCCCTCTCCCGAGGATTTCGATGATATAGCGGATAGATCTTCTGCTGAGCGTGCTCTTGAATACATGGATCTCAAAGGCGGAACGGCAATTGAAGACATCCATATTGATCGAGTGTTTATAGGGTCTTGTACAAACGCGCGTATAGAAGACATTCGATCGGCTTCACAGATCGTCAAGGGTCACACAGTTGCGGGTACAGTGCGTGCACAAATTATGCCTGGTTCCACGCTCACTAAACTACTTGCTGAAAAAGAAGGTTTAGACCAGATTTTTATGGAAGCTGGGTTTGAGTGGCGTGAGTCGGGGTGTTCAATGTGTTTAGGGATGAATCCAGACATTTTAGTTCCAGGAGAACGCTGTGCCTCCACATCGAATCGAAACTTCGAAGGTCGGCAAGGTAAGGGAGGGCGCACACACCTCGTGAGCCCTGAAATGGCTGCCGCTGCGGCTATTGAAGGTCATTTTGTAGATGTTAGGGATTGGGAAACCGAGTGATGTGCCTGACAGTCCTGCGCTACTACAGGTACGAGCGATGACCGTGCGATCTGGTAATTACGACCCGCGACCTCCGGAAGATCGTGATCTAGCTGGAGAGGGTCATACTGATTCAACTTCGCGTACAGGTCGTCGATCTAGAGGCGCACCTGAGAACACCGCTACTGATGGTGGCATCATGCGCCGACTCAGCGGCCGTTCCGATCTAGACCGTGCAAAGGCCTTGCGTTACGAGCCGTACTCGTACGAGTCTAACGCTACTCAGTTGAGATGGGTCGTACTATTACTTGCCGCTTGGTCTGTAGTAGCAATCTGGCTTGCATGGCTCGATTTTGCTACCGTCAGCGTTTTGTTAGATCTTCAAGATCAAGGATTTACGAACGTGCCGCCTGCGACCCTTTCTCCACAATCTTTGATTGATTTTGCTGCTAAGGAAGGTTTGAATTGCACAGACACCACTGATGTTTTTCTGGCGACTTCCGAATGTAATCGATTTTTTGATGCCCGAAATATCTATGAGACTGCGAAAGGCCAGAGCGCATTAGCGTTTGTGATTCTTATGGCGCTGCTACTTGTAAATATGTTTGCATTTGGTTCATTTACGCACCGTGCCAGCAGGAATCTCCTTACTTTGAAAAGCAGTGAGCAAGGATTTACTCCTGAAAAAGCTGTGATGTGGTTTTTCATTCCAATCATGAACCTTATTAAGCCCTGGCAAGTGTTTAAGGAGCTGTTCAGAGGAAGCGATCCAGGAGTTACAACGTCCGATAACTTGGCATGGAAGACTAAAGGCAAAGTGTCGAAGTTAGTTCATTTGTGGGCAGGAATATTTGTTGTAGTGTTTATTTATAATCCGCTCAGTATCGGGAGAGTCTGGCATTCTGTTCGGATAACCTTTACTGACAGTGTTATAGCCCATCAGCGATTAGTTATTGCTGACTTACTACTGGCGCTTCTCGGCATTGCTGCCTTACTTGTTGTGATCGAGTTACACAAGAGACAAGAATTACGGCATATTAAAATTGGTAATATTACTGTGACGCCACCGCCACCGGTAGATCCTCTTGAGGAGGCCCTCAAAGAAGGTATAAGGCGTAAGGAACTGGATAATCGTAATTTCCGTCGTGGTGGTGATGACCGAAAAGAAAGGTGATTGTTTTGGAAAAATTCAGGAAACTTACTAGTATTGTGGCTCCACTTGATCGGGCGAACGTTGATACTGATCAAATCATTCCGAAGCAGTTTCTTAAGAGAATTGAAAGGACTGGATTCGGAGAGTTTGCATTCTTCGACTGGCGATATCTCGAGGATGGCGTACTTAACCCCGATTTTATATTGAATGAACACCGTTACCGCGGTGCAAATATTCTCGTAGGTGGTCGAAATTTCGGCTCGGGTTCCTCACGTGAACATGCTCCATGGGCACTTATGGAGATGGGATACAAAGCAATTATTTCGACTAGTTTTGCTGATATTTTCCGCAATAACTGTATGCAAAATGGTCTTTTGCCAGTGGTTTTAGAAGAGACCAAAGTTGACACAATTATGGCTCGTGCACTTCGTGGTGCTGGATATAAGGTGACAGTTGACCTTGCATCGCAGACGGTCACTGATGATCTGGGTCTGAAAACTAATTTTGATATAGACCCGTTCCGAAAAAACTCTCTCATGGCGGGTCTCGATGATGTGGGCGTCTCTCTGGAATTTACCAAAGCGATTGACTCATATGAAGGGAAGCAAACAAAACTGTGGTAGTCAGCTTTCATAGATAAATCTCTTTCACAAAGTTTTGTGGTGAGAGAGGCTACCCGCTGTTAGACTTCACGTGGTGTTTTAAGAAAATCTCTTTTTCAAAAGTGAAAGCAGGGCTTTTAGATGGATTTACGGATCGCAGTTCTTGGCGGAGACGGGATTGGTCTCGAGGTAACAGCAGAATCAGTTAAGGTTCTTGACGCTATAGGGCGTCGTTTTGGACACGAATTTAGTTATATAACTGGACCAGTCGGTGGCGCGGCCATAGACACGACCGGCTCGGCACTCCCAACTGACACCATGAACATTGTTCTAGGATCAGATGCGGTTCTATTCGGGGCTGTAGGTGGTCCAAAATGGGATGATCCACAAGCGAAGGTACGACCGGAAGATGGCATCTTAGCCCTTAGGAAAGGTCTTGGGCTTTTTGCCAACTTGAGGCCGTGCAAAGTCTACGAACAGTTGATCGATATTTCTCCGATTCGCC
>Ga0187833_10001653_pt1 | contig 25114 bp, 20 predicted proteins | sample ETNtaG_37_FD_167968 | JGI IMG/M metagenome (GOLD analysis project Ga0187833, IMG submission 167968) | Marine microbial and viral communities from oxygen minimum zone, Eastern Pacific Ocean - ETNP2014_SV_400_PacBio MetaG (Illumina Assembly) | ecosystem: Environmental > Aquatic > Marine > Hypoxic...
GCATCTAAATGTTGATTTAATAATGCTCTCGTACGAAAGATCCCGGTTGCCTCAATGACAATATCCACATCTATTTCTGCCCATGGTAGTTGGGATGGATCCCGTTGATTTAACATTTTAATCGTATTGGATGATGTTTTAAGAATATCACCTTCAGTTTCAACAGTATCCATAAATCGGCCCATTACTGTGTCATATTTTAATAAATAAGCTAGAGCATCATTATCGGCTAAATCATTAATCGCAACCACATCAATATCATTTCGTTCATTCATGATTCGAAAGACAGACCGTCCAATCCTTCCAAATCCATTTATGGCCACTCTCATGATCTATCTCCTACATTTTCCAATTCCTGATAACATTTTATCAATTCTAATATTCGTGCTGAAAACCCCCATCCATTATCATACCAACAAACCGTTTTTAATAATTTATTGGCCGTAATCATTGTTGCTTTAGCATCATAAAGCATTGTTTCGCTCCGTCCGATAACATCACTCGAGACGATTGGATCATCCGTATATCCAACAATATTATTAAGATTTCCTTGAGAAAATGCTTTTATAGCAGCATTGGTTTCTTCTATTGATGGAAGTCGTTCTAGATCAGTAGTTAAATCAACCGCTGATCCATCTGAGACTGGTACATTAAATGCAGTTCCCGCTATTTTTCCAGCAAATTGTGGCATTATTTTTTCAACAAAGTCTGGTGCCCAAGTTTTATTTGGAATAATATTTTCAACTGCAGAACGGCTTCGTCGGAGATCAGTCTGTGCAGAGTCAGCCAATGGTTGATCGGACGTATAAGCATGAACCGTTGTCATCATTGCCCTTTTTACTCCAAATTTCTCATCAAGCATTTTGAGCATTAATGCCAAAACTTGCGTTGTGGATGACGTGGTTGAGATAATCTGGTCTGATGCTTCAATCGAATCTTCATTTACTCCGGGAATAACGATTCGATCAATCTCATCGTTAGGAGGAACAGTAACAATCACACGTTTTGCCCCTGCTTCAATTTGCTTTTGTAAATCAACCGAATTTCTATATTTCCCAGTCGCATCAATTACAACGTCTACATCAAGGGAATCCCATGATATTTGGCCAGGATCTCCACCTGGAAAAATTTGCACTTTTTGATCATTTGCAATTAAATAGTTACCTTCTAGAGTAATATCTTTTTCAAGTGGTCCATGAATTGAATCTCGCACTAATAAATAATGGAGTGATTCTGAAGGTCCCAGATCGCTAATTGCTACAAAATTAAAATTTGGATTTTTATACCCTTGTCGAAATAGGTTTCGTCCAATACGACCAAAACCAAATAGGGCAATATTTATAGGGTTATTCATAAACTTATGTATTCCATCTCAGTTCAGCCTTAATATTAAAATAATAAATGGTATAAATGTTACATCTATTAGAATAATTTTTAAAATTCCAAAATAAAATGTACTTGCATGTACCATTAATCCTAAAAAGATGTGTATAAAACAAAATCAGGAACTGATATTGAGATTACTCTATAAACAAAAAAGCCCATCAATAGTGGATGATGGGCTTTTTTTAATCGTCATAATCTTGAAACCGTTCTCTCGCTTTCAAAAATGCTATAAGAACCAATATTACAAATAATACCCCAATTGTCACTTTTTCCCCGATTGACTAAATCCTAATGCACCATACCTGTCATTTAAAACCATCACACCATCCAAATCTCTGTTCGAACCGATATATGCAGTGGGTTGTTCATATTTATTATAGGTCTGAACATATCCATTTTCATTTTTCCCCGTTCCCAAATACAGGGTACGTTTTTGATCCTGATTATAAGCGGTTAAGAATCCGCCATGTCCGTCATCCTTAATTGTGATTGAATTCACCACAATATCACCAAGATCACTGCTATCTTCGAACCCGCTTAATACGAAAAATAAAGTGGTGGTTAGCACTCCAATCAAAAAACTTTTAAAATCAATCTGCATTATCATTTCTCCTTATTAATTCAAAATATTTTGAAAATCTGCAATTGAATCAATCAAGCCATCTGGATTAATCTTGCTCGATTCTATCATTCCTTCATGATATTTGCCGGTTTTTACTAAAATGCCCGGTATTCCAAGATTTTGTGCCCCATTTACATCATTAATTAGATCATCACCAATCATGACTACTTCTTCAGGAACTAATTTTAAATCATCCAATGCACATTGAAAAAATGCTTTATTGGGTTTCCCAACAAGTTGAGATATTTTTCCTGTGGCAAATTCTAAGGCAGCAACAAACCCACCTGCATCCATTCGTAAACCATTATCTACTTTATAATATCTCCCCTTGTGAAGTGCAATTATTTCTGCTCCATTCATTACATGATAAAAAGCCTCGTTCAATAGATCGTAAGTCCATTCATCAAAATCTCCAATCACAATGGCTTCAGGATTTTCCAGATCTTCTTCAAATTCTTTATAGTCCTGTTTTAGGTCTTCTGTGATAAAATACCGGCAGGATGGCGATCCTTTTTTCCGTAAAAATTCTATACCCGCGAATCCTGCAGTAATAATCTCTTTCTCTATGCATGCCAGTCCAATATTAGTCAAGTTTTCTTGAAGTGTTTGTCTATTTTTTGTGGTAGTATTGGTCAAGAATCGAAATGGAAGATTGCTTTTTCTCAAATAGCTTAATGCATCAATTGCACCGGGGAGAGGTTTCCCAGATTGGTAAAACACACCATCCAGATCAAATAAGAATCCCTTAGCTCTCCGAATCAATTCCATCTTGCTCTTCCAATTTTTCTCTTAGGTCACCCATTTTTTGAATTGATGCATTTTGTCCAAGTTCACCAGAATCAAACTCTTCATGCCATCGTTCTTTCGCATAAAGGATTCTCATAATCAAAATGGTTGCATAGATAAAAAGAAGACTAATAAAACCAACCACATGAAATGAATTTTCTCTGTCCACCATGAAAAACAAAAATAAGAGGACCAGCGGCATCCAACGAATCAGTTTCTGGACAATTTTCCCCATGGAATTAATTCAATGTTTCACTCACGAATTCTAACATTTTCTTCTGTTTTGTCAGGTATCCTAGACGGGTTTCAATATTTACATAGCGTACATTTCTACGCAGGGATTCCCAAGATAAACTTCCATTATCTCTTTTTATAACCGTATCCTGAAGAACAACATTATATGGTCCATTCGCTAGTTTTTCGAAGTCTTTTTCATGAGTGCATAATATAAAATCTCTAGGGTTTTGTTGTTTTTTTATAGACGTCTTCCGGCTGAATTTCAACTCATATTTCACATTGTAACCACGAAAATTATTATGGACAGAAATCAATATTCCATCCTTCTTTGGCATAATTATTTCTAGAAATTCGATTCGGTCTCTTTCAATATCATCTAATGCTTTTTTTAATGTTCCCGGCGGCCAATAAGGTTTGAATTTTTTTAACGAATGGTAGGAGCCACTCCGTGAAAAAAGCCGATTTGGGTCAATGATAGTTGATAGGTATGGAATTTCTCGATTATCATTTTGGATAAAAAACGCTCTCCCCGGGAAATGACTAATATGATGATCTAAAGCCATTTTTGCCGTTTTTTCATCACCATGGAGCCATATGTAATGAACCGACGAATTACCATTTTTGACGAGATTAAAATCAGTACCTGCAAATGTGATAAGCGATGGTAAAGTATCCATTTCCCCATTTTCTGAGCCCAAAATGAATACAAAAGTGAAACCAAAAAGTATTAATCTATTTAACAAGAATCGCCTTTTGGGTTTGGGTGAATTCACCGAATCGTAATTGGATAAAATAAATACCGCTGGGATGATTGAAAGCATTCCATTGGATTTCATGAATACCTGAAAAAAGTTTTCGATCAATCAGTGTTTCTACAAGACGACCAGTTATATCAAATATACGTAGAGACACCGTATGAGTATTGATGGTTTCATCGTCATTAATAAAATGCAGGCCAGGAGTCGATGAGTGCTGGGTATCTACTAAATCAAAACTTATTGTGGTAGTTGGATTAAACGGATTCGGGTAATTTGGAAATAAATAAAAACTATTTGTAATCACATACTGATCTTCGTCAACAGATAATAATGTGTGACAATTTTCCACATCCCACCCATTCTGTGGAAAAACATGATCAACATAATCAGGAGGGCAATCTTCAAAAATATTGTGGTGAGCAAGAATGGGAGTCCAATCGGTAGTATCTATTGGTGGAGACCTAAAGAGGTCAAAGCCATAATCACTATAATTTTCAAAAAATGTATTGCCCAAAGTTTCAGAACTGCCAATAATAGGGAATGCTGTGGAGTCCACATAAATTCCACCGCCAAAATAACAAATGCAATCGCACGCACCGGATACTACATTTTCATAAAATTCATTCCCAATAATGAAAGGCTGTGATTCACCCCAAATCGCCAATCCGGCTCCTTCTCCCCCACAATCCCCAGCATTATTATTTCGAATTATATTGCGATCAATTATAGGGCTCGAATTTTCAATCAGAATACCACCACCTGTTTGACTCCCATAACCATTTTCAATCGTGAGTCCCAACAGAACAGCAGAGTGATTCTGTCCGCCATTGATTGTGACAACGGTACCTTGATGTTCCCCATCAATAATGGTTTCGGAAACCATGTTTTGATCAAACCCAGAATAAAGCAGTGAAGCGACGGTAATATTTTTATCTAGAAAATCAATTCGTTCCTGATAGATGCCCGGACTGACAAGAACTACGTCACCATTTTCTGTCCATTCAATCCCACCTTGGATTGATGTTGTATCTTCCGGAATTCGAAAAACATTTGGACCATTTTCAGAGCGATAATCCAAAATTAAATTAATCAAATATTCATAGTCTTCCGGTTCGGTAGGATCTAATGTTGTAATATTGAATTGATATATAAGCTCACCTTCCCGGTTCAAAAAATAAGTACTGCGTTGTGCAGCACTATAATCGGTCCACACTGGGAACCCATCAGCTTGAACATCTTCAACCCAAGGTAAAACTCTGCCATTAATCATGCCACCCAATTCACTATTGTAAGTATCTTTTCCGACACCAATGATACCAACATCATCAATACCCATGGATTGAAGGTCAAGATAAATCGTGTTTAAAAAGCCGAACCGACTTCTACAAGTTCCTCAATATTCATGCCCAAAAAAAACAATACAAATATCACCGAGGTAATCATCCGGGCCGATGAACTCTCCAAATGTTACTGAATTTGGATTCAGGTTTTCCAGATTGAAATCTCCTTGAGCTGCCAACCCCGATAGTAATAGAACCCAAGGAGCAAACTTAATCATTCTTATCATCATTCATCCTATACCACAAGGCGAGGGCAAGGGAGCCTATGATAAATACGACTGCAATTATAAAAAGAATTATTTTTAAGTTCAAAATACTGCTTCCTTTTTAATCCTTGAATTTTTAAAGAAATAAGATGGAATAACCACCATAAAAATAAGAGGGGTGCAACACCATAGCAACAAGGATATGAAATGATGGAGCAGACATCTAGCAATTAATCTGGACTAGTCAAAAGAACTAAATTTTTATGATTTATGGTTATAATTGATCCGCCAATAGCAAAAGGTCAAAAATATCGATGGTTCCTGTAAAATCAAAGTCTCCTGCAGTTTGCTGTATTTCAGTCAACTGTTCGAATTGAAGGACAATTTGCAGCAATAAAATAAAATCGGCCATGGTTACACTTCCACTACCGTCAATATCCCCTAAACCAGAAAACAAATCCTGTATATAAAATGCATTTTCGATAAAAGCCAAAGAGTGAGGAAATCTATCTCCATTTAAAACTTGGGTGAAATGACCACCTGGATAAGTTTCATAAACATGATAAATATTCTCCTCGTTCAAAAATTCACTGAAAGATGTTGAATGATTATAAAATAAAAAATCATCCTCATCACCGCAATCCATATAAAAATGAATCGATTGAATATTGGCAAGATTTTCCTGTGCGAGTGTCAGCGCATCGTGTCCAAGCCATAAGTCCCAAACTTCATCGATCACATTTCCATAATAGTCCACCGGAAGATCCACATAATAAGGCCAATCATCCACATCGGGACTAAAGGCAGCCGAAACGCTATACATTAAAAGGCTCACCGTGCCGTTCCAGGGTTGGTAACCAAGAATGCCTGTCTCAGTCAACAATACAGGTAAAAGGTCAGGTATAACATTTTCAATAGCGATGGGACCGGAGTGGGACGCAGTGACTTGAAATAGTTCCGGGAATTTAATCGACAATTTCACAGCGCCATAACCGCCCATAGAGTGTCCCATGATGGCTCGATATGATGAGTGATCAATGGTATTGTAGGATCCATCTATATGGGAAATCAAATCCTGAACAATATAATCCTCGAATTGCCCATTATAATCAGAATTGGTATACATACTTCCAAGATAAGGAGTGACAAAACCATCCGGTTTAATCAGAATCGACTCGCGAATTTCTCCCGATGCCATCATGTCTTCAAATACACTAACAACGGACCCATACCAGGAATAATCAAGTCCAAACCCATGAAGGAAATATATCGATGGATAGGTTGAATCAGGATTGGATTCATAACTAGGTGGCAGAACGATTTGGTAGTACATATCGTACCCCAAAGCATCGCTGTAAAAATAGGACGTGATTACATCCGCTTTCACTGTAGAAACGCTGCTAATAATCAGAATCAGTAAAATTATTCTCATAATTCTCATTTAAAATTTAAGAGGTATATATTAATCATCCCCAAACATCGGGGCTTCTTCATTAAATATTCTTTCAAATTGTGATAAAAAAGATTCAATCGAATCCAACTGGTGTGAAATCAATTTTGAAATGGACTGAGCCATAATTTCTTTAAATTCTATATTCATATAATCTGATACAATTTTTAAAAAAGCCAACCGATGTGCAGGAACCAAAGAAGAACAAATTTTGAAAATTTCTGAAGCTTCCATATCAACTAACCCCTTGTAAACGCCTTCTCCATCAGAAATAACACTTTCTACGGTAACTAGAGAAATTTCTTCAAAATTATGTTTAATTAAAATATCAGGATAATATGTACTCCCGGTAGTTTCGTCTTTTATTTTGTTCAGCAAGTAACTGCCACCAATTTTGGTGGATTTTGGATTTCCACCTGCAATTCCAATATTAATAAATTGAATTAAATCAGGGTTGTTTTGGTTTAGAAATATTTCAATCCTGTTTCTTATGTTTTTCTTCCCCACACCAAGGCCAACAAGATAAAGATCTTTATTCTTAAATACTGGAAATTGAAATGATGTATCACGGTTAAGATTGAAATGATTAATCAGCGGCTGGGATTCTGCTTTTAAGGCAGTGAGGATACATTGCATTTTAAAAATTCAAAAGAACGAGAATCGGATAATTTTCTTTTTCGGTTTATATTTTTTCTTCCATGGTTTTTTCCCTTCCCATGTGAAAAACAAAAACCGCGTTTTCCGCCCCTCCGGACCGTACATAAATTGGCTTTCTTTGCTTCGTTTTTCCATATCCAGGTTTATGGATTCAAGTACAAGTTTTTGGGTTGAATAATCAATACGATCAAAATCCTGATAAACGATATCCCGTCCAAATCTTGCGCCGATCAAATTCAGTGTTTTACCCAAAATATAGACCCCAAGTCCACCGCCAATACCAATGGCCATATATTCATCTGTCATTTGTCCTGCAACTGATGCGCCAGCTGCTGAAGCCATTGCCAATCCACCAACTATGGTACACGGCTTCCCCAGGGAATAATATGATTTTTCAGCATATCGAACTTCCACCAAACTTTTTATTGGCACGGTCGTGAGTACAACTTTGTCTTGCCAAAATATTAATTTTTTCTTCTTAATAGTGAATTTATTCGAAGAGCTGAATATATCATTCGTTTTAGTAAACAACATGATCCGCTGTGAAAATCCAATGGAAAGAAATAGCGCCATGGAAATGATATGTATCGATTTAAATTTCATGAGAATAGACTTGAGAATTTAAATAAGGGATCGTAATGCACTCATCAAAAGATCAACGTCTTTTTGTGTGTTATAAATCTGAATAGAGACCCGCACAAATTCCTGTCCGTTCCATTCAAAAACTGGAATTTCAATTTGATATTCTTCCCAAAGTCGTTTTTTTAAATTTGATGGTATGTTTTTTGGAAGCGGGTGTGCCACCAATTGAGCTAGCCATTCTCTACCGGCAGAAATTGGCTCAGTATTCAGAACTGATGAAAATTCTGAGTAAGTGTCCTGGATGATCTTTTTGCAAGCTGCTTGATAAGGCTTGATCTCTTTAATATAAAAATTAATGGCAGTGGGAATGGTTAAAAAAGCAGACATATCCCGCGTCCCCTGCCATTGAAAATTCTGTATGAATTCAGACGGCGTCGGATCATCCCCATCCTTTCCCCAACTTACCACCACAGGCTTAATCCAATCCTGATGCTCTTTTTTTACAAAAAGAAAAGATGAGCCTTTTGGCGCACATAACCATTTATGGCAGGCTCCTGTATAAAAATCACACCCTAACTCATGTATATTTAAAGGAATATGAGCAGGGACATGAGCACCATCAATAATAGTAAGTATATTTTGTTCTTTTGCCAATTTTATAATTTTTTCTATAGGAAATATCAGAGCGGTTGAGCTAGTGATATGGGAGAGAAAAATGACTTTTGTTTGATCTGTAACACCTGTCCAGAAATCTTCAATGAAATTTTCTTCAGTAGTTACAGGCATCGAAATATCCTGTTGAATGATCTTAACCCCTGTCTTTTTCCCCCACATTTTCCAGGCACGAACCAATGCACCGTATTCATGGTTTGACATGAGTACTTCATCTCCGGGTTTCAGATCCAAATTATAAATGACATTAGTCACAGCTGTAGTGGGATTCTGGAAAAATACCAATTCTTTTTCATCACACCCAACAAACTGGCTCATGGACTCCCTGGATTTTTCCATAGCTGAATAAACTTGGTTTGTCATGAATTGAACCGGTTGGTTCTCCAATTTTTGCTGCCAATCCTGATACTCTTTAAAAACAGGTTTGGAGCAGGCACCATATGAACCGTGATTCAAAAATGTTATATCGGGATCCAAAAGGAACCAACCTTTCATACCATTCATTTTTTTAATTGTCCGATCAACTTTAATTCATCTTCAGATGCGTAATAGGTATCCCAATCCTGTAATCTTTCTTCCATGATAGATCGGTATTTCCAAGGCAGGAGTAAAATAAAATATACCATGGTTAAGTACCCGTAGGGGAGCATGGGTGCGTTTTTATAGGCATCCAATTCCCAAAATGGGAGTGTCCCCTTCTCATGATGTGCTGAGTGTCGGGTAAGATTATAAAGTATATAACTGCTAATCCGGTGATTGGAATTCCAGGAATGTTTGGGTTCTATAACTGTGCCAGGAATACGCACCAAGCCATAATGCTCTAAATAATTTACCGTCTCTAATAGAATTTTAGCCCAAACCACCGACCCAAAATAAACGACTATACTTATGGAACCACCCAGTGAAATAAGTCCGGTTATAATTGCGGATCGAATATAAACCTGGATCATTTGATTTTGAAATGAAACTGTACTTATCCCTTTTTGAGCAAGCCTTTCCGATTCCCAATTCCAGGCGTTTTTTAGTGTTCCAACTGTAGAACGAAAAATAAACGAGTAAACACCTTCACCGCGTCTGGCGGATTCTGGATCATTGTAGGTTGCTACATTTTTATGATGCCCGTGAACATGTTCAATTCCGAATGCAGGGTCCCAGGTTATAGCTAAAAGCCAATTGCTTACTTTAAATCCCAGTGAATTCTTTTTTCGGTGAACCAATTCATGACCTACAACTGTACCTATCCCACCAATCAATAGTCCAGATGAAAGGATAATACCAAGAAGATCCAAATTTGTATAAGAACGTTGCCAACTTAAAAATAATGTATCTGTGGATACTATTTTTGCAATGATTGATTGGCTATCATTCACCCCGAGAAGAATGATATTAAAAAGCTTTACAAATAATAAGGGTAGAATAAAGTATAGAATTGGATTCAATTTATTTTCAGCATTTTGGAATTGAACACGATCATTTCCAAAAAGTGTATCGCCTATAATCACAAATGCAGAAAAGCTAAAAAAGAATATCCACACTGCTGATGGTCCTACCCATTCACAGACCAAAAGGCTCAAAAGGAATAGTGGAGCTAGGCAATATTTAATCATCATTTGATTGTACCAAGTTCTAATAAATCAATATGTACCAGATCACATAGAACCAAGAGAAGAGTCCATGAATTAGAGCCCAGAATACAGATTGGTTTATATTGAAGGAAATAGCCATGGCTAATGCGGATCCAAAGGTAACTCCGGTCTTGACCATCTCTCCACTAGTATAATGAAATGTTTGTCTCATGCTTTTGTGGATATATTCAAACGATATGGAAGATCAAAATCGTCTTAATCTTTTTTTCATGATCCGTGCATGATCAATCAGGTCTAGTACCAAGTCTTCAGAAAGTGATTTTGAAAAAAATGTGCTGGATATTTGTCTAATGTCCCGTTGAGTTGTTTCATAATTCGCCAATGCGGGTTGCTGGAGCGATAATTTAATATTCTCCCGGTCCCCTTCATTCCAATCTACTTCAAAGTCATCGAATAACCGTTGGACCAGAGTAATTTGATCTTTCTGGATCATACCTAATTTCTTTAGTGTCTCGAAAAATTCTCCCATAGAAATTTGGAACCCTGTAAGATAGCCAGATCGCGATAAATTACTCCAATGATCATTTTCCAGTTCTAAATCTTTTTTTATCATACCAAGAATATCAAAAACTTGATTCATTCCCTTATGCTTGGGCGTTGGGTCATGACCGTGTTTTGGGGACCCAATTTCTGAATCATCCAACAATAACTCAATCCTGGCTAATTGATTTTTCACCAAATCTGAATGATAAACCTTCATTTTTTGGGTGACTGCCGTCCTCTGCTTTTTTGATAAAGTCATAAAATAGAGCGTATCCTTCAAAGTAGCAGCCACATCATCAATTATTTCTTCATTTTTCTTTTCATTTGAGTCCAAAAGAGATATTTGCAGATCACGATTATATTTTAAAAGAGGGCTATCCTTGTGATTCAAAGACGATCGTAATTTTTCAAGGTTTTCCTTGAATGATATTTCGATGGCTTCCAAAACACCATCAGGATCATACTTATTTCGGAGTTGTTTTGTGGTCGGAATATTTCTCATATTGACCGGAATGTACCTTTAGATGTTTATGTGAAGCAACGAAGCAAAAGAATCTATTTCAGGAGTAAAATCTTTTGGGTTTTCATTTCTTTTCCATATCTGAGTTGTGCGAAATACATGCCCGAAGCGAATCCATCTGCTTGCCATTGAACGGCGTATGTCCCTGGGAGCATTGAACCATTCACTAGGGTTTCCACCAATCTACCACGGATATCATAAATATGGAGAGTTGCAATTATTTTCGTTTCTACTTCAGGGATATCAAACCGAATTGTGGCAATAGGATTGAATGGATTGGGATAAGCAGGGTACAATGCCATCTTTGTAGGTAAAATGGGGCTATTCACATTCATCGCCCCTTTATAGACAACTGCATTATTCCCATCCACAAGTTTATAAAAGATTGCAATATCCTGGATCTCATTTTTCATTTTCAACGAGATTGTATCTTTGACTACTTCTCCGGTCCGGGCAAATTCCAAAATTGAATATCCCTTTTCCGGGTCTTGATTCGTAATAAATAGTTCACCGTTTTTATTTTGTCGATGCCCAAACTGAATGGGACTCTCTCCAATCTCATAGGAAAACTGGATTTGTCCGGCGTAAACTTGTTTATCAAGGATAATCAAAAGGTCATTATCATTTTGGATCATTTCCAATGGACGCCCTACCATAACAGTATCCTGAATTATTTCTCCATAGGTTTTCTGATACCATGACCACATTCGTACAAACGCCATCCCATCTTCGATATCAAATTTGCTATCTGGGAAGGATACAAAATGAGGTGCCTCTCCTGTTACAGGACCGAGTTCAAAATTGAAATCCTTATCTTTCCACTTATTAACCAATGTATCCAGATCAATAAAAGACAAGGTTGAATCTAAATTATAATCCCCTAACAAAGGCGTAACATACGTATAAGCAATATCTACAGTTGAAAGCCCTGCTTCATCTTCTATATATGAAAAATAAACTGTGATGGAATCAAAACTTGTAAAAGGGGGCTGCAAGATAATTTCAATTGCAGAGTCAGATCTTGTTGAATCAAAATTCACCGAGTCCGCAACTGTTGCAGTAACTGTGAATTCCAAAGAATCCACTTTTTCGTTAAAGGAATAAGTAATAGGTGTGTTTTCCATCAGAACAATAAAAGAATCAATGGGTACAGACATAGTATCAATGCTGGGCGGTAATATATCGTAAAGGGGGATGGTATCGGTAATCGCCTGACCTGACATTTGGTTACCTGGACCATCATATATCTCCACACCGTTTTCAACTGTCACAACCATAGTCTCATCCCCACTAGGAGTTGAATTATATTCAAGATTCAAACGAATATTGGTTTCCCCACCGATGAGAAAATTACTGTCGGTTCTTGTTAAGCTAGTAATGATGACTGTATCAGTCACACTGCCATTATTAAATAATTCTAATTGAACTGTATTATTACTAATCGCACCCGATTCCTGATCCGTTCCATAAATCTCTTCATCAAACATTATATCCAGATAGGAATTATCCAGCGCTAAAGCAGAAGAATCAACCGCTGGTGCTAAATAATCTTGAATGGTAAAAGATGCTTCAAAATTGATTTCTATTTCATTCCCATTCACGTCTGCTAATACTGCATTGAAAGCATAATAGATAACCGCTTCACTCAAATAAGTTTCAACCGGTTTTACCGTGAGGGTGGGAGGGCTTCCATCCATTATGAGTGTAAAGGGAATATCTGTACCTAAACTGTCATCCAGTTTCAATGTAATAAATCCTGCAAGATCCGATTCCGTTGCTATTTCGCCTGTTTGAGGGATATACAGGTCTTCGGAGAATATAAGGGTCAAGGAATCTCCCTGGTTCACATCTGTTGCGCCATCATCAATACTGTCATCACCCATAGGTGGTAGTTGATCGATAAGTTGTATTGAGTCCGAAACTTCCGATGTTGGCATCGGAATGCCTGAATAACTATAAATACTGTAAGGTGTTGTTGGAGAAATAAAAATCTTTTCTTCTCCTGATGGTAAATTATTAAAATCCATAAATAACCGGACACTATCTTCCCCACCCAAAAGTACATTATTCTCTAAATCAGTTATATTTGTTGGTGTCACTCCTGTAGCAGAACCCCCATTGGAAAATAGAGAAATGGTAAATGCAGATAAATAAAGGGGTTGGGTCTGAATTGAATTTCCATACACTCCAACAGAAAAATATAAATCTACAAATTCGTTACTATCCGCCAATGAATGTGCTTCAATGTATGCTGATGGTAAAAGGGTGACAGGATCTGTTTGAACACTGGAAAGCATGGCATTCCCGAATTCGTCAAAAATGGATACACTATTTACAGGAGAAAATACCAGCGTTTCAACACCACTAGCAGATCCACTCAATTCCAACTGGGCGCGTATTGTTGCTTCACCACCTTCTAAAGCAGATCCATTAACTTTTGTTAATGATATGACAGATGCAAAATCACAATTTCCACCATTAACGGAATAGACATAATCGAAGTCAGAAATATCCAAAGCACCTGACGAATTGTCATTGGCATAGACACCTTCATTAAACAAAATTGAGACATAAGAATTCACTGGAGATATAGCGGATGAATCGATCTCCGGCGGTAAATAATCACGCACAGTGAATGTTGCATTAAAATCATAATTATCTGGATTCTCATTTACATCCTGGAAGGTGGAAGCAAAACGGAAATATATAGTAGATTCACTTTCATAACTAACCGCAGGATAAAAGGATATGATGGGTGGATTATTAACATAATTTAATAAAAATGGAATATCTTCCCCCAAATTATTATCATATTTTAATGTGATGAGAGGTGCCAAATCTCCAATAGTGACTTGATTTCCTGTCGCTGGAAAATAAATATTTTCATTAAATGAAATTGTAATTGTATCCAATTCAAAGACATTACTTTCACCGTTTTCTATATCATCGGACCCCACAGGAGGATTTTCGTCAAATAGAGCGATAGGCCCATAGGTCTCCCCCGAAGGAATGGGTACACCTGATACACTATAAACACTAAAATCCGTAGTAGGTGAAAACGTAATTGTCTCTACCCCTGAAGGCAATTCATTAAAAGACATGTGTATTCTAACAGAATCTTCACCACCAACCAATGCAATATCTTCTAAGTCTGTGAGTGATGTCATTGTGACGGTTGTTGCTGTTCCACCATTTGATTCAATGGATGACTCAAATCCAGCCAGATACGCTGGTAAAGACTGATATGCATTGCCATAAATCCCAACAGTAAAACCTAGGTCAACATAAATGTTACTATCTGCCAAGTCTGTAGAAATCAATAACGCAGAAGCTAGAAGCGTTACATCATCAGAAACTTGATCGTTGTCCATTGAGTTGCCTGCTGCATCATAGATAGATGAATTATCCACTGGCGAGAAGTTGATCGTCTCCACACCGCTGGGAGCTGCATTTAAAGAAATAACTGCATGAATGGTGGTTTCCCCTCCTACTAATCCATCTCCCGAACTATTGGTTACACTTATTAAAGATATGGATTCACAATTACCGCCATTGGCATTGAAGGCATAAGTCAAATCACCCACTTCAATGGCACCACTACCATCATCTGTGTTATACACTCCTTCATTGAATGTGATTGAAACATAATCATTTATGGGTGAAATTGCACTGGATTGAATTTGTGGTGCAGTTTCATCTGCCGTTAGAAAACGTAACGTATCGAATTGAAAACCATTATCATTTTGATCTTCTATGGTTGCAAGCATGGATAGTTTTATTTCAGTGTATTCAGGTAATTGTCCATCAGGATTAATCACAAATTCAATTTGGTCCCCGGATGTGATGGTAAAACTCAAATCTTCACCTGAAACTGCCTCCTCCAAAATAAAACAATCTGAAGCATTGGAATTGGTGATATTTGATTCATCTAGGGAATTACGAATTTGTTCAGAAAAGTTTAACGTAATATTATTTCCAGAAGGGACACCGGTTTCACCATTCACCGGATCAGTAAACTCTATGGTTGGTGCCAGTTCATCCACAAGGTTGATGGTTATCCCGTCTATATCAAGTAACGGGACACCAACACTGTTAAAGATTGATGAGACTGAAGCTGGCCCAATCGTTAAAATTTCCCCACCACTGGGCGTAATAGGGTAGTCAAGGTTTAAGACAACTATTTCTTCTCCTCCTGTAAGAGTACCGCCGCTCGATGATTCTAAAGATGCCAAATTGACTTGATTTGCATCGCCTCCGTTTGGGTTGACATCTAAATTATAGTCACTGGTTTCTAACCCAATACCATTACCATTATACACATCCGCATATTCTCCACCATAGACTCCTTCACTAAAAAAATAATCCACTTCAGAGAAATCACCAGCAACTTCAGTAGAATCCACTAAAAGAGAATAGCCCATCCATGTCTTAACACTCCCTGTCCCCGGAGTTCCCGCACGATCATCCACGACAATATAATATGTTCCTGCATCCCATACTATCCGTGGGAGCATATTGGCATATTGTGGTGCTGATTCAAATCCTGAGATACATTCAAAATTATATTGATCAGTCGTGCCGTCTGGATAGTAAATGGGTGAATTAGAATCATCCTGGAAAAAGATCCAGGAAGCTTCGCTGCAATCATCTGTATAAATTCCAATCTGGATATCTACATTAGTCAATGCATCACAGGTAGTTACATAAATTGTCGCCGGTTGGGATAGGGTAAGTTTATAGGTATAATCAGCGCCATTGGCGCCATTACTATGTTCTCCACCTCCTGGGAATGGGAAAGTACTTTGATCCCAATCATCATCTTCTGTCGTTAAATCTGCCAAATGACTAAATGGAAAGTCCGCTTCTGTTATTTCCATATCAAAACAATCACCCCCACTTTCAGCAAATACATCATCATCCCATGTACCATTACCATTATTGGTTAAGAAACCCGGATTTTGCCCAGGCGCAGGTGTACCCTCCGCATAGTCAACAATCGTTGGTGATGTATTTTCATTAAATTTCCAGTACCCAGTTAGGCCTGATTCGTTTACATCAACCGTGCTATTCATTGAAGCTTGTATTTCATTTTCCAATCTTGCTATATCCCATATCCGAACTTCATCGATAGATCCTTTAAAGGAAGTATTGCCATCCAAATATTTACCAATATATAAATCAGTGGCTATGTCTTCCCAAACTATTGATCCGCCTACATTTGCAGCACTATAACTATCCTGTTCCATGCCATTTTTAAATATCCTTGCCGTAGCGCCGTCATAGGTTCCGGCAATATGGGTCCATGTATTGCCATCATATGGAATCTCAGTCCCTGGCCAGTTCGCGAGTTGGGGAAATACATCTTCGTCATTTGCGGTAATGACAACAAAGCGCCATTTTCCTTCTTTATACATAAATGCAAATCCTGATTCAACTGTTGGACCTGCAAGTGTGAAATAAGATACAATACCATTCATGTCGTAGGATGCTGGATCTTCCGTTGGCTTGACCCAAGCTTCCAGAGTCATACCTGCTGTAGGACGGATCTGCGGGTCTTCTGCATTATGTGGTATAGTTACAAAGTCCTCATTTGCGCCATTTGTCTGAAAATTAAAACTCATTTCATCCTGAGCTATCAAACCTGAAATAGTTAATAATAACAGTATAGATTTATTCCACATTGATATACCCGGAGCCAAAGCTCTTTACTACAACTGAATCATTATTGGCATCCCGAAGCCGTGTATTTTCACCATACAGCAGTTCTGATTCACCAGTGGAAACGGGATGCATATAAATCGTTGCCAGAGACCATGTTCCTCCACTATTCTGGTCCAATTCTGTATCCGGTAATAAATATATATATATATCAAGAGTGCCTTCTTCATCAATCACAATTTGAACAGGATCATTCTCACTCTGAAAAAATGTATCCGCTACTACGGAATCAATCTGGACACTGCCCCAATCATACCGAACATCTAAATGGGCAGCAGCGGCTGGATTTAGTTTTAAACCATAAAGTTGGACTGAAAAGGAAGAATCCAGGTTTGTTTGGATTTCTTGAGGATGGAAAAAAAGTGCCGGTGGTTCCAGATCCATATTTTCCGGATCATTTGGATTATCTAAATTATAATCTGCTTCTTCGCAGGAAAAAAACACAAAAGACCCGCAAATCAGATACCGTACATAAAATCTAATGATTTTAAAAATTAATATTGAATTGAACCTGGTTAACATCGGGTTTGTACTCTAGATCGAAAAAATATTCCCCGTCAAAAAAATCATCACTGGGTGCCACCAAATAAGCATGAACCATATTCACCACCCAGATTGAGAGTCCTACGCTACGAATATTTTTCATGAATGCATTAAATTTTCGTGTATCGGCTGCATATTGTATTATCTGGGGACGAAGTTCCAGTAAATTATGTGGATCTGTGTCATTTTGATAAGAGTTGTATGTATCCTGAAATCCTCCCCAGGCCTTGTCATATTGATAGTAGGCGATAAAAGCAGCCATACCTAAGGTGGCTTCTGTTCCCATAAAACCATATCCTGGATATTTTCTTTCGACCCAAATTTGACCACTTCCGGGGATGGCTGTGGACATCATAAGTGCTTTAATTTTGCTGGGTATAGGCGGGAGTTGTATCCATTGCCGTTTCCGTTTGATATCGTCAGTTGTGGCAACTTGAGAGATACCACTGCCAACAGATAAAGTGTCTGGAATGGGAAGACCACTTACATTATAAGCCATTTTTTTCATTTCCAAAAGGAGGCTGTCCGTGATCCCGGAAGTACCCATGGCAAATTCATCAAGCATAGTTTCCATATCTACGGAAAATAATCTGCCATTGATAATAAATGTATCATCACCTTTTTTCTGGATATTTCCTGCAATGACATAATTCACGCCCAACTTACGACCAAGATCAATAGCACATTCCTTACTCCAACAGGACCAATAGTCTTTTTTCCGGGGTTTGAAAATTTTTATTTGATTGGTAATCCCACGATCCTGAACCTGAAATATTTTCAAGTCGCCAACAGTCTGACGAAATTCTTCAGTAAGAAATTCTGTGAGCGGTTCGGATACAGCCCACCCTTCGAACTCTAAGACAGCAAGTTGATCCCCTGTCTTAACAGAAACGGATTGTGTAATCTCTGCTCCAAGACAGAGACTAACAAGATGGATTATGATTATACCTCGGACCATGAACATCATTGAAAGTGAAGGTTTGTTTTCCGCCCTTCCTGAAAACTTACATCACTCTTGCAAATAGTCAAAGAAAGAGCTTTAAAAAGATATTATACTAAAGATTACTCAAAATTGCTTCATTGGATTGTCTTTATACCACTGATCAATGAAAAATGAAATCAACTGGTTAATGGATTTTTCTACATCCCGATAAAGGTTTTGGCTGGAACTTTGACCTAATATTTCATGAGAGAAAACCTTACTTGTCATAAGCCGTTTTGTTACAAGTGTATCCGCTAAAGATTTATAATAATTTTGTTCAGAAACGCTGTAATTATATACGGATAATACTACGAGAAAGGAAGAGAGTTTTTCTACACGAGAATCCAACACGTGTATATCGAATGATATTTTAGGCATTATATTCTCTACCATTCGTAAATCATATTCTAAAAATCTCAGCTCAATAAAACTTACAACACGATTCTCCCACACAGAATCATCCAAGCCAATTAGATTAAATTCAAGATGTAATTCTTCAATTCCTTTTAAGTTTTTTGAATACCAGCGGTCTTTTGCCATAATGCATGCTAAAGACAGGATTATAGTAATCATCCAATTTTTCATAGATTGAATTTATTTCAATATATTGAATTTCTGGGAGTGAATCTTAGGTTAAGGTTATTTAAACTAAATTTGCCAGTCCTGTGGTTGGCGGATCTGGCAATCTCAAAGGGCATAATAAATAGTTGGGGGTTCTTATAATGACAGTAGTTATTTTGTAAGAATCAGTTTCTGGGATTGCACCATGGATCCGGATTGGAAGGATCAATACTCTATTCATGCTTATTCCAACGTGTATTTAAAATACAAATTATTCTTTCACCATGGGTACGAATCGCACCGCCAGGATTTTTTCTTTTGTGACGATTCCCTCATTGTCCTTTTGAACCAGCCATAAATACTGCGCAAAAATACTACCACCTACAGGTAGAATCATGCGACCGTTTGGCGCCAATTGTTCCACCAGTTTTTCTGGAATTTCATTTGGCGCCGCCGTCACCATGATGCGATCAAAAGGTGCTTCCTCGGGCCAACCTTTGTAACCGTCACCAGTTCTCACTGTAATATTCTCATATCCTAATTCCATCAGTACTTTTTCAGCGCTTTCAGCCAATTCGGGTATAATTTCAATTGTAAAAACATGATGAGCCATTTCCGCCAAGATTGCGGCTTGGTATCCTGAGCCTGTCCCAATTTCCAATACATTATGAGATTTTGAAATCTGGAGATGCTCTGTCATGTAAGCGACAATATAAGGCTGGCTGATCGTTTGTTTATGACCAATAGGTAATGGCCCATCGGAATAGGCCAAGTCCAGATATTTTTTAGGAACGAATTTTTCCCGTTCTACTTTTCGGACTGCCATTAAAACACCTTCGTCCTTCACACCCCGTCTTTTGATCTGGTCTTCTATCATAAATTTCCGTTTGATCTCATAACTATCCGTATTTTGAGAGCAACCCAAATTGAGGATGAGTGTTAATAGGAACCATTTCATCATTCCGGGAAAAAATAAAAAATTAGAAAAATAATCTAAAGTTTATACCAGCATATTGTGTATTAAGGTTAACCCCTGGCTTAACTGAAACCTGGATTTGCTGCCCATATTTATACCGGACTGCATCCCGCTTATTAATAATCATTTTCCAGCCGTGAAGCCAATCATAAAATATGTCTCCCACTAAAACAAGTGCACCTAAAATAATGAGCCCACCACCTGAGCCGTCACGCTGTTTATTCATGGGATTCAATTTGTATTCAATATCATCACCAATCTGGTTTATCGGAATTTTTTCATAGCGTATTTCATTATCTTTTCCGGCATTCAGAATCATAAGATTATAATCTGATTCTGGCCATTTTTCATCACCCATCATAGATGCACCAGCAATCATAAGGCCTAATCCACCAGCACCAATCATAAATAAACGGCGTGCTTTTTTTTTCTCTCCCGCATAACGATGGATAATTCCTGGAATTGGAATTGATGTCAGGGCTAATCCAATGGTGAGACGGCGATTCATATCCTGGAATTCTTCAAATGTCATCTCTGCTGGCACTGGGTAGAGAGGTGTTTCAGTCAACATATCGCCGCCGGAGACACTTTGACTATTCAGGGAAGAAATAATGAAAAAAACAGTCCAGGTTCGGTTGATTAAGAGGGTTAAAGAGATGGATTGCTTCATAGTGAACCTCCGTTTTCGTGTTCGGGTAAATTTAGAAATAAATGGGTATATGGATTTGATTTATTTTTTGAAAAACAGTCAATATACCGGCTGATGTGAGGTTGTATTGATCTTGATTCATGGCAAAACCTCTTTTGTTAATTTATTAATACTCTGGATCCATCCCTACCCAAACAGTATCATCAATCACCTTTGTTACAAATAGATCTAAATTTTTTTCTTCATATGAGGCAATTTCTTTTGCCTTGGAGTCTAACTTTGCAAAGAATTTCAAACCACCATCATCAATCCACTTTTTAACATCACCAGATTGTGTACAAAATACACTATTGTGCCATCGACATTTGACTGTATTTTCTTTTGAATTTATTTCACTCCCTTTCAAACTCAATAAAGCGTGGGGACATTGGTCATTCATGGCTACAAATTCATCATTGCACTTTGCAATCAAAATTTTGTCTCTTTTGACATTTAGGATCTGCTGTGGCTCATCAATAAAACTGGAAACCGAATTTACTTTTCGCCAAATCATTTCATTCTCAAAAAACTCATTTTTATCTACTTTTTCAACAGAATCAGACACATCTTCAATTTCATAAAGAGTCACTCGATCCTCAACCCCTTTTAAGTTAGTTCTTACAAAATCTTTAACTTTAACAGAGTCTTTGACACTTTCATGGGTTGCTTCAGAGATTAAAACTCTTGAACGGAAATCCTTATTTGCACTTTCTACTCGGCTGGCAAAATTGACTGCTTCACCGATGGCTGTTAATCGGCTCGATCTTCCAGCACCAATATTTCCAACAACTACATCGCCATAATGAACGCCCACACCAATATCAAAGGATTCGCCATACATAGTTTTAAGATACGGTTTCATTTCATCCATTTCAGTGCACATATCAATGGCAGATTGTACAGCAGCCAAGGCCGGATCAGCTTCATCATTTACACCAAAAAGAGCCAAAAGTCCATCGCCTAAATAATTATCAATTCGACCCCCAAATGATTCGATCACTGTCACCATTCTATTGAAATAACGATTCAAAATAAAAACGGTATCATAAGGTGTAATTTTTTCGGAGAATGAGGTGAAACCACGAATATCTGAAAAAAGAATTGCCAATTTTTTTGTTTCACCTAATCTGCCCGAACCTGAAACAGTTTGGTGGGATGCCATTTCAATATCATCCGAATTTAAGACTAGTCGTCGAACGGTCATATCTCCTTGGATCCTGGTTTGGCAAGCTAATCTGAATTCCTGGGTGGAATGGATTTTGTCCTTGATCCTTAATTCCTTTTCTGTTGGCTCGGAACAGTGATCCAAGCCATCTAAAACCAACACGCGACAGGTGGTGCATTTCCCCTCTCCACCGCAAGCATGGGCATGGGAAATATTTTCATCCAGAGTTGCTTCTAAAATGAGTTTATCACTTTCAACTTCTATGACTTTGTTATCTGGTAATAATGTGAGTTTTGGCATAATTTAGTTTTCAAAAACCATCTTATCATCCTTGAAAGATTTGAATTCCAGCGCATTCCCGCTGGGATCCTGGATGAAAAATGTTCCTTGTTCTCCTTTCTTCTTTTTAAATCTTTTTTTGGGTTCAATCATAAATTCAATATCAGATTTTCTAATCTTTTCTCCCAAGCTTTCCCATTCCTCCCAAGGTAAAATTATACCAAAGTGCCGGGCTGGAACCTGATTCCCATCTACAGAATTGGTTTGAGCAGCCTTACAATCTTTCGGTGAAAGATGTGCCACAACCTGATGACCGTGCATATTAAAATCAATCCATTTTTTTGATTCACGGCCCAAATTGCATCCCAGTATATTTGTATAAAATTCCCGTGCCAATTCTAGATCATTGACGGGAAAAGCTAGATGGAACCTGGGTATTTTCATCATATTGAATGGAAAATAATTTTTAATATTTTTTTCATTTACCGGACCACTGCAAATTTACCAACAAGGGTTTCCATCCGTTTATTTGATTCTGCATCAATTTGTTGAATATGATACAAATAGAGTCCAGGTGCTATTTCCTGGTTGTTTACTGTTCTCATATCCCACCATTTATTTCCACTTGTTACACTTTCATGAGCCAGCTCTGCTACAAGTTCCCCAGATAATGTGAAAATTTTGATCTTGCATTTGGTCGGTAAATTGGTAAATCGGATCCGTCGCAGGAATTCTGTTTCCTTGAAATTTGATCGCACAATATAGGGGTTCGGAACAACATTAACCTTACTTAGGTTTTCACGCGGTTGGATTCCCGGAAACGCCTGGACAAAATTACGATCCAAAATGGTAGTCCCTTTTGAATTTTCAATAGAAGCATAGCCTTCCGGGTTTGCCCATTCATTCGGATTTGAATAATTTGTATCCAGCACCGATTCATATTGTCCGTTTCCAATATGGACAAATTTTGAAGTATAGGTTGGCTCCACACCCATATCGTAAGAAACAACTGAATAAGTATATTCCAAACCATCCGTCACATCCTGATCCGCAAACATGTATTGAAAAGTATCTCCATTTACAATTTTCCACTCTGGTTCATCTAAACGAATCATTTCCATTCCAGTATCGTCTCCGAGACTGAACCAGGGGAAATATGGATCTTCACCGCTGATGCTATGATTCCGTCTATTTTGCTTTTCACAATCATAGGAATTTGAATAAACACAATGGAGCGAGTCACTTTCTGCGGATAGATCAAATTGCCTGTAGGGTCGCCAACCTGCAAATAACCCATCCGTGTCATAAATACGACCTGATGCGTCTCCCCAATTTTTTCCACCATCAATACTTTTGTAAATCTTATATCCTTCAAAATCTGAATAACCAGTGAGAACATCAACAGAGTGTTCTGCTACATCATCCCAATAGATCCTAACAGCGCCAGTATCTGTTTCCGCATAAACATTGGGTCGGGTGGGCGGGGTAAACCCCTGGTACCGTGAATTATACATGACTTGAGCAAAACGGGCATTATTGATCAAATCTTCTTCATTTTGTCCAAATATAATACAGAATGAAAAAGGGACTTCTCGTCCAACAGGAAGATCAAAAGGTCCACAACTCATAAAAATAGAACAATCCAATCCTGGGGGTTCTCTTTGAAAAGCAGTTTCATCGTACAATCCTTCCAGAGAATCAAAATGCGGATTTAGCTCTGATCCTAGGTCAGAACCTGGATTCTTTGTGTGAAAATGCCATGCATTCTCATTATCACTTAAATTGGTGGTATCACCAGCCATAATCTTATACATGATCTCTTCCTTGTTCCTAGCTTGGGGGCAACCGGCAGCACCGGTATAGCAACTACTGCTATTACTTTCCATATTCACTACACCCGGGCGACTGTACCAATCAAACCAATGCCAATCTGTCATTTTCAGCGGTTCTCCGGGGAATATGTCAACAGTGCCGTCTTGGTCCAAGTCGACCGGATCGGTGGCTCTGGGTGAGTCTAATAATTGGGTAGCCACAAGTCCAAAATCTGTCCCCGGAGCGGGATCACCATTCATGGCATAACCACGAGCTTGACCACTGATACCGTCAAAATCTCCCACCATGGCCATAGAGATTAACATTCTTTCATTATTACGTTCGAATATTTCCCAATAGTATTTCATAAAATCGTCATCATTCGTGTGGAGTCCAGAACTAAACCCGTTCATATCTCCCACCAAAACATCTGAATCAAAATAAAAACCGAGAAAGGTACCTTGATAATTAAATCCTTTACCTTGGTTGAGTTTGGTACCATCGGGCATAATCATTCCTTCTCCACATTTTTGTTCACCATTCTCATTCAAAACGGGGTTCCCAAATTCATCTTCAGCGCACCAATCGCCACTTTCATTTCGAACATTAACCGTCACAAATAAAATATCTTCTGCATAGGATACACCGTAAGAATGAGCTTCTGCCATTACACGTAACCCCATAGGATAAGCTGTTTGCTCATACTCATTATTTGTATCCACCATATTACCTCGGTGTGCCCAGCGATCATCAAATTCCATGTATACTTCCATATCCGAAATGAATCGCCCTTCAACTTTTTCCCAACAATCAGGGTCTTTTCTGGATTGTGAACATCCTGGAAGAGTAATGTTGTAATCTTCTGCCCACCAGCCGGGCCAAAATGACTCATTTTGTCCTAAATTTTCATTATACCTAACTGGCCAAGTATCAGAAAATGCACTATGTGCCAAAAGGGGATATGTGTCACTCAGATCGGTGACATAGGTATCACCAAATATGTCCCCATTAAGAACCTCCGTATTGTGAGTATTTACCCGGGCCA